>Ga0214921_10009704_pt1 | contig 12107 bp, 11 predicted proteins | sample LL1505_MetaG_FD_177992 | JGI IMG/M metagenome (GOLD analysis project Ga0214921, IMG submission 177992) | Freshwater microbial communities from Lake Lanier, Atlanta, Georgia, United States - LL-1505 | ecosystem: Environmental > Aquatic > Freshwater > Lake | place: USA: Georgia | collected... | reverse complement strand
AATCAATGAAACTGCTTACCACAACCTATTCTGCTATAATTTATTTTTGAGACCTACGGCTGAAGAACTACCTACTTTTACTCCAGAATGGTTAATTATCAATGCACCAAGCTTCAAAGCTATTGCTGCAGAAGACGGAACTCGTCAACATAATTTTTCTATTATCGATTTCAGCCGTAAAATCATTTTGGTTGGAGGAAGTGGATACACCGGTGAAATGAAAAAAGGAATTTTCACAGTATTGAATTATATCCTTCCACAAGAAAAAGGCGTATTGAGCATGCATTGCAGTGCCAACATTGGCAAAAAAGGTGATACTGCTGTATTTTTTGGATTGTCAGGAACAGGTAAAACTACTTTGTCAGCTGATCCAGAAAGAAAATTAATTGGTGATGATGAGCACGGATGGGCAAACGATTCAGTTTTCAATTTTGAAGGCGGATGTTATGCAAAATGTGTAGACTTAACCGCTGAAAAAGAACCTCAAATTTTCAATGCCATTAAATTTGGTGCATTACTAGAAAATACGCGTTTTATTCCTGGTACTTCCACCGTTGATTACAGCAATATCAGTGTTACAGAAAACACACGTGTTGCCTACCCAATTCACCATATTGACAATGTGGCTCAACCTTCTTTAGGTAAAGCGCCTGAAAATATTTTCTTCTTAACTGCAGATGCTTTTGGGGTATTGCCTCCAATTTCTAAATTGAATGCTGGACAGGCAATGTATAGTTTTATCAGTGGTTATACTGCAAAAGTTGCAGGTACAGAAGCTGGTGTTACAGAACCACAAGCAACATTCAGTGCTTGTTTTGGCAAAGCCTTTTTGCCATTACATCCTGGAAAATATGCAGAAATGCTTGGAAACAAATTAAAAGAGAATCCAAATATCAATGTTTGGTTAATCAATACTGGATGGTCTGGTGGTGCTTATGGTGTAGGTTCAAGAATGAAGCTTTCTTATACCAGAGCAATGATTACAGCTGCATTGAACGGTGATTTGAACAATGTTCAATTTGAAAATCATCCAGTTTTTGGCTATGCAATGCCTACAAGTTGTCCGAATGTACCAACAGAATTGTTGAATCCAAGAAAGACGTGGTCTGATGCCAATGCTTATGACGCACAAGCCAATAAACTTGCCAATATGTTTGTTAAAAACTTTGAGCAGTTTGCAAATGGTGTTAGCGAGGAAATTCTAAGCGCAGCCCCAAATGCTGTTCAACATTCATAAATTAAAGCTTATTTTTGATAAAGCGGCAGCTTCGCTGCCGCTTTTTTAATGCAATTCAATGAGCAATTTACTCTTCTATCACCCTAACCTTGAACAAGATACTTTTCATCTCAGTGAAGAAGAGTCAAAACACCTTGTACGTGTATTGAGAAAAAAGAAAGGCGATGAAATACGCTTGATGGATGGCAATGGAATGGAAGCAATTGGCATTTTAGAAAATGAAATGCCCAAGCAAGTTGAAATCTATATCAAAGAACGAAAGCTACATCCACTTAAAAATAAGTACCGATTTCATTTGGCAATCGCGCCAACAAAAAATGCAGATAGAATTGAATGGATGCTAGAAAAATGTACAGAAATTGGCATTCAAGAAATTAGTCTTTTAACTTGTAGCAATAGCGAAAGAAGTCAAATGAAGACGGATCGCTTGAAGAAAATCTTACTTTCTGCCATTAAACAAAGCAAACAATTTCATTTGCCAAGATTGAATGAACAAGTGAATTTCTCAAAGTTTATCGAACAAAAATGGAACCCCAATGCCTTGAAATTAATTGCATGGTGTGAATCAGAAAAAAACCTGCATTTAAAAGAAAAATTAGCAAAATTGCAGTTTCAAGAAGCTCAAGAAATAGTAGTATTGATAGGACCTGAGGGAGATTTCAGCCCAGCAGAAGTAAACTTGGCAATTGGAAATAAATTTGAGCCAGTTTCATTAGGTGAAAATATATTGAGGACTGAAACTGCGGGTGTATTTGTAAGTGCTGTTTTAGCCAATCATTTTCTATGAAAAAAAGAATACTCTTCTGTTTCCTTTTGACACTTTGTATCTCCATTACGAATGCGCAAAATACGCGTATTCAAATTGCTAAACTGAAATACAATGGCGGTGGAGATTGGTATGCGAACAAAACATCTTTACCCAATTTGATTCGCTACTGCAAGCAACAATTAAAAATAAATTTAGCAGATGAAGAAGCGGTTGTGGATGTTGGCAGTCCTGAATTGTTTAATTACCCATTGGTACATTTAACTGGCCATGGAAATATTGTTTTAAGCAAAGAAGAAGCGCAAAACCTCAGAAATTATTTGCTTGCAGGTGGCTTTTTACATGCAGATGACAATTACGGCTTAAACAACTTTTTCAGAAGAGAAATGAAGAAAGTATTTCCTGAATTAGATTGGATTGAATTGCCATTTAACCATCCAATTTATCACCAACATTTTGATTTTAAAAACGGACTACCCAAAGTACATGAACATGATGGAAAACCTGCTCAAGGATTTGGTTTGATTTATGAAGGCAGATTGGTATGTTTTTACAGCTATGAATGTGATTTAGGGAATGGTTGGGAAGATGCAGATGTGTACAATGACCCAGAACCAATAAGGTTGAAAGCCCTGCAAATGGGTGCAAATATTGTTGAATACGTATTTACGAAATAACTACCCTAAAGCTTTGATTTCACTTACCAATTGTGTTAATGCTTTTTTGGCATCACCAAACAACATGCTGGTTTTAGGGTGATAGAACAATTCGTTTTCAATTCCAGCATATCCAGCTTTCATGCTTCGTTTATTTACAATAATATGTTGGGCTGATTCTACATCCAAAATTGGCATTCCATAGATAGGCGAACTTGGGTCCGTTTTTGCAGCAGGATTGACCACATCGTTTGCACCAACTACCAAAACTACATCTGTGGTTGTAAATTCTGGATTGATCTCTTCCATTTCAATGAGTTTGTCATAAGAAACATTGCTTTCTGCCAACAATACATTCATGTGACCTGGCATTCTACCAGCAACTGGATGAATGGCGTATTTAACCTCTATTCCTTCTGCTTCTAACAAAAGCTCTAATTCGTGTACCACATGCTGTGCTTGCGCTACAGCCAAACCATAGCCTGGAACAATGATTACTTTTTTGGCATACTTCATTAAAATTGCAGCATCACTCGCATTTAATTCTTTGATATTTCCCTGCACTCCAGCAGTACTTCCTGCTGAAGCGGCAGCATTGCCTCCAAAATTTCCAATCAATACATTTAACAAAGAACGGTTCATGGCATTACACATGACTATGGTTAATAAAGTACCTGCTGAACCAACCAAAATACCTCCCACCAACATCACTTTGTTGTCATACAAAAAACCTCCGCAGGCAGCAGCAACACCCGTAAAAGAATTCAAAAGTGAAATCACCACTGGCATATCTGCACCGCCAATAGGAAACACAAACAATACACCATACAATAGCGAAAGTGCCAATAGGATATAAAATGATACTGCTAAACTTTCAGGATTTAACAAACAAACGTCATAGGCGAAATAGACAATGACCAATAAGAGTAAAATACTGATGTATTGTTGAAATTTTAAATTGAAGTCTTTTACATTTCCACTCAACTTTCCCCAAGCAACAATACTTCCCGAAAAAGAGATAGAACCAATAATTAAACCTGCTAAAATAATGATTGGAGACTTTTCATTGATGTGTTGAAATTCAATCAAAGAAATAAGCATGGCACAAGCACCACCCATGCCATTAAACAAGCTTACCATTTCTGGCATTGCAGTCATTTGAACTTTTTTGGCTGCTAAAAACCCAAACAAAGTTCCTACAGCAAGTGCTAGAAAAATCAAGGGTAAATTTTTCAAAGATTGACCTTGTTCTGTTTGGTATAAAAAGATCGTGCCAAAAATGGCCAAGACCATTCCAAAAGCTGCCAATAAATTTCCTCTTCTGGCCGTTGAAGGATGCCCTAAAAATTTCAATCCCCCAATAAAGGTTACTGAGGCAATTAAATAGATAATTTCAAGTATATATTTCTGCATAATTTTAGGCCTTAAGATTTTTTCTTTTTGAACATTTCAAGCATGCGGTCTGTTACCACAAAACCACCTACTACATTGAGCGTACCTAAAATAACTGCAAAAAAACCAATGGTTTGATACAAGATACTTTCAGACTCTCCCATCACAATGATTGAACCGATAATGACCACTCCGTGAATTGCATTGGCACCACTCATCAATGGCGTATGCAAAACACTGGGTACGTGACCAATGATTTCAATCCCTACAAATACCATTAAAATGATAAGGTAAATGAGTTCTATATGTTGACTGATAAATTCCATATTTATGCTTTTAATTGCGTTCCGTTATGTGTAATTAAAGTCCCCTTTGTTATTTCATCGTTTAGGTCGAAATGAAACTGATTGGCATCGGCTAAATACATCAGTAAATTTTGAATATTTTTTGCATACAACTCACTTGCATTTTGAGGTAACAAGGAAGGCAAATTGCTTTTACCAACAATGCTCACTCCATTTTCTACCACAACTTTGTCGAGTTGGCTCAACTCACAATTACCCCCTTGCTCAACGGCCATATCTACAATAACCGCGCCTAATTTCATTTGCTTAACCTGTTCAGCAGTAATTAGCACAGGCGCTTTCTTTCCCATGACCAAAGCGGTTGTTATGACCAAATCGGCTTGAAACAAACTCTTATTCACAGCCTCTTTTTGTTTTTGCAAATAGTCTGCAGAAACCTCTTTTGCATAACCTCCCTCTACTTTTGCAGCATCTGCACCTTTAACTTCTATAAACTTTCCACCTAAAGATTCAATTTGCTCTTTTGTTTCAGGTCTTACGTCGGTACATTCAACTATTGCACCCAATCTTTTTGCTGTAGCTATGGCCTGTAATCCTGCAACACCCGCACCATAAATCAGCACCTTGGCTGGAGTAACAGTTCCTGCAGCGGTCATTAACAATGGGAAAATTTTACCCAAATAATCGGCCCCAGTAATTACGGCCTTATAGCCGGCCAAATTCGCTTGAGAACTCAAGGCATCCATATTTTGTGCTTTTGAAATTCTGGGAATTGCATCCATGCTAAACGCAGAGATTTTCTTTTGGGTCAACACCTCAATCAATTCAGAATTGTTGTTTGCATATAAAAACGAAATCAAAACAGCCTGTTCTGGCATTTGCTGAATTAGTTCTTTGGCAGGTGGGTTTACCATCAACAATACTTCTGCACTTTTTAGTATTTCTGTTTGATTGCTCACTTTACAACCAACAGCCAAGTACATTTCGTCGCTAAAATTTGAAGCATAACCCGCTCCTGATTCTAGTTGTACCTGATGACCATACTTGATGAGTTGGGCGCAAACATTTGGCGTGAGCGCTACTCTGTTTTCACCAGGTCTAATTTCTTTGATGATGGATAAGTTCACAATAGTATTTTTAGTGTTAGAGAATTAAACTTGTACTCAAGTTTAGTTATTTTTTTTGACATTGACATCATTAAATTTTGACTGAATCATCCACTAAAATATGTTAAAAATTGCTTGGTCTTCTTGTTACAATCACCCTTTAGCTGAAGGCCATCGCTTTCCCATGATCAAATATGATTTGATCAAAGATCAGTTGCTATATGAAGGCATTGTTACAGCAGAAAACCTGTTTGAACCAAAGGAATTACAGATAGAAAATTTAGCCACTTGTCATGATGCAGATTATATCAAAAATGTAATCAATCTTGCACTCAATCCAGCAGAAATTAGACGACTGGGATTCCCGCTTACAAAGGCTTTGGTTCAAAGAGAATTGTGTATCATGGAAGGCACTTTATTGTGTTGCGATTTCGCTTTCAAAAATGGAGTAGCCATGAATATTGCCGGAGGTACACACCATGCTTTTGCAGACAAAGCTGAGGGATTTTGTTTGTTCAATGATTTTGCGATTGCAAGTTCTGTATTGTTAAAAAAGAAAAAAGCATCAAAAATAGCCATCATCGATTTAGATGTTCACCAAGGCAATGGAACAGCTTCTATCTTTAAAAACAATCCGAATGTGGTTACTTTTAGCATGCACGGAAAAAACAATTTCCCCTTTAAAAAAGAAGAATCAAACCTAGATATTGAACTTGAAGATGGAATTTCAGATGAAAACTATTTACAAAAACTAGCCCAAGGACTTGATTTGATGCTATCTGAACATGAATTCGATTTTGCATTTTATCAGTCAGGAGTTGACATTTTAATAACGGACAAATTGGGCAAACTCAAAGTTAGCCAAGCAGCTTGTTTAGAAAGGGACCGGCTAGTTTTCAAACACTTAAAAAATAAAAAAATACCTGTTGTAACTGCTATGGGAGGAGGCTATTCCACTAAAATTGCTGACATAGTAAACGCCCATTGCAATACATTCAAAACAGCGATTGATATTTTTTTTTAATTTTTTTTAAAAAATGCTTGATTTTGTATTGAATCAAATTTTATTTCACGAAAATATTTGATCAAGCTAAAATTTGAATAAAATTTACTTTTAAATTGCACTAGTAACTACTTTTGACACATGACTAAAGCTAACAAACCGTCAGCAAAAACAACAGCTAAAAAAACTGCTTCACCATCAACTAAAGCAGCAGCCAAAAAAACACCTTTGAAGAACACTTTCATTGAAGAAGATGAAGATGAGGACGAGGATGATGATTTGGAAATTGATGAATTAGACATTGATGAGCCAAAATCGTTTGACGATTTTGATGACGACGACGACGACGACGATGACGACTTTTAGTTGTTAGTTATCTGTTCCAAATTACTGCAGGGCTTTTCACAAGGTTACTTTTGTGTAAAGCCCTGTCGTATATATAGACCTCATACATTGTGGTATCTTGTGCAGTTGGGTATGCATTGGGACTAATTTTCACTTCAATATCTCCTCTGATTGATTTATGCCTACCGTCAGGTGTTAAACTTTCAAATCTAAAAGCGTAAGCAAGTGTGTCTGAAATATTGAATGGATTTGTAACTGCTGAAAATATACCCTCATACTTTTCAAAATAATTGATGTGAAGATTCTGGTAGAACGGGTTCAATGATTTGCCAAGGCTATCCGTTACAGGATTGAATGGGGCAAATGTATCTGATTGATTCAATCCAAGGTCACCATCTCCGTCCTTGTAGGTAATGGTCAATACCAACATTGAATCTTTGCCATCCATACTTTTTAAAAAACTGGCTGACTTGAATTCTATCTGAGGTATTTCTGAACTAATTTCTGTTTTTTTGCATTGACCTAAGCAAAATATTACACCTAGGAAAAAAACAAAATGTCTGAATTTATTGATAGTTGGCCACATAAGATATTCAATTCAAATCTACACAATTTTGAGGAATTGTGTTTGCAGGCATTTCATTACCAATACCAAAACAATCGTATTTACCGTGAATATGCCCAATTTTGGAACATTCTCCACTCAGATGCGATCAGCTCAGTACATGAAATCCCCTTTTTACCTATTGAGTTTTTCAAAACACATGAAGTAAAAACAGGCAATTTACCCATTCTAAAAACTTTTGAAAGCAGCGGCACTGGACAGTCAGGCAATAGCAAGCATTTCATCGCTGATTTGAAAATTTATGAGCAAAGTATCTTCACTCATTTTGAATCTGTTTTTGGTTCAATAGAAAACTGTTGTATTTTAGGTTTGCTTCCTTCCTACTTAGAAAAAGAAAATTCATCATTGGTTTATATGGTGCAAGCTTTGATGAAAAAAAGTAAACATCCTTTGAACGGATTTTACTTGTACGAGCACCAAGAGCTAGCAAACAAATTAGCACTATTAGAATCAAAAAATGAACCCTATGTTTTATTTGGAGTGAGTTTTGCCTTACTTGATTTTGCTAATAAATTCAAGTTCCCAATTACATCTGGAAAAATAATTGAAACCGGGGGAATGAAAGGCAGGAAGAAGGAAATGACAAAGATGGAATTGCATGGAATTTTAAACGCTAGTTTTCAAACAAATGCTATTTATTCTGAATATGGGATGTGTGAATTACAGAGCCAGTTCTATACTACCAAAGATGAATTTTACAGTTGCCCTCCATGGGCACAAGTTCAAACAGTAGACATGAATGACCCTAAATGTTTTGCAAAAAAAGGAAAAACAGGATCAATTAGCATCATTGATTTAGCCAACATTCACTCTTGCTGCTTTATTCAAACCGCAGATCTAGGAATTGTTCATGAAAACAGCCAATTTGAAATTCTTGGAAGAAGAGACGACAGCGAATTAAGAGGCTGTAGTTTGCTGGTAGAGTAAGTACATTTTTTAACTGTGTTTTTATTGATTTTTAGTTAAGTTTGGTTTTTAAACCTTTCAATGAAAACAGGAACAAGAACAGAACATGATTTTTTAGGTGAATTAGACATTCCAGATGAATTGTTTTACGGGATTCAAACTTTTAGAGCTAAGGAAAACTTCAATATAACCGGAATTCCAATTGCAAAAGAACCCTATTTTATAAAGGCTTTGGCCTACGTAAAAAAAGCTGCTGCTATTGCAAATTTCCAGTGTGGTGTTTTGAGCAAGGAAATAAAAGATGCCATCTGTTTTGCTTGTGATGAAATTATCAGTGGCAAATATGACAATCAATTTGTTTCAGATTTGATTCAAGGTGGAGCCGGAACTTCTTGTAACATGAATGCAAATGAAGTAATAGCCAATATTGGACTCATACACATGGGACACCCCAAAGGAGCCTATGCGTATTTACATCCCAACAACCATGTGAACTGTTCTCAATCTACAAATGACGCCTATCCTTCTGCATTTAGAATAGCTTTGTACCTGAAATTAACAGATTACATAGCCATTTTAGCCAAACTTGAAAATTCATTTACACTAAAATCAAAAGAGTTCAATGAGGTTTTAAAAATGGGAAGAACTCAGTTACAAGATGCCGTTCCCATGACCCTTGGTCAAGAATTCAAAGCCTTTGCTACAACCATTGGAGAAGATATCAGCCGCCTAAATGAAGCAAAGTCATTGCTCTTGGAAATAAATATGGGCGCTACAGCCATAGGAACCAGAGTAAATGCACCTGAAGCCTATGCAGATATTTGTGTGAAGGAATTGGCAAATATTACAGGAATTCCAGTTTGTTTGGCTCCAGACTTAATAGAAGCTACTGGAGATACAGGTGCTTATGTTCAAATAATGGGAACCTTGAAAAGGAATGCCATCAAGATTTCAAAAATCTGCAATGACCTGCGTTTGTTAAGTTCTGGACCTAGAACTGGCTTGAATGAAATCAATTTACCGCCTCGTCAGCCAGGTTCATCAATCATGCCGGGTAAAGTAAACCCCGTTATACCAGAAGTTGTCAATCAAACTTGTTATTATGTAATTGGTCAAGACTTAACCGTTACCATGGCGGCTGAAGCCGGTCAATTACAGCTCAATGTAATGGAGCCGGTGATTGCATTTGCCATGTTTACTTCTATTGAATATTTGGGAAATGCGGTCCATACCTTAGTTGATAAATGTATCAATGGTATTACTGCAAATGCCGATAGAACAAAAGAAATGGTGATGAACAGTATAGGTATTGTAACGCAACTCAATCCAATTCTGGGTTACGAAATGTGTTCAGAAATTGCCGGAGAAGCCTTAAAAACAGGAAAAAACATATTTGAAATTGTAGTTGTCGAAAGAAAAATCATCACGAAAGAAAAATGGGAGGAAATCTTCTCTATAGAAAACTTAATTCATCCAAAATTCATCAACAAATAGCAATTTCTTGCAACTATTTATGCATTCAAAATGACTCATATTCAAACAGTAATTTTTAAATTAAAAAAATTTAAGTGTTTGCAATTTTGCCAAATTTTATGAACCTTGCATACTTACAAATCATACAAATAATTAACTTAAATATAAAATGAAAAAAACACTACTTAGTATGGTTGCTTTTTTAGCAATCGCAGGAAGTGCAATGGCCCAAGGCTATTATTCCATCACTTCTACTGGTACCCCTAGCGATTACACATCAAGTTCCGCACAGGGTTCTGCAATCATTCCAAACAACTCGAATGATGTGTTATCAGCAGCACAAACAATTCCTTTTGCTTGGAATTTTTACGGACAAGCTGTTACTTCTTACAAAGCAAGTGACAACGGGTACATTACTTTTGACAATGCAGAAACAGTAAGCCAAAGCAACAACATTTCTATTCCTGATGCCAGTGCTCCAAAAAATGCAATTTTTGGATTCTGGGATAACCTTGCTTTAAAAACAACCATCACCAATGTAAACAATGTAGCTGACGTTGTAAACGCTACTACGCTAGGAACAGCTCCTAACAGAAGACATGTGATTCAGTGGTTCTCGGTATCATCTTCAATCTCTGATACCAGTTATTTGTATTTTGCCATTGTGTTGAAAGAAGCTGGTGGATTTGACGTTATCTATAACGATGCAAATTTCAGCAGACCATTTACTGCTACCATTGGTTGTCAAAATGCTGATGGAACTATTGCAACGATGGTTGGAGGAAATTCTTTGAGCGATTTCCCTAACAAATTGGGTTCAAGAGACAATGCCACTGATAAAGTATACTCATTTACTTATGGTACGCAACCTGCCAATAACGTAAAACTATCTAGTGTAAACTTAGAAACTTTTGCAGTTATCAATTCTGACATTACTCTTTCAGGTACTGTAACCAATTTAGGTGCAGATGCATTGAACGCTTTCAAAGTTAATTATTCAGTGAATGGTGGTGAAACTTTCACCATGTCAATCAAAAACATTACACCTGTTGTAGGTAGCGGAAATGGAACTTACAGTTTCACTCACAATATCCCTTACAACACACCAACAAGTGGTGTTGCAAATTTCCGAGTTTGGATTACTGAACCAAATGCTGGTGTTGACGGTGATGAATCAGACAATGAAAAACAAAACAGCATTTTAGTTGCAGATAGAGCTATTCCAAGACGTACTTTGGGTGAAGTTTTCACTTCTTCTACTTGCCCTCCATGTAATCCTGGTAATGCTAAAATCAGTTCTGTATTAAAAGACAGAGCTGGCAAATTTGCTTTGTTAAAATACCAATATTATTTCCCTGGTACTGGAGATCCTTATTTCACATTTGAGTGTTTAAGTAGAGGTAATTATTATGGTGGAATTTCTGGTGTGCCACATATGCAATTAGATGGTGGTTGGGCAGACAATCCTAATTATTTAACAGCAGAAATTTTTGATAAATTCCAAAACAAAATCACTGCAGTTGACATGACTAGCTCATTGAATATGACTGGACAATCAGCAAACATTGTAGTAAATGTAACGCCTACTTTAGCTATACCTGCTGGTAATTACAAATTAAGAGTTGCTTTGGTTGAAAAAGAAACCGTTAAAAACATCAAAACAAACGGTGAAACCAAATTCAACTTTGTAATGAAGAAAATGTTACCAGATTCTGGTATTGTATTCAACTTCGGGGCTAAAGATGTAAAGCAAACCATCAACTTGATGTATACATTCCCTGGTGCTTATAGATTGCCATCAAGTGCTGTAGTAAGCACTACTTCAGGTACTGCATACAATGGCATCAATTTGGCTACTGAAAATTCTGTTGAAGAGTTTTATGATTTAGCAGTAGTTGCTTTCATTCAAAACGATGACACGAAAGAAGTTTACCAATCTACTTGGACCATGCAAGATTGGGCTTTGGGTATGGAAGATGTAAAAAAGGCTGAAAACACTTTTGAAGTATATCCTAACCCTACTCATTCTTCATTCAATATCAATTGGAATGGTAATCATTCAGCTACATTCAGAGTTTTGGACATCAATGGTAAAGTTGTAATGAACAGCAGTGCTATCAACAACGAAAGCATCAACTGTGAGCAATTGTCAACTGGTATCTACTTTGTTGAATTGAACGATGCTGGTAAAATTCAAACTAAGAAATTGACTATTATCAAATAAGTGAAGTATCTATTACAAAAAAGGCGCCGAATCGAAGATTCGGCGCCTTTTTTATTGCGTATAAATTAA
>Ga0214921_10009701_pt1 | contig 12108 bp, 10 predicted proteins | sample LL1505_MetaG_FD_177992 | JGI IMG/M metagenome (GOLD analysis project Ga0214921, IMG submission 177992) | Freshwater microbial communities from Lake Lanier, Atlanta, Georgia, United States - LL-1505 | ecosystem: Environmental > Aquatic > Freshwater > Lake | place: USA: Georgia | collected... | reverse complement strand
TCGATTCAATCTTGTCGCCCATCGCGGCAATAGCGCGCGGATTGGGGCCGATGAAGACGATGCCATTTTCTTTCAGCGCATGGGCGAAAGCCTCGCGCTCGGACAAAAAGCCATAACCCGGATGCACAGCCTCAGCGCCCGTCTGTTTGCAGGCGGCAATGATCTTCTCGATGACGAGATAGGATTCTGCCGCTGCGGGCGGGCCGATATGCACGGCCTCATCAGCCATTTCGACATGGAGCGCGTCTTTATCAGCATCCGAATAGACAGCGACCGTCTTGATGCCCATACGCTTGGCGGTCTTGATGACACGGCAGGCAATCTCGCCACGGTTGGCGATGAGAATTTTCTTGAACATATGCGCCCCGACAGGTCCCAGCGCAGAGCAGCGCCGAGCGAGAATTTATCGGGGTCCATCTTTATGGCGGCGCAGCAATCCGGTCCATTCGCCTAAGGGGGAAGCCGGAGCGCAGCCGGCCCCCTTTTCAGCCCTCTTTTCAGGCAGCTGAATGGATTTTCTCCAAGCCCGGCCACCCGGCCGCCCGCTCCTTCACCGCCGCCAAAAAGCTCGCCGGAACCTGATGGGCCTCGGCCAGAATATTCACCAGCAGAGCGAGCCTTGTGAGTGTTTTGGCCCCGTCGGCGCGGGCCAGCAGCCAGGCGGCCTGTTCGCGGCTCACCACGCCGGTCGGGCGCGATTGCCAGACAATATGGTCGGTCAGGGCTTCGACAAAGAGCGGCGTCCAGCTCTCGGGCTTGGCGCAGGGGGCGGCATCAATCTCAAACAATGCCTCCGCCTCGGCGCGGGTAACAAAGCCAAAGCGCAGCACACGGCGACGCAGATGGGTCACATCCTCTTGCGTGAGGACGGGGCGGGCCGCAAGCGCGGCAATGGAAGCTCGCGGGGTTTCCCCCTCTCCCAATTCAAAACGGCTCAACACGCAAAGCCTCACTCAGGTTACGCCACTGAAACATGCGATCAGACTGAGCCTGCCTCCTTACCCTTGTGTGAATCTGGCAGGGCTACCGTGAGTCACGGTTAAGGGGGGCGGAATCCTTGTGGTTGACGGGGTGTGAATCCCGCGCCATGTCATGGCCCATGACACAATCCATCGGCCTCCACCACGTCACCGCTTTGTCTGGCAACATCCGCCGCACGCATGATTTCTACACACGCGTGCTCGGATTGCGGCTCGTCAAAAAGACCGTCAATTTTGATGATGCCGCGAGCTGGCATCTCTATTACGGCGACACGACTGGCACGCCCGGCACGCTGATCACTTTCTTCTCGTGGGAAGATACGCGCGCAGGACAACCGGGCTTTGGTGAGACAGTAGCCGTGTCCTTCTCCATTCCACCGGGCTCTGCGCCTTTCTGGGCCGAGCGTTTAAACGATGAGGGCATTGGTTGCGCGCTGGATCATGATGCAACAGCCCCCGTCATTGCTTTGCATGACCCCGATGGTCTGGCGCTCGAACTGGTCGAGCATGAGTTTCTTGACCTCACACATCCCCATCTCGAAGAGCTCTCGCCCGATCACGCCATCACGGGTCTGCATGCGGCCACTTTGCTTGTCAGCGATGTGGAAGCCACAGCGCGCATTTTGATGGATGTCTTTGGCTGGTATGAAACAGGCCGCTCCGAATTGCCGGGGTTCGAGCGCATGCGTTTGCAAAGCGGCGCCAAAGCGCAAGGTGCGCAAATCGATCTCTTACGTGCAGCCAATGCACCCCAAGCCAAACGCGGCACGGGCTCTGTGCATCATCTGGCCTTTCGCGCAGCAGATGAGCCCGCCCAAAACGCTATGGTCGCCGAAATCCGCCGTGCCGGATTGGAAACAACGCCTGTTCTTGATCGCACTTATTTCAAGTCGATCTATTTCCGCGAGCCATCCGGCGTGCTGTTTGAAATTGCGACCGACACGCCGGGTTTTACGGTCGATGAAAATGTCGAACGTCTGGGCGAGAGCGTGAAGCTACCCACAAATCTACAAGACAAGCGCGAAGTGATTTTGGCAAAACTGCCAGAAATCTAGATCCGTCATTGCGAGCCGCAGGCGAAGCAACCCAGGGGCCTCACATGCTGCTCTGGATTGCTTCGCTCCGCTCGCAAAGACGGCACAAAAAAGGCCCCGTCTCCGGGGCCTTTTTCTATGTGCCGCTTAAAGCGGAATATTATCGTGTTTCTTCCACGGATTATCGAGGCTCTTGTGCCGCAGCGCGGCCAGAGCACGCGCAATGCGCCGGCGCGTGCCATTGGGCATAATCACCTCATCAATATAACCGCGCTCGGCCGCCACAAATGGCGAGAGGAAGCGGTCTTCATATTCCTTTGTGCGCTCTGCAATCTTCTCCGCATCGCCAATATCTTGGCGGAAGATGATCTCCACCGCGCCCTTGGCGCCCATCACCGCAATCTGTGCTGACGGCCAGGCGTAATTGACATCACCCCGTAGATGCTTGGATGCCATCACAACATAAGCGCCACCAAAAGCTTTGCGCGTAATGATGGTGATCTTCGGCACGGTGGCTTCTGCATAAGCATAGAGCAGTTTCGCGCCATGCTTGATCAGACCACCATATTCCTGCGCGGTACCCGGCAAGAAGCCCGGCACATCGACAAAAGTCACCAGCGGAATGTTGAAGCAATCACAAAAACGCACAAAACGCGCAGCCTTGCGCGAGGCATCTGAATCCAGCACGCCCGCCAGTACCATCGGTTGATTGGCGATAATGCCAACCGAGCGCCCATCAATGCGGGCAAAACCCGTGATGATATTTTTCGCATGCGCTTCCTGAATTTCGAAGAAATCGCCTTCATCAGCGACCTTCAAAATCAATTCCTTCATGTCATAGGGCTTGTTCGGATTATCCGGCACAAGCGTATCAAGCGACAGATCCACGCGCTCACTATCATCGAAGGACGGCCATTCGGGCACATCATCGCGATTGGAGGACGGCAGGAAGTCGATCAGACGGCGCATCTGCAACAGCGCTTCGACATCATTTTCATAAGCGCGATCGGCAATCGAACTTTTGGTCGCATGCACCGAAGCGCCGCCCAGTTCTTCCGCCGTTACGCTCTCATTGGTCACGGTCTTCACAACATCGGGACCGGTGACGAACATATAACTCGTATCCTTCACCATAAAGATGAAGTCGGTCATGGCCGGCGAATAAACGTCGCCCCCTGCGCAGGGGCCCATGATCATGGAAATCTGCGGAATGACGCCGGATGCAATCACATTGCGCTGGAACACTTCGCCATAGCCACCAAGGGCCGCGACACCTTCCTGAATACGCGCGCCACCAGCATCAAACAGGCCGATGATCGGCGCACCGTTTTTCAGCGCCATATCCTGGATCTTGGTGATCTTGGCCGCATGCGTCTCGGACAGCGAGCCGCCGAAAACGGTAAAATCCTTGGCAAAGACATAGACCATGCGGCCATTGACCGTGCCCCAACCGGTGACCACGCCGTCACCAGGGATTGTGGCGCCCTGATCCATGCCGAAATCGGTGCAGCGATGCTGCACGAACGTGTCATATTCCTCGAAGGAGCCATGATCGAGCAGGAGCTCGATGCGCTCGCGCGCCGTCAGCTTGCCCTTTTTATGCTGGGCATCAATGCGGGCCTGCCCGCCCCCCAAAGCCGCCTCAGCGCGGCGTTTTTCAAGAATTTCAAGGACATGCTTCATAGGAGGCCTCGGGCTGACAGATTCCGGAAAATCAGACCCAAGGTCTAGCATGCTGCGCCGCGGCGCACCTATTCGACGGACGGAGGGGGTTGGCGATTGGGAGAGAGGTAGACACCTCTCCCCCTCATTGCGAGGAGGGCGTAGCCCGACGCGGCAATCCAGAGGCCATGCGTGGGACCTCTGGTTTGCTTCGCTGCGCTCGCAATGACGCAAGCTCCCCCTACCCCGCCATACGCCACTCGCGCGCGACTTCTCCGCTCACTTCAAACCGCCCGACCAGCTCGGCGAGTTCGCGCGCCTCTACGGCGAGGTTGCGACCAACCTCCGTCATTTCTTCCACCATGGCGGCATTCTGGCGCGTGGCGTGATCAATTTGATTGGCGGAGGAATTGATCTCCGACAGGCGCTGCGATTGTTCGAGCGCGCTCGCCGCCATGTCGGAGACGAGCGTGTCGATCTCGCCCACACGCCCAGCCATGCGTGACAAAGCCTCACCCGTCTCAGCCACCAAATTCACACCCAGATCCACCTGCGTGGTGGAAGCGGAAATCAGCCCCTTGATCTCTTTCGCCGATTCCGCCGAGCGGCTGGCGAGTGCGCGCACTTCTTGCGCGACCACGGCGAAACCCTTGCCGGCATCCCCCGCACGTGCAGCTTCAACACCCGCATTGAGTGCGAGCAGTGAGGTCTGGAACGCAATCTCGTCAATCACGCCGATAATCTTGGAGACTTCCAAAGCGGAATTATGAATCGCGCCCATGGCTTCTACCGCACGACGCACCACATCGCCGCTGCTCTGCGCATCTTCGCGCACGGTGGTGACGGATTGGCGCGCATGGGCCGCATCTGTCGCCGAGCGTTTGAATGCGCCCGTCATATCCTGCAAGGCGGCAACCATTTGCTCGAGGCTTGCCGCTTGCGATTGCGTGCGCTGCGCCAATTCATCCGAAGACGAGGAAATTTCGCCCGTCCCATTGCGTGTCGCCTCAGCAGCGCGCGATATCACCACCATAACTTGCTCGAGGCTAGATATAGCCGCGTTGAAATCATCCTTCAGCTGGCGATATTCTTCCGGGAAATGATCGATGATACGGGCGGCGAGATTGCCTTGGGCAACACGCGCCAAAGCATCTGCGAGCGCGGCCACCACATCACGGCGCTGCTCTTCTTGCGCACGCAATGCGGATTCGTGGCGCGCACGTTCCGCATCAGCCTGATCGCGCGCCTTGCAGGCTTCGACTTCTGATTGGCGGCCAAGCATTTCGTCTTTGAAAATACTCAAGGCGCGCGCCATGCGACCAATCTCATCCTCACTTTTGACGGCAGGTACTTGTGTCTTCAAATCACCACTCGCCAACCGATCCAATGCGCGCGTAATCATGGTGAGGGGCGTCACGATCGAAGTTTGGGCCAGAACGATCAATGCACCTGCGATCAGAATTCCAAAAACCGTCAGAACACCCATGATATAGCGTGCAAGCACCGCATTGTGCTTGGCCGCATCGGCTTCTGCATGATCAGCCTCAGCGACAGATTCAGAGACTTTCTCCATCGCCTCTTCGAGCTCTTTGAATAATTCGCCAAAGCGTACCATTTTTTCTTTGGCCGCCTCGCGATCTGTCCCCGCAAGCTTGATGATATCTGCCGCGCCGCGGATATATTCTTTCAACGGAATGCGGACTTTCGAAAACAGCAGGCGCGTGCCTTCCGACACATCAGCATTTTCATTTCCTGAAATCTGCTTCTCAAAATCCGCGCGATGCTCAGCAAAATCTTTTTCTACTTCTTCGAGCGAAAATCCCATATCAGGATCGCTGGAGAGGAGTGCGGCATAAACATCGGCGCGCAGAGCATCATGCATCATGTCGGCGCCCATATGGGTGCGCAAGACACGCGAAGACGACATAGCGCGGTCGAGCCCGCCAGATAATTTAACCGCAACCCACATGCCAGCACCTGACGAGGTGACGACAAGAAAGAGGACGGCAAGTGCCGCAATGGTCATTTTCTGCGTGATGGAAATCGAGCGCATGGCAAATCCGCAATGAAAAATAAAAAAATCAATGACGGAAGTATTGCGCTCAAAAATTGCGCAAAGATAAATTTTTGACGCGACTATGTCGGAAAATCACAATTAGTTTGTATGACGTAAAGTGAGAAGATTGCGTCCTAGCGTTAGCTTTTGGACGCAAGAAAAAGATCATGTGCAGCTTTCATTTCCAGCCAGCGCTTGTCACGCCGCGCAAGCGCGTCCGCATCGGCACCCCAAATGCGCATTTGAAAATCCTCGTCCGCGTGGGCCGCAGACCATGCTGTCTCTAAATCAAAATGTTTCTGCACGAGCGCGAGCGCAATCAAAGCCGAGCCCGTCAGCGTGGTCATGACGTGAAGAGCAGCCAGCGCCATTTCACCTTCAACAGCATCCACCGCACGGCGCACAGCAATAAGTGCATGATCGGGCTGTTCAGCAAACATAATGCCTTCTGCCAAAACCAAACGCGCACCCAGTTTGTCACGTGCAAAGTCGAGCACAGGATCCCATAGCTTTGATTGGGCTTCCACCAAACCATCGGGCTCAGAGGCGCGGTAACAAACGAGATCAGACCCCGCATAACGCGCGATTTCTGCGCGCACCGAATCCATCTCGCGCGCCACGCCATCAATCGCTGAATTGACAATGCGGGTGACGGGCATGGTGTTGGGATCAATCTGCTCGCCCTGCGCCTGCCATTCATCCGCCACCAATTGCGCGGCCGCTTGCGTCGGCAATGCGATGCGATTGCGGCCAGGTGTTTGGGCAGGCCGCCCATCGAGCAACAGCGCATGGGCGCCATCCCGCAAATCGAAATGGGCCTTGGCGTAAAAGCGCTTGGGCAAGGATTTCTTCAAATCGCGCCGCGCCATTTCGACGGGATCGATATCCTCGCCATGGACGGGCAACAGGTCTTTGAAAAGGTCTTCGCGCATGGACATGAGTTTAATTCCAACAGCGGCCGGAGGCCAAGAGCGCCATCAGCTCATCAAAAGAATGGACCAAATGTTCCGCGCCACTTTCCAGCAAGCGCGCATGATCATGATAGCCCCAAGTCACGCCGATGCGGCGCACGCCGGCACTACGGGCCATTTCCATATCAAAGCCGGTATCGCCGATCATGATGGCATCCTGCGGCTCCATCCCCGTCTCGCTCAAAGCTTTGAGAATCATGGAAGGATCGGGCTTTGAGGGATGATGGTCTGACGTCTGCACAGTGACAAAATACTCATGCCAGCCATGTTCATCAAACATGTGATGCACGCCTTTCACCGATTTGCCCGTCGCCACACCCAGCAACACATCATCGCGCTGCGCCAAAGCGTCAACCGCCTCGCGCGCACCGGGGTAAAGCGCATCGGCATAATTGGGGTCGGTGCGCATCACATGCCAGGCATCGCGATAGGCTTGCGCCAGCGTCACAGATTTTTCGGCATCCCCCGTCAGCTCGACAAAGGCCTGCACCAGAGAAAGGCCGACAATGGAAAGCATTTGATCGCGCGAGGGCGGTGCCATGCCATGCGCAGCAAAGGCACGCGTCTGCGCTTCGACAATGAAATTCTGGCTGTCGACCAATGTGCCATCAACATCGAAAATGACGAGTTTCATTCGTCGGGCGCATCCATGATCGGGTCATAGGTGCTGAGATCGAAGCCCAGCAGATCGAAGGTCGTCTGCATGTGCGGCGGCAACGGCGCAGTCACATCAATCGTACCGCCCTTGGGATGGGGCAGAATGAGACGGCGTGCGAGCAGGTGCAGCTTGCGCTCCACTTGTGTGGGAATAGCGCGCAAAGGATCGTTGCGGCGCGGATCATTTTCAGGTCGCGTGCCATATTTCGGATCACCGATAATCGGATGACCAATGGCTTCCGCATGGGCGCGCAATTGGTGCGTGCGGCCCGTGATCGGCTTCATCGACAGCCAAGCCAGACGCGGCGAGACCTTGTCGACGGTCGCGTAAAAGGTCACAGAATGCTGCGCATCTTCATCGCCATGTTTGGCAATGCGCATTTTCTCAGGGTCGCGGCGTTCCGTACCGGGCTTTCTCGGACCACGGCGATCGTCGCCCATGCCGGCACCCTTGGCCAAGAAGAGCGAGATGCGCCCTTGCGTTGGCTTTGGCACACCTTCCACCACCGACCAATAAATCTTCTTCGTCTGGCGCGAGCGAAAGAGTTCGCCCAAATCGGAGGCCATTTTGCGCGTGCGCGCAATCAGCAAGACGCCAGATGTATCGCGGTCCAGTCGATGCACGAGCAGCGGGCGATCGCCCTTGGCATCGGCCATCGACATGAGCATGCCATCAATATGATGCTTGGTGCCCGAGCCCCCCTGCACCGCCAAACCGTAAGGCTTGTTCAGAACGATAATGTGCTTGTCTTCAAAGATGGTCATCTGGCGGATGGACCGCACATCATCATCTGAGACAACGGCGCGCTTCACTGCAGGCTTGGCGACGGCGTCATCAAGTTTGAGCGGCGGCACGCGCACAGCATTGCCTTCAGCAAGCCGGCTCGATGTTTGCACGCGCGATCCATCAACACGCACTTGGCCAGTGCGGCAAATCTTGTTGAGATGACCGAGCGACAGGTCGGGCACGCGCCGTTTGAACCAGCGGTCAAGGCGCATGCCATCTTCATCGGCTGTCACGATGAAGGTCTGCACACCGCCTGAATTTTTTGTCTCACTCACGAAAATGACCTCACGACCGACAGGCCTAAGAAGAGGCCAACAATAGCAAGCACGACGCTCGCCACCACATAGAGCAAAGCGGAAGCGGCTTCACCGCGCTCCCACATCAAGATTGTCTCAAGCGAGAAAGCCGAGAATGTGGTGAAACCACCGAGCATCCCCGTCATCAAAAATAGACGCAGGCTTTGCGTCGAGCCCTCACCCGCTTTGAAAGCAAAGAAACCCGCAAAAAGGCCCATCACCAAAGAGCCCGCAGCATTGATGAACAGCGTGCCCCAGGGAAAGCCTTCTTCAGCCACGAGTACAGCGACCATGTTCACGCCATGGCGCAACGCGCCACCAAGCCCGGCGCCCAAAAAGACAAGAAGAAAAGACTGCATGGGATGTGAAGGGCTCTCAGGGATTTTAGCCGTCATTGCGAGGAGCAAAGCGACGAAGCAACCCAGAGGCCCCGCGTGAGGCCTCTGGGTTGCTTCGCTACGCTCGCAATGACGAGGCGTTTATAGCCCAGCCCCCGTGCCGGAGCCAGTTCTATTGCCCCCGCTCACGGCGCAGCTTGGCCCAATAATCGAGCCTTTTGCGGATATCGCGCTCGAAGCCACGCTCGACCGGCTCATAGAGAGAGTGGCGGCCTAATGCGTCAGGCCAGTAATTCTGGCCGGAGAAACCCTCCGGCTCGTCATGATCATAGGCATAGCCCTCGCCATAGCCTTCCTGCTTCATGAATTTGGTGTGGCCGTTAAGGATGACTTTGGGCGGCATGAGTGAGCCATGGCTCTGCGCGAGCGCTCGTGCTGCCTTATAAGCCTTGTAAGCAGCGTTGGATTTTGGCGCGGTCGCGACATAGATCACCGCCTGCGCAATGGCGAGCTCGCCTTCGGGGCTGCCCAGAAAATCATAAGCATCCTTGGCCGCATTGGCGACGACGAGGGCTTGCGGATCAGCGAGCCCGATATCTTCCACCGCCATGCGCACGATACGCCGCGCCAGAAACAGCGGATCTTCTCCCGCATCCAGCATGCGTGCCAGATAATAGAGCGCAGCATCCGGATCAGAGCCGCGCACGCTTTTGTGCAAAGCGGAGATCAGATTGTAGTGGCCCTCTTGCGCCTTGTCATAAATCGGCGCGCGGCGCTGGACGATCTCGGCCAATTGCGCGGGATCAAAAATCTCGCCCTCGCCCGCTGAGCGCCAGACTTCTTCAGCCAGCGTCAACACGGCGCGGCCATCACCATCGGCCATGCGGATGAGGCTTGTCCTCGCCGCTTCCTCAAGCGGAAGCGCACGCCCTTCGATTGTCTCGGCACGTGCCAACATTTTTTCAAGCGCTTCAGGTTCAAGCGAGCGGAAGGTAAGCACGCGCGCACGCGACAAAAGCGCAGCATTGAGTTCGAACGACGGATTTTCCGTCGTCGCACCAATCAGTGTGACCGTGCCATCTTCCATCACGGGAAGAAAAGAATCCTGTTGCGCACGATTGAAGCGATGAATCTCGTCAACAAAGAGCAAAGTGCCCTGCCCCATGCGGCGACGCTCGCGCGCAGATTCAAAAACTTTTTTGAGTTCTGCGACGCCCGTAAAGATCGCCGAGATTTGCGCAAATTCGAGATTGGTCTCATGCGCCAGCAAACGCGCGAGCGTGGTTTTGCCTGTGCCCGGTGGCCCCCAGAAAACCAGCGAGCCCAAAGAGCCTGCGCGAATGAGCCGCGTCAAAATGCCATCGGGCCCGACAAGATGTTCTTGCCCTGCGACATCGCTCAATGTTTGCGGACGCATGCGGTCAGCCAGCGGGCGCGGCGCGCCCTCGTTCATTCCGGATGCCTCAAAGAGGTCGCTCATCTCATCCGCCAATCACACTTGTAATCGTCTGACCATTTCGGAAAATCATGAGCTTCCAATAGACCTGCCGCCCGACATTGGTCGCCGCGCGCAAATCAGACGTGCGCTCGATTTTACGGTCATTCACCGCAACAATCACATCGCCCTTTTGCAAGCCCACATTACCAGCCGTCGAGCCTTGCGGCACTTCAGCCAGAATGACGCCGTCCTTGACGCCCTCTACGGAATATTCTTCCAGCGTCGCCGGAGAGACATTGACCGCACTCGCACCATCAAAGGGATTGCGGCCGGAAATTTTCACCTCTTCACGTGCCGGTGTTTCGGGCGCAGCGACAAGTTTCAGATCAAGAGTCGTGGCGCGCCCACGGCGCAGGACCGTGAGCTTGACCGAGCCGCCCAGCGGGCGCACGCCCATGCGATAGCCGACGCCTTCCGGATCATCGACTTCTTTGTCATCGACATGCGTGATGACATCACCACGAAGAAGGCCCGATTGCGCGGCCGGCGAATTGTTTTGAATGTCGGAGACAAGCGCGCCTGCAGGACGATCCATGGCAAGCGATTCCGCAATCTCGCGCGACACGCCTTGCAAGGTTGCCCCCAACCACGGGCGGCGCACTTTGCTCACGCCCCCTTTCGCGGCAGCGACAACAAGCTTCACCATATTCACGGGGATCGCAAAGCCGATACCGACCGATCCACCTGATTGCGAGAAGATAGCCGAATTCACACCGACAAGACGGCCATGCATATCAACGAGTGCACCACCCGAATTGCCGGGATTGATCGCCGCATCTGTCTGGATGAAGAAACCATAATCGGTAATGCCGACTTGCGTACGCGCAAGTGCAGAGACAATGCCCTGCGTCACCGTCTGCCCAACGCCAAAGGGATTGCCGATGGCGAGCACAATATCGCCGACTTCAAGCCCATCGGAATCGGCCAATTCCATTGCGGGAAAATTACTGCCATTGCGAATGCGCAACACGGCAAGATCAGTGCGTGGATCTTGCAGGACAATGTCGGCATCGAATTCGCGTCGATCAGCGAGCGCCACTTTCACATTGGTCATGCCTTCAATGACATGATGATTGGTGATGACGAGACCGCTCGCATCGACAATCACACCCGAGCCCAGCGATTGCGCTGTCTGTCCACCGCGGCGCTGCTCACCAAAGAAGCGACGAAAGACCGGATCATCGAAAAGCGGATTTCTGGGGCGCTGCTCGACGCGTGATGCATAGACATTGACGACAGAAGGCTGAGCCTTCTTAACAATCGGCGCGTAAGAGAGTGTCACTTGCATGCGATTGTCAGGCACAGCACGCGTTTGTGCGGCGAGTGGCGCAACAAAACTAGACAAAGCGGCCAATACAATCATGAGGCAGCGCAGCATCGAACACCCTCTCGCGTTGTCATTGCGAGCGAAGCGAAGCAATCCATAGCACCACTCCAGCGAGATGAGCGCTATGGATTGCCGCGTCGGCCCTAAGGGCCTCCTCGCAATGACGGAAATAATATAGGAAGCGGGACCACTTTCAGCAAAGGCCTAAACAAAAAAAGGGCGGCCGAAGGGCCGCCCTTTCAAATTCTTATGTCCGAACCACTGATTATTCAGCAGCAGCTGCTTCTGCGGTCGGGCTTGAATCCTGACCGCGTGCATTCACATCGCGATCCACGAATTCGATCACAGCCATCGCTGCATTGTCGCCAAAGCGGAAACCGGCTTTCAACACGCGGGTGTAGCCGCCGTTGCGGGTCTTGTAGCGTGGTGCGAGCACATCAAAAAGCTTGCGGACGAGATCAACGTCCTTGATCTGCGAAATCGCCTGACGACGCGCATGCAG
>Ga0214921_10009700_pt1 | contig 12109 bp, 9 predicted proteins | sample LL1505_MetaG_FD_177992 | JGI IMG/M metagenome (GOLD analysis project Ga0214921, IMG submission 177992) | Freshwater microbial communities from Lake Lanier, Atlanta, Georgia, United States - LL-1505 | ecosystem: Environmental > Aquatic > Freshwater > Lake | place: USA: Georgia | collected 2015-05-28 | reverse complement strand
TGATTTTCACCTTGAATCGAATTGCCAAGGCCACCCCCGTGGGCTAAACGGTTTCGAGTCTTAATCCAAACCTTGATCAAGGACAGGAGACCGGATCGTGATCATGAACCCAGTCATGAGCCTTGCCCGGAAACTGCCCGCCATTGGCGTTCGGTCCATCGTGGTGCTTCTGTCTGCCCCGGCGCTGGCCGTTCCGTCCGTCGCGGCCGCGGGTGGGGGACCACTCGAGACAGAACTGGATGACGCGGACTCCTGTCCCGCGTTCGAGCGAATCCTGGACGATGTCGGGCGCAACAAAGCCTCTGGCGGTTTCCCGGCCGGTGATGAATTTGATCCCGGCGCGATGGCGGCCATGGCCGATTGCATGGTTCGCGGCGCGCTGGAAAGTGATGCGATCCAGTCGGAGTTGCGGGCCTCTTTGCAAAACCTCTGGGTCCGCGATCTTGCCGGGCGCCAGGAAGTCGACGCGTTGACCAGGCTCCTCAACCAGGCGGGCGCGCAGCCGGCCCGCGCGGCCGCGGCCTTTTTCGCCGCGAATTCTATGCTGCAAGTGGCCGAGGCGTCGCGATTGCTGGATACCCCGCTGGCGAAACTTCGAGTCACCGAGGCGCGTGGCGCTGTGGTCGAATTCGCCCGTTCGGCGGCAATTGGCGGAGAACCCAGGCCGAGTTTGCAGGAAAGCGCCGCGCGTGTGGCGGGTCAGGTCGATGAGATCGCGAAACTCGGCGCTGTGACCGCCCGCCGGGACATGGCGGCCAGTGTCGCCGTGCGCCTGAAGACCTTTTCCCGCCGAAACCAGGGCAAATTCGACGCGGAAGCGCGGGAATCAGACAGTCTGTTCGCGGAAGCGAACGCGAAGTCAAACATGGTTGAAGCCGCGGGCTTGCGCGGCCAGGAGCAGCGAGAGGAAATTTCCGCTTGGACCACTGGGTTCGACACCCGATTGATGGCAGTTGTTCGCAGGGTCTCCCCGCAGGCGCAGACGCCGGCGGATGCCGTTGAGATCTGGCATGCGGCGATGCGTCGCGAAGGCGTCAACGCGCGGGAGGCGGAGTCTCTGGTCGAGTTGGCTCCTGACCAGATGCGTTCAGAGATTTACGAGACAGCGCAGGCCATCCGGTTGGCAATTCCGGAAGTCCGCAAGAGTATCGAGCAGTCAAGCGGCTTGATAGACCGGTCGATGATCGGGTTCACGGCCGGGGCACTCGCGTCACTGCGTCAGGTTGAGTTGGTCCTTGACGGTGCGGCCGTCAGGGCGCGTCGTACGACCAGTCCGGACGAACTGGTTCAGGCCTGGAAGGCCAGGGACCAGTTCAGGTTGCTCGCGACATGGACTTTGGAGGCCGCCGCGGCGAAATCAAGGACATCCGGTCGCCTTGCCTCGGTGTTTGCGGGCGCGGTCGCGCGCATGTGGCAACCAGGTGTGATGGTCTTGCGCATGGAAGACCTGCATGAGGTCCATGGCATCCTCGAGGACCAGAATTCCGAGAACTGGGTGCGCGCTTTCGTGAACCGCCGCATGGCGGTGGTTTACGCGCAGTCGGCCCTGCTTCTTGGCGAGGCGATCTCGGTGCCGTTCACGTGGGGGGCATCCGGCGCGGCGATGCCGGTGACTTTGAACGCGATCGTGGTTGGGCTGCAGGTTGCCGGGAAGGCAACCCTGGTTGTGGTCTCGTCGATGAATATCGCGGACCGATTTGTCCAGCAAGGTGTGAAGAGCCTCGTCAACCCGGCCTCGGCGCTGGACGCGTTGACGATTGTGATGCTGTTGCCGCGCCCCGTCCCGGGTCCGGTTGACGCGCAAACATGGTTCGGGCGGGCATTGCAGACCGGGCGCAACTCAGCCGCGGGTTGGATGCATGAGGCAGGGCGTTTTGCGGTCGTGGGACATACTGCGTTCGGCGCGTATCAGTTGGCGTTCGCCGATCACATTGCCGCGACATTGAGGCTGCAAGGGTATCAATCATCGGCGGCCGAGGTCCGTCGTCAGGCGATCGGGCATTTCGCCCAGGCGTTCCTGCTCGGAATCGTGGAGTGGGGTGAGTACCGTCGCGGTCAGGCCCTGGGCGGCGATCATCACACGCAAGTCGTCGCAGCCAGCAATCCGGTGACGATTTTGCTGAAACGCCTCCGGAACATGGTTTTTCCGCACAAGGCAGCGATCGACGCGTATCAAGGCCTGGCCCCCGTCATCGGCGCGCCACTGGCTGGCGTGGTCTCGGTGCTGCCGGCGGCAGGTTATCTGGCTTACGATTATGTCATCGCCAGCGAGGCGATGATGTATTTTTACGCGGGAACGGATTTCGGTTACTTCGCGCACAACCGCAAGCAACAGGAATATCCGGAACTCGCGGCGGGTGAGACGGCCGTGTCGTTCATCGGGTTCGATGAGGCCGACATGCTCTATGCCGGTGCGCGCGCGATCGACGCGCACCGCGTCGAGATGGAAAAATACGGCAAGAATTATTTCATTTACGATTATCACTCGCGCGAGGAGTTCCTGCGCAAGTTGGCGGATCACGCGCGCGATCACGGGCCGGTGAAGTATTTACGCGTGATGACCCATGGCCTGCCGGGGAAACTTTACACGGCGGACGTGCAAGTTTCGGCCGGCGACGGCGAGGACACCGCGCAGCGTGACGGCTGGATCGACGCGAAGTGGTTGCGCCGGAATGGCGACAGGATCCGCGGGATCGCGGCGGGCGCGATGGCGCCTGGCGCCCGTGCCGTCCTGTTCGCGTGTCTCGTTGGCGCCAACATGGATTCCGCTGCGCCTGGGCTGGCCGAGGACGCGGGAGACGATTTCCTGCGCGCCATGGGCGAGACGATCATGCACAAGGGTGGCCTCGTGGATGCCTCCGTGCGGTTCTTGATCGGTCTCGACACGGTTTATGGCAGCATGCTCAACTGGGCCGCGCGCGATGAAGTGATCCGCGCGGGCGCGGTGAAGCACCAACCTGTTTTGCCGCTGAATCTTTATCGCGAGGGCAAGCCGGGGATTATGGAGGCCGACGAGACATTGCGCCAACAGATGGCGTCGGCGGTTGTTGCCGCGGCGACTGGTGAAAACATGGTGATCGCGGGCGACGACTGGGCGCAGGGCTCTGAAATGTTGCAGTACGCGGTTTCTCGCATGTGGCGCATGTTGACGCAGTTGCACAAGCTGGGCATCCGGTATGGGATCCAGCTGGAAGGCCCGTGGTGGTCCACGCCGCGGTATAAACACGCGCATGTTGAGCCTGCCGCCGATTCGGCGACGGGCGTCAATGTCCGCATCACGCAATTCTAGGAGCCGCAAAAGTGGCTGAGTTGACCGGAAAGCAAAGCAAGTTTCTGCGCGGACTGGCCCACGACCTGAAGCCGGTCGTGCAGGTCGGGCAAAATGGCGTCACTGAGGCCGGCGTGAAGGAGATAAGCCGATGCCTCGCGGACCATGAACTCATCAAGATCAAAGTCGCGTGCGATGATCAGGGAACCTTCCAGGGACTGGTCGCGGAAATCGAAAGCGCCTGCGGAGCAGTGACCGTTCAGACCATTGGCCACACGGTGGTCCTCTACAAGGCGGCCAGGAAGCCAAAGATCCAGTTGCCGTAAGAGAGGATTCTTCGCCTTCGGCTCAGAATGACGGGCGGGTCAGAATGACAGGGAGCGTCATCCTGAGGCCCGCAGGGCCGAAGGATCCTTTTCCCAATAAATCCGGGGTAATGCCCTGGATTTATTGTTTACACTCAAGAATTCCCCAAAAATTACCGACAGTTGAATTGATTTTTTCGTTTGAGGAGGCCTCGTGCGTCTGGACGGTGGTCATTTGAGCGCGCTGGTTCGTGGGGCTGCGCTGACAGCAATTTTTCTGGCGCTTTCCTGCGCCAAGGGACCTGACTTCAAGGGCGAGGGCAAGCAAGCGAGCCTGCCGCCGCCGAAGTGTCCAGGCGGCGTCCAGGAAGTAAAAGTGACCTTGCCGCAGAATCTGGCGGACTGCTGGGCTGGCGGCAAATTGATCAAGACCGTGAGCGGTGACGTCAAGTGTTCTTCCGTCAAGATGATCACCAATGGATGCGATTCCGCGACGGGGGTTTCGTCCCTGGCCCAATCCCTCGGGTACCTTCCCCCGGGCGACATCGGGCAGGATGAAGTCGTGCAGGACAAGATAAACGCCGGTGGGACCATCATTGGTTGCGGTGAATGGAAGGAAAAAGGCGTCTTCTTTGTCCAGATGGACTTGCAACCGGTGACGCAGAACGAATGCAAGAAAGAAGTCGGGAAAAAACTCTTCAGCTATTGTATATACTCCGCGAACACGGCTTTCCCCAACGCGGGAGACAAATGTACCTGGCCGTGAGTGTTTGACGCGGGGAGGTCAAGTTGAGCCAATCGATCATGTCGAACATCACTGGCGCTGGCACAAGCCGGCGCGAAGTTATTTTGGGGACTTTCAGGGCGATCGCGGGCGCCAGCCTGCTGGGACCGGCGGCGTTGGCCGCGGGCAGGCTTGATGAAAAATCAGCCGGAAAGAAAAGCCCGGCGGTGAGAGGCGGACGGTCGCAGAAGGCGGATCTGCGATGCGGGACCCAGCAAGGACCCACCACCCCGGAGATGCTGGATTTCTTCAAGCGTCACGGTGTGACCGACATTTGCGGATATCCGCTCGACGATGGGGGCAAGGGTTATTTCTCGGATTCTGACCTGGCGAAGTGCAAGGAGCTCTGTGAGCGCCACGGCATCAACCTGGCGATGATCCCGTTGCCTTTTTTGACGTCCAGCCACGTCGATCACGAGAAGCGCGCGGCGATCATGATGGGAAAGAGCCCCGAGAGGGAGCGTGACATCGAGGATGTCTGCCGGACGATCGAAGCTTGCGGAAAGGTCGGCATTCCCTCGGTCAAGTACAACATGAGCTTGCTCGGGGTCATGCGCAGTGGGGAAACCCCGGGGCGCGGCGGCAGCCAGTACAGCACGTGGCGGGAGTCAGACATCCCGGCGGCGAAGCGTGAGCAGCTGACGAGGGCCGGGCGTGTCCCGGCGGCCGAATTCTGGAGCCGGATCGAGTATTTTGTGCAGGCCGTCATGCCATCCTGCGAGGCGGCGAAGGTCCGGGCGGCATGCCATCCGCATGATACGGGGACGCCCACCGGAGGGATGTACGGGATCGACAATGTCCTCGGGACGGTGGACGGTCTCAAGAAGTTCGTTGGCCTGAGCCAGAGTCCGTATCACGGCCTGAATTTCTGCGTGGGCACGGTGTCAGAGATGCTCCAGGATCCACGCCGGGAAATCGCGGACGTCGTCGACTGGTTCGCCAGCCGGGGGCGCATTTTCAATATCCACTACCGGAATATTCGCGGGAAACGTGGCGATTTCATGGAAGTTTTCCCGGACGAGGGGGACGTTGACATGGTTGCCGTGGCGCGCGTCCTGAGGGATCGCGGGTACCGGGGGATGTTGATGCCGGATCATGTCCCGCATCATGACGACGACCCGAAGGGGATGCAGGCATTTGCCTATGCCCAGGGGTACATCAAGGGTGTGATCCAGGCATTGGGGTAGGACTTGCCAGAACCAGCTGCCCGGTGGTAAGACCGGGCCCTGTTTCGTTTTTTGTTAAGGGGATTTACCATGGCCCGCTCAAGAGCCCGCGACATCATCAAGCTCGTTTCTACCGCTGAAACCGGCTACTACTACACGACCACCAAGAAGAAGGGTAAGGACAAGCTTGAACTCAAGAAGTTCGACCCGGTCGTTCGCAAGCACGTTGTCTTCAAAGAAGCCAAAATCAAGTAATTGAGCCTGGCGTCTCGCAATCCCGACCTTTATCTCAAGCAGCTCCTGCTTGGGCCGATGGAGAATTTTGTCTACCTCCTTGGTAGCAAATCCTCCCGCGAATGCCTTGTCGTCGATCCTGCCTGGGACATCCAGGCAATCGAGGACGCGGCGGCCGCAGACGGCATGAAGATCACCGGTTGCCTCATCACGCATTACCACCCGGATCACTGCGGCGGCCATTTGTGGGGCCACGACATCGAAGGTGTCGCGGAACTCGTCGGGCGCCATCCGGTCCCTGTTTACGTGCAGGCCGATGAACTCGAGGGCGTGCAAAAGGTAACAGGTCTCAGTCGATCTGACTTCAGGGTGTGCCACAGTGGCGATGTGATAGAAGCCGGCGACCGCAAGATCACCTTGATCCATACGCCGGGGCACACGCCCGGCAGCCAGTGTTTCCTTTGTGACGGGGTTCTTGTCTCTGGCGACACTTTGTTCCTGTCAGGGTGCGGTCGTGTGGACTTGCCCGGCGGAAGTTCCGATCAGTTGTTTGACAGCCTTTCGACCAAGTTGGCGAAACTGCCGCCGGACACGGTTGTTTATCCAGGCCATCACTACGACGCCAAACCATCGGCGCCAGTCGGTGAACTGCTCAGTTCCAATCCATTCTTGAAAGCACGGTCCATCGAGGAGTGGCGGCGCCTGTTCGGACGTTGAGTGTGCGTGACTCTGCCTAGCGCCGCCCCAGGGCGTCGCCCAGGACGTTGCGGCATTCGGATTCGAAAGTGCTGACCGCGATCTCCGGTGGGATTCCATCGCGGCTGGTTTCGTCACCGGATGTTCCGGGAGTCGGGAAAATCCGGTCGCGCAGTGACCGGGGCACGCGTCGCCAGATCGATTCCTTGATGCGACCGCCGGCGCGGAAGGTGGCCGCGGCCAGACGAAAGGCCGGGGCAGGACACGTGAGCAGGCAGCCTTTGATACCGGTCAACTTTCCCACGGTGGTCGACGCGATTGCTGGGCTTTGCGCGCAACCGGAGATAAACCCGTCGCAGACTTCGGCAGTGCTCTCCAGCGCGGCGGACATTTTGAAACGCGAGCCCTCGGCGCCGCATTCCGCGAATTGAGACATCAGGTGACAGATACCGACGGCCTTGAAGGGGCCGTGGATGCTGCCCCCAAGACCACTACCCGCGGCCGTCTCCTGAAACGGGTTGGCCGGCCCAAAGCCGTATCCGAACGCCGCCCCGAAACACGTCTTTTCAGCGGGCGACAGGTCGCACATGCGTGAGATGCGAACGCATGGCGTATGGGCGCCTATGATGCCCGACATGATGTCGTCAGGTTTGCCGTTGATCAACGTCGCGCACGACGGGCAAGCGCCACCGTTCGCGACCCGGGCCACTTGATCCTGCAGGCATCGCCTGGCTATCGTCGTGAAATCGCGGTAGGCCGGCATCCCTGCGCAGTTGACGCCGCCGATGACGCCCAGGGCTCCGCCGCGTGGTTGCGCCATGCTGGATGCCGCGCTGCAGACGCGCTGGTAACCTCGCAGACGCGCGGCGCATTCACCGTCGCAGTCCGTCAGGCATGCGCGGATATTCCCATACCACTCGCAGGCGGCATAAGCGTTTTGCGCGGCAGATCGATCGATGTTGTCGCGGGGATCGATGGCTGTCGGCACCAGGGGATCGCAAGTGACCCCGGCCGGCGTGGCCGGATTGCGATTGGCGCATCGTCCGCCGATGGCAGGAGCGCCCTTTGACCTGTCGGGTTGCGATGGCGGGGGTTGCGTGGTCTCAAGGGGCAGACCGGTTTGATCCCCGGCTTCTTGCATCGCATCGACATAGTCAAGATAGCCGGGTGATCCGAGCAGCTCTGTCAGGTCGCGATTGGCCTCGTCCATGTCCCCGGCGTCGGGAAAGTATTCGCCATCCGGGAACAGGGGCGCGACGGAGTGGCTGGCCGTCAATCCGCCGGTGGCCGGTTGCAGCGTATTGCAGGCCATCGTGCATGAAAGGGTCGGCAAAATGGTTGAAATCAGGATCAGTGCCCGCGCGCGCATCGATTCCCCGTGGTGCGTTATCATGTTATTTTCGTTGTCGATTTAACAGGTGCCAGTTTTCTCAAGTGTGGCCTATCGCGCTGTGCGGTTCAACCTTTGCTGATCAAGGGGACGGTTCATGATCGAGATGATTTTCGCGGAATTCGACAAGATGTTGGGGAACCTTTCGGGGCTTCTGGACAAGGCGGAAGCCCTGGCGGCGCAAAAGAAATTCGATGTTGGCAACCTCTTGACTGCCCGCCTCGCGCCGGATCAGTTTCACTTCATTCGTCAGGTCCAGATCGCGTGTGACACGGTGAAGTTCGGCGCATCCCGGCTGACGGGCAAGGATGCTACCCGTTTTGAGGACAATGAGTCGACCATGCCCGATTTGCGCAGGCGCATCACCATGACCCGTGACTTCCTCGCCTCGGTCAAGGCGGCGGATTTTACGGGTTGGGAATCGCGCAAGACTTTGAACCCCAGGCGAGAGGGAAAGTACCTGCCCGGGGACGAGTACTTGATGCAGCATGTTGTTCCCAATTTTTATTTTCACGTGACAACGGCTTATTCAATTTTGCGCCATAACGGTGTTGAAATCGGCAAGGCGGATTATCTTGGGGCGATCAACTACCGGGACTTGTGACGGGGAAGAGAGGATCCTTCGCTCCGCTCAGGATGACGGGGGTCAGGCTGACGGTGTGTCACAGTGACTTGTGGTCGTACAGGGACCTGTAGGTTCCGTGCGCGGCGAGCAGGTCTGCGTGGGTCCCTCTTTCGATGACACGGCCGTCTTTGATGACGAGGATCTGGCTGCAGCGCTGGACGGTGGAAAGACGGTGCGCGATCACGATCACCGTCCGGTCGTGCAACATGGCGTCAATCGCCTCCTGGACGCGGCGTTCGGATTCAGGGTCGATGCTGGACGTGGCCTCGTCAAGGATCAGAAGGGCCGGATCTGTGGCCAGTGCCCGGGCAAAGACAATCAACTGCCGCTGACCGTGGGAAAGGTTTGCGCCTTGCTCGCGGACCGGAAAGTCCAGGCCGCCCGGCAGTCGCGTTACGAAGTCGCCGGCACAGACAGCATCAAGAGCCCGCAGAATCGCGGCGTCTGTAACGCCTTCCCTCCCGAGTGAAATGTTGAAGCGCAGTGTTCCGTCGAACAGGACAATGTCCTGGGGGACGATGGCGACCTTCTTGCGTAGAGACTCCGGACTGACACCGGAGATTTCTGTCCCGTCGATCCGGATGGTGCCCGTATAATCCTCATAAAGTCGTGCCAGCAATTTGATGACGGTCGATTTTCCGGATCCAGTCGGACCAACAAGAGCGAGACTTTTTCCCCCGGGTAAATCAAACGAGACATCGTGCAGGACGTTCCTCGTCCCGTAGGAAAAAGTGACGTGGTCAAAGGTCACGTGCCCCTCGAGAGGCTGGAATGCCGCGTCGCCACTGATGATGTCCCTTGTTTCGAGCAGGCCGAAGATTCTCTCGATGGACGTGAACGCGCCTTGCAGCATCGCCATTTTGTTGCCGAGTTGCTTGAGCGGCTCGAACAACTGCTGGACATACTGGATGAACGCGACGAGGACTCCGGCCGAGATACCAGCGGCCTCGGCGGCGGCCGCGTGTCCCGGGGACAGGTGACGGACCGCGAGCCAGAGAACGAGTCCCGTGGTCATGGCTGAGAATCCATCGAGGACCGCGAACATCACCGCGTCGAGGACGACACTGCGCATCTGCGCATCACGGTAGGTCTCGTTGAGTTTCCCGTAGCGCGTCGCGGCGTCGGGCGCGGCGTTGAGTAATTTCACCGTGGCCGCGCCGTAAAGGCATTCCTGGGTATAGGCGTTGAGCGTGGCCAGGTGCTTGCGCGCCGAAACCATCGATTCGCGCAGGGCCCGGGAAAATTGGCGGACGACCACGATCAGGACCGGGATCATCACGAATGCCATCAGCGCGAGGCGCCAGTCGAGTAGCAGCATGCCAATCATGCAGCCGGCAAGCACCGCGAGATCCACGATCGAAGTGAGTACACCCTGGTTGAGGGACTCACTGAGGTTGTCGAACTCGCTGGTCGCGCGCGTCACCAGCGCGCCAGACATGGAACGGTCATGGAAGCTCGCTGACAGGCCAAGGACATGCCGGATGACCGATTCACGCATGGAACGGATCATGCTGTGTACGGCCCACGAGGCCGTAACCGTCTGGCCGGTCCTGCCAGCGTATTCGAGGAACACAACCGCCAGATAGACGAGCCCCATCGACCACAAGAACGCGGTATCGCCCGGTATGATGCCTTTATCGATGGTCGCGCGCAGGATCAGAGGCAAGGCGGCTTGCATCAGCGAAATCACTGGCACGAGCGCGATGGCAACCAGAACAAGGCGCCCATGTTGGCGCAACCACGGCCATAGCTTCAAAAGGTCGCGGAACGTGCCATCCCGTGTACTCCTTGGGACTCGAGTGGGGACTTTTGCGGCGACGCTCATCGGGATTCTTCCTGTGGTTTTCCCGGGGCTCCGATCACGACGAGGCAAACGTCATCCCTGATCGATCCGCCCGCGGTATGGGTACGGAAAGCCGCGACAAGTCCGTCCCGGATGGACGCGCTGGTCTCCCCGTTGTTGATCCGGGCGAGGCATCTGGTGAATTGACGGTGGAAAGTGCGGCCGTCACGGGATCGACCGTCCATCAAACCGTCGGTGAACAGAACGAGGCGCGAGCCCTGTCCGAATCGGAAGGTCGCGTCCGTCGCGGGAGATTGCTTTCCAGGGTTCATTAGGCCAATGTTCATTCCGAGTATCGGCAGGAGCCCACCGGTCAGGGCCCTTGCCCGCATGGTCCCTGATTTGGTGGGTTCCAGCAGTACTGGATACTGGTGCCCGGCGTTGGCAATGGTGACGGTTTCCTGGCGGAAATCCAGTTTTACGGCTGCGCAGGTCATTTGCAGGTTGGTGTCGCCGCTGACCTGCTCCACAACGCGGGCGATCATCGCGATGATTTGCGATGGCTGGTGCACAAGAACCTCGCAAGGGTTGATACCTTGAAGGCATTTGAGACTTTCCAGGGCTCCAGTTACCGCGGTGGTGATCATGCTCTGCGCGATCCCGTGTCCCGTAACGTCACCCATCAGCAGGTAAATGGCGCCTTGTGCCGGGTCATGAATCACGTGCGTCCAGTCGCCACCCACCCGGAGGACCGGTTCATAATGAAACGCCGTATCGGCCTGTGTGCCGGACGCGGAAAGTCCCGCCACGGTGGATCTTTGGACTCCTTCCGCGACCTTGAGTTCGGCGGACATGAACGCCGATTCCCGGATGAAAGCCTGGCGGATCATGGCTACCGTCGCCAGCGACGTCAGTGATTTCAGGAGTGAATACACCTGTGGGGCCAGTGGCGCGTCAAACCCGATCAGGAAGTCACCGACGTGGCGATGGCGGGACTTCAGCGCGAAGCGGTGCCGTGCATCGTTACGGATACCGACCATGGCATCTTCAATCTCCGTGGTCGCGTCATGGCCCTGCGTCGCCACTGGTTGCCCGGCGATGAAGAGTCGCGCGGAAGGGGCGTCCGGGGCGTTTGACGCCGGGAGGAACGCGGCGACGGATGGTTTCGTCAGGCGAACCGTGCTGCGCAGGGTCTGTTCAATGAGGGTTGTCGTGTCCGGACCCGAGAAGATGTCCATGATGGCGGAGTTCAGGATCTCAAGGCGATGGCGGTTCTCGTCGATCGCCGCCTCACGCACTTTCAATTCAAGCGCCAGGGAATTGACGCTTTTGTTGATGCGGTGGACTTCCTCCTGCGCGGATTCTGGAAGCTGAAAGCGGTAGTCACCGCTGGCGATGACGTCGAGACCGCGGATCAGGCGATCCATTGGGTCGCGCAGGTACCGTGTCATCAGCCGGCGGGTTCCGATGTTGACCGCCGTGATGGCGAGGGCAAGGGCAATCGCGAGGAATACCAGTGTGCCGGTCTGGCGGTCCCGGATCTCGGCGTCCGTAAACGACAGGGTCAGCTTGCCGATGACAGCGCCATTGCGCTCGACTGGCCTGGTCAATTCGATACGCGGGGTTTCCCTGGTCTTCCAGCGTTCAATCATGGTCTGATCGTGCTCGTCGACAAGCCGGGCGCCGGTGACGATGTCCGATTGCAAGTAAATCTCGATGATCCGCTGGATCTCGCGTTCGTCGATGTTCCAAACGGCGCTCGCGAGGACTTCCGTCGCGCTCTCGGACAGTTCCTTCGACTTCATGTCGAGGTTCTGCAAGTCACGGTTCCACGAGTAGAAGAAATTCACGACACCGA
>Ga0214921_10009699_pt1 | contig 12109 bp, 12 predicted proteins | sample LL1505_MetaG_FD_177992 | JGI IMG/M metagenome (GOLD analysis project Ga0214921, IMG submission 177992) | Freshwater microbial communities from Lake Lanier, Atlanta, Georgia, United States - LL-1505 | ecosystem: Environmental > Aquatic > Freshwater > Lake | place: USA: Georgia | collected... | reverse complement strand
TTTTGGGAACGTTCGTGTTGTGCTTTACCACCTTTACAAATGATAGCACCACAAACGCATTCAATTTTTTCTTTCTGATATTTAATTAATTGTTCTTTATTTGCTTGATAATGTATTTTTTTTTTTTCAGAAATTTTTTCTTGATTTTTTGCACAATATTCTTTACTATAATTTACAATTTCTTCTATTGTTCTTTGTGGTTTTTGAGCATTACAATTTTTAATATTATCATACCAATATCTTTCACGACAAACTAATTCTTCTATTGTTTTACAAGGAAAATTCTCAATTAAAACAATACGACAATTTTTAACACCAAATTTTTGAAATAAATCACATGCTTTACTTCGTATTCTATCTTTACCTTCCAAAAATAATTTATAATTATCACGATGTTGGGACATTCTTTTTGATAATTTTTGAGTTGATGAACCTACATACGGAAGAAAATCTTCAGTTGTTTCAGCAATTATCTTATAAATTTTTCCTTCGCTATAATTCGGCATACCTTATTATACCTTATTTTATCTTTTTAAGCTTTTTAAGGACTAACTAAAAGAAACTCCTTAGTAAATCCATCCATAATAATATTCAATTTTTGTAGTACTACACTCATCGTGCCAGCGGGAGTAGATGATGATGATGAAAGGGTAACACTAAGAACCTCTTCGGTTGGAAGAAACGGGCCCACCTGATTTAAAGGGTCAAGTTCATATTGTATTTGGGTTTCATAGTAATAAGAGATTAAACTTTTATCCACTAATACACATGCTTGATATGCGGTGTTAATTGTAGGCGTGATTGTTTGATCGAAGATATAATTGCGTTTGCTATGATAAAAAGTTGGATCACCTACTTGTGGCTTTGTGTATATCGTGCAAAATATTTGAGCATCGTTTGAGGTTTGAGTCACGTTAAAGTAATTGAATGAGATTCCCTTAATGTCAGCAACCGTAGTAGTAGGCGATTGGGGTGCGAAATAATAGTTGAACTTTGAGCCAATAGCAGTGTTAATAAATGCCCATCCAGAGTAACTATATGTGTTTCTGATTAAAAGATTTGTTGCGGGAGGATAAGTCGAATCAGCATATATAGCAGCACTACTATAAATAAGACTACTATTCACCATATTTCTAGAGTAAGGCACACCACTAAATGTCAATCCAGTTGTTGATAATACAGATGTATTAGTCCCATCATTTATTGTTAGCGTTCCAGCAGTTGAATCCAATCGCAATGTTTCAATCGTTCCATTATTATAATATAATGAAGTCAAATCTGATTTTGAATAAATATTTTCTCCTTGATTAGTTAATTGAACTGATGGATTATTATCAGTAACATTTACATAAACTTTTGAATTAATACCATTACCTTGAAGAAAACGATTATTATTATCATTAGTTGGTGGTTGTAAATTACCTTGATAAGTACCAGTTGAATCTTGAACATTAATTCTATTTCCACTATACATATTTGTTTGGTATCCAGAAGCAACATTTGTGAAATTCATACTTCCATTTTGAATATTCATAGACGCTACACTATTATACATGCTAATAGATGGAAAATCGACATCAAAATTAACGGTTAATTTAGCATTATTTGAAATAGTTCCAGTTATTCCAATATTTTTCACATTACTAATATCATTTCCAGAAGTATCAATAGTCTGAGTTGCTGGATACTCGCTCCACTTTTCAATAACATCACTTTGATCTATCCACACAGAACCAAGAGTATTTCGAGATAGCAATTGTGTATCTGTTCCACTAGAACCGGAAGAATCAATAATATTTACTAATTCAATCGTATCCACATTCTCAATATTTTGGTCTGCTATATCAACTGTTTGTGTTGCTGGAAATTCCGACCAGTAACTTGCCGAAGAGGGATCACTATCTACCCATATTAAACCAGTCGCGCCATCAGAACCGATTATTTGACCAGGAGTTCCGGATTTGTCAAACTGAATCATCGCATTGACTTTACTGTTAACGTTTTGAAATTGAGAATAATTCGAATACTTACTTATGGCACTCATAGATTAACATTATAAAATATTTTATAATATTAAACTAAAATGGAAGCTGTTGGAACAGTTTTTTTGCTCTATATTTTTTTTGTATCTTCTCTTTATTGGACTTATAGTATGATAATTTGCGAGATAGATGAGCCTGACGATTAGCGTGATAATGGGCTCTCTGATATGCCGCCCAACTTGCTTTATCTTTTTGATTACCTTCAATTCCTGTATAACATTTATTTTTATTAACACATTTAATAGTATCTATCCATTTTTGCTCTATTTTAAATCTTTCTTCTATATTACATTCTTCGAGCAATTCTATTTTATATTCTTCGGAATCAATTACATCAAAAGAAGAAATACATTTTGAATTATTTCCTGATTTAAAAGCCCAATGGGATAAAATATGTTGAGCCATTCTAACATTCAAAGGATTACAAGTCGAACCAATATAAACTTTATCATTCACTAAACTACTTAATTTATAAATCTTTGCCATTCTATTTTATAACAATATTTTTCTAATGTTTCAAACGCATTTTCTAATATTTGGCTTTAAGTCGTTTATCTTACTAAAGGTATCCAACGGCACACTAATACATCCGGAGGGACGTTATACTCTTTACATTGCGCCTCTACAATTTCTAAGAACTCACATAAACTATACCCAAGTTTAAAAAGTTGAATATAACTCGCGCACCATCTTCCACATGTACAGATTGAGGGAGATTGATGTTGTAGCGGGGTTTTATTGTAAATAACTTCGTAGTCATCTGGTACACTTTTAATTAAATCCTCTAATTCTTTTTTGGTATTGCCTAATATTTGATTCATTGTTCTAGATATATAGTTTAATTCGTCTTGTAACTTTACACCGTAAGAGTCCATCATAGAAATAACTTTATTTCTTTTGGTGATGGCACACCAGTGACCCTGGTTTTCTGCACTCTCAATTAAAATTATCACGTAATCCCCTTCATTCGGTAGTAAATCATCCATCGTTTTAAAGTGGTTTAAATCACCATACTCTACAAAACGGCAATCTTGACCAAGGATAGTACGCATATCAGTATCACTTAAACTATAAGCAAGAGTTTTCTCTAACTCAGCAAGTGCCCTCTTTTTTTTTATCTGTTTCAATCTATCAGACATATATTTAATGAATAATTTTATTTTTTATATTGAACCAATTCATTATGTTTTTTTGATTTTTCATGTTTTAATTTACTATCTTTACGAATAATGCAACCACATTCACATTCATATTTTTCACCCCTTTTTTTATTTATTTCTTCATGATGATTTTCAGCATATTTTTTTTTATAAAATTTTACTTTATCAGCATTTTTAATAGAATATTGTTTTGATTTTTCTTTAACCATTTCAATATTTTTTTTATACCATTCATGTTGTTGTTGTTTAATATCTTCTTCACTGATATATGCTTTAACTTTATTTATACATTCACATAAATCCATATGCTTCTGCTCACACATTCTTAATTCATCTTTTGAGTTGCAAGGAAACGTTTCAAGCAAAACAATATAATAATTTCCATTTTTTATGATATCATAAGATATACATACACGATTTCCTTCTTTATAATATTTATAAGCTTCAACATGTTTTGCCAATCTTCTTGCTAATGTTGTTTCACATGTTGAACCAATATATTTTTTTCCAGTATCACGACAAATAATAGCATATATTTTTCCTCGTTGATACTTCTCCATTCTACTCTTTTATACGCTATTCTCTTTAATTCTTTTTCAATTTAAATAATTTTTCAAATCGTATTTCTCGTTTATCTTTTGAAAGTGTCATTCGTTTTTCTTTCTTCCATACACATTCCCATTCTTCGGGAGCTTCATAACTTGATACAAATACGATATTTTTTTGACTTAAATATTTTGCCCTTTCCCAGAACTCATCATGATTAAAGGAAGAACCATACCCTTGTGTTCCTTCATACGGCGGATCACAATATACCACAGAATTTTCCATATCAAAATCCAAGTAAGATTTATTATGGAATTCAACATTTTTTAACATTGGTTTTATTTTATTGTATGAATTTTTAAACTCACGGAAGAAATCTCTGTCTTTATCTCTGTCTTTATATATATGGCGTTCCAAATACATACCCCAGGATTTACCCCCATAACTCATGAAGAACCTGTAGAAACATCTCCTTTGGCTTGGTATTGGGTCTTGTTTGTAAAGTTTGTATTCTATCTCATTTGGAAGAAAATCGAGAGCAAAATCGTCTTTCCAGAATAAATACAAATCTGTTTCGATATCATTCGCAATCACTTTTTTGAATTCTTTCACATTTTTTACAATTCCACATGAACCACAAAAAAGATCATAAAATTCATATTTGGATGGATCTACCTGTGATTTTATAAAGTCTGTCAATTGTTTCGAAATCATGTGTTTACCTCCAATGTATTTCATAAATTATAATATTTTATTATATTATGAATCTTTCGCAACTTGAAAAACAAAAGAATGAATTAATTGAATATATCAAAGAAGTTAGGTTACAACATGATAATATGATTAAACTAAAACGAGATGAAAAACTTGCTATAATGACAGATATAAGACATATGTTGGAAGCAAAGAAACAAATTATGAAAGAATTAATGACGCAGAAAAAAGAAATAATGAGATTAATACGAGAACATAAAAAACAAAAAAAACAACCACAAGAAGAAATAATAACAATTAAAAAAAAAATTCATCAATTAAAATCAAAGCCTTTAAAATTAAAAAATATAGAATATCCTCGATTTGAAGAAATAAAACTACAAAAATATGAACCATTACAATACGAACACGAAACTATACCATTTATGTTAGAAACCCCAAAATATGAAAGAAATTTACATCTGTATCATCCTTTAGTAATGAAACATCCAAAATTAACTTACAATTTTTCCAGTCCTAATCCACAAGGTAATGAAGAATATATGAGTGTTCAAAGAGCAATTATAGAAAAAAGAACACTTCCTGAATTAAAAAAAAGTTTAAATGATGCTATTGAATCTGGATTTATACAAATGACACCATTAGGAGATGATGTATATTCTGTTAAATCCGGAAGAATGAATATTGGTAAGATTGATATGAAAAATTTACCAAGTATAAAAAATATAATATTAAAAATTCATGAAAAAAAACATAAAGCAGAAGTTCAAAAAAATTGGAAAATAAAAAGAGATATAATAGATAAACATAAGCAAGCATTTCAAAATAAATAATTTCTTTAAGTCATATAATTAAAATAAAATTGAAAATAACTTAAAGATATTTTCTTTAGGTTATATATAGAATGTTAAGAACAGAGAAACAATTCGTCAAAAAATTTTCAGGAATGCTAATAGAGGCAATAAAGACATTTTATGGATACGATGATTATGGAAATCCGTATGATGCTGAATATTGGAGTTTGGATGAAAATAACAATCGTATTTATCAAAAATATGAAGGAACTGATATTCCTGTACGAGGAATAAAATATAAAAAAGATGGTAAATGTTATGATTATAACAATGAGTTGATTATTCCTCCGCAAAAATTCAAAATGGAAAAACTAATCGAAACAAAGACATCATCTCTTCAAATTGGAATGTTTGAAAATCAAGAATTAGTGGAACAATGTGTAATTGAAACAAAAAATCTTTTGGAAGAAAGACCTCAACTCGTAATGTTTGGAAAACCTGCTTGTCAGCCTCGGAATGTTGGATTTTTTAGCGATACGTCAATTGGATATAAATATTCAACAACTATGATGGCATCAAAACCATTAACTGATGGACTAAAAGAAATGCTTGGAATCGTTAACTCATTATTTCCTGGCGCAAACTTTAATGGAATATTAATAAATACATATCAAGATGGAAACGATAATATAGGTAAACATAGCGATAATCAAAAAGAATTATCACCTGTTGGTGTTATAGCAATATCTCATGGAGCAGTTCGTAAATTTCGTATACGCGATAAAGATGGAAAAATTATAAAGGATATTCCTACAACAAGTGGTTCTATAATGTGGATGGAGGGAGATTTTCAAAAAGAATTTACACATGAGATTCCAGTTGAAAAAAAAGTAAAAACAAGTAGAACATCATTTACATTCAGATCTCATAATATTTAATTTTATAATTTAAAATAAAATCTAACAAATAATTATAAATGGAAGAACTTTTAACAAAATCTTGGAAAGATAGAGGAGTTTCTGATAATTCAGTTAAGTTATATTTATTCCAATTAAGACAACTCAACGGAAGCGAACCAATTGAAGATATCGATTTTTTAAGAGACGTATCTAGAGTTTTAAAACATCTTGAGAAATACAAGTCTTCAACTGTTCGAACCAAATTAATTTCTGTTATCGCTGCTTTAAAATGCTTCGATGAACCTCAATTACTTAAGGAATATTCAGAAATCGTAAAACAGATTAATGATAATACAGATGCTACAATTAAGAGCGAATCACAAGAAAAGAATTGGATAAATAAATCTGAAGTTATGGAGTTATGGAAGAAATATGATAATGAAGTCTCCACTTTTGCGAATAAACGTAAAATAACAGAAAATCAAAAAGAGACACTTTTACGTTTCATGATACTTTCTCTTTATACATTGATTTCTCCTCGTCGTAATAAAGATTTTTATTTAATGAAAATTGTAAAAAAAATAACTCCAAATTTATCTGATGAGTTTAATTATTTGGATTTAAAAAATAAATGCTTTTCTTTTCGATCTTATAAAACTGCCAAAACATATTCGGAACAAATAGAAAATATTCCCGCACCATTATGGAATGTGATAAAAATATATCTTAAATTTCATTCAAAAGATTGTGATTGGTTTTTATGTATTGATGACAAACCTCTTCCACATTCAAATAGTATAACCCTTATTTTAAATAAAGTGTTTGGAAAGAAAGTTGGTTGTTCTTTACTAAGGAATATTTTCATGACTGATAATTTTAAAGAACTACAACCTATGCTAGAAGACTTAAAACAAAAATGTCAGGAATTAGGGACCAGTCCAAGTAATGCTCTTAACAATTATATAAAAAAGAATTAATGAAATTGTCACATTAAACACGAATAAAAATAGGCACATAATGGACGCCGACCTCCCTACAGTATCGTCTTAAATATATAAAATATAACAAATAATTCATCTTCATATATCTAGCCAATAATTCAAAACTAAAAAACAAATAGAAAACAAAATTTGAGTAAAATAGGAAACTAAAAAAGAATTATAAAACGAAATATAATTATTTAATTGAAAAAAATTATAAATATAATTATTTTATAATCAAAAAATAATATAAAACCTTATAAATTTTAAAATTTATAACATGAAATATAATTAAAATATGATTTCTTATAATTCTTTTTTCATATTTAATTATAATATGAATTATAATTAAATTTTTATGATTTATTTTTATTTTTCTTGCTTGGTTACAATAACAATATAATAAATGTAATATTTTTTCTGCTTGATTATGTAGCAACCCCGCGTCCATTGCGAGCAAATTTTGAATTCTATTTGTTTTCGACTTTTGCTTCTCCTCTATAAAGATAGGGATATTAAGAGCATAATAGGTAACAATATTTTTAATCGTCTCTGACAGAAACGGATTCTGTTTAACACGAATAAAATAAGCACGCGGGGCGTTTTCTTATTGACATGTAGACAAAGATGAATGAAAAAGATTAAAACCGTGATGACAAACAGTAACGAGTTCTTTCGTGATTGTGATTTTTCAATTCTCTAGCAAGATTTTATTTTTATTTTCATTTTTTATTTTTTTTATTTTTATGGGGTAATTTTGTATATTCCGAAGAAAGGCAACTTAAGGCGTTCCTTCTAGATAAGTTAAATGTTTTGTTGAGTAGTTATAAGCAGTTATAAGTCGAAACAGGGCACATTCTACATCTTGTGCGCACGCTTACTAGGACGCTTTCCACCGGAACTCGCGAACGAGTGAATAGCACCACCAGATGATTCACCGCCAGACATTACCCCCCCCGACATAGCCCTGCCATGTTGCTTCTTGTATACTTTGTGTAGAGCTGTTAGAGGCATATTTGAAATTTTACCACCCACGAGACGAGAATACTCGATTGTAGAGATTGGGTCTACTTCAGTAGATTCGTTCGTTTTCAAAACTATTTCTTTGGTCAACATACCGGTGTACAGGTTACTGACTCCCTGACTCGTAACCATTATTCCGGAGTTAACACAAATGAGCACCAACTCTGGTGTAATTGGGTATGCCTGGGTATTGTAGACACTCAGGTTAAATTGGAAATTGAAGTTCCCTTGTGAACCTGCTGACAAATAATTTGGAAGACCAAAATCAATAGTAGGGTTTATCACAAGCATAGCTCCAGTCGTAGGAATTAGTTCTCCACTACCTTCTCCAGTAGCAACAGATGCTTCACCATAAAACTCATTATAGTTCTGACTCGAACCATTTCGCATAGACATTTTCCAAAGATCGACTTGAGTAGCAGAAGATAGGAGACCAGATGCGTTGTTAAAGTTACAGACAATGTTTTGAATTGGTAAGAAAGAACTGGTGTAAGTCCAGTTTTGCTGGCTCATTGGAACACGAGCAACTATAATCATTTTATCTGGAACTTGATTCAACTGAATAGAGTTGGATGTCAATTTATACACTTGTGGTTGTCCAGCGGTAGGATCCCAAGCAGGTAGTGCCTGAGAAGTATTTGAGATGAAACGTGGGTAGTCCATGTATGGGCAGACGTTTTTAGTTGAGACAATATCCGTTGGCTGTAGAGAAAGATAAGTAAATAGAAGTTGGCAAGTTTGGAAACAATTTTGGTTCAATGAAATAGATGAGATGTAGTTGGTAGCAGAAGACCATAGTCTTTTACATGAGGCGTCAATATTAAACACCATTGCCATGTTATTTACTCCTAGGATTCCCTGGGAACTAAATTCCGGATCGCACCAGGTAAATGGACTTAACCCAAATAGAGGCTCTGTAACAGTGGTATTTACTGTAATCACCCAGTTCTCACCTTGATCACCTTCGCCAAGAGATACAAGAGAATCATCGACAGTACCATCTCCTTGTGTATGAACAACTGTAAAAGTAGCTGGAAAAGCACCACGAGGGTCAAAATCCAAATCTAGCGAATTGTTTGCGAAACCTCCTAGAGGATTGTTTGTGGCCTGAACAGCATTGCGATACGCACCCCACTGAGAATCCGGTAAAGATGGACTTGTAGAGTTGTATCTATACAATTCACGAGCAGAGTTCATTCTCGTTATTTGAGCGAATATATCTTGTGTATTTGCCGATACATTGGTGTTGTTAATTGTGCATGATGATGTTGTAAATAGAGAGTTCAGTGGGAATACTTGGAAAGCATCTGTACTTCCATAATCAAATGCCAATTCACCTGCTGGAACATCAGCTGATGCTGGAATAGTGATATTAAATGAAAGACTTGCCTGAATTAATACATTTCTGTCAATCACAATATTTTCCGATGGAACTTGGACCTGAAACACAAGGGAAGAAGTAGAAGCAGATGTTGCGGCTATCTGTTGCTGAGTCGATTGGGCACCGCCACTCATTACCCCGTAGACTTCTTTATCAGTAATATCCGCAATCCTCGAGTCTTTTATAAGTACTGTCTTGAATGAATCCATTATACTTTTACAAAAGAAAAAAATATTTTTAAATGAACCTAAATATTTCCTATATTTGAGATAGCATTTATTTCATCATTGAATCTTTTTTAGTGAATAAGACTTTTAATGTACAGCAGCAACCGGATCCTAAATAAAATGGTGTCAATATTCCCACTTTATTTTTCCAAAAGATGCTTACATCAAAATTAGTCAATGGCGTGTTGCCTTGTAACTCAATGAGGCGATACTCGGCGGTCGGATTGTAAACTATATTTGGTTTGTAAAAACTACTATCTGTAACCATATCAGTAATAATTTGTTGAAAGTTAGAATTATTTCCAAAATTGCCAAGTATACTTCCTTGAACAAATACAGTAGGTTTTGAAACTTGATTCGGTACTATAGGAATAGTATTGGAAGTAAATACAATGGAAGAAATGGGTGACCATGCTGATATCGTAGGATATTCTTGAATTACTTCTATAACATTATATGTTTCTCCTGTAATAACATCAAGGTAAGAATAAGAATTGAATCCAGCATAATTTTCTACTATAATTTGAAAATTTCTTCCTTCATCATTATATCCAAGTCTTAAAGCATTTAAAGAACCAAATATATCATACAGGGGTGAATTCATATAAAAATAGATTGGCGTTGTATTTGTTGTCAAGAAAGATTCCTCAAACATAATTCGAGCAATATTTGCTGATCCATCCCAAGCAAAAACGGGTGCTACAGCAGTTGATGGAATTCCTGGATTAGCTGCTACAAAATCCGTAAAAGCTGCTAATATTTGTTGATTAATGAGAGAAACAAAATATTCAAAAGTATAGCAATAATAATATCCAGTAGAATTATCTTGAATTGATATACCATTTATTGTAACGAATGGAGGAGCCGATAAAAAAGTATTTTGAGGTGACCATGTAATGAATGTTTCTTCGCTAAAGATTCCATTATACGAAAATTGAAAAGAATATATCGTTTGATTAAGATTACCGGTTGGATTAACAAGTGGGTTTGTTTGAATAGTAGGAATAAATATAGGAAGTGTTGCTGTATCTAGAGTAAATCGAATGATTGACATATAGTAATCCTGAGGGCACATTAAAAAGGGGGTATTTCGAGACTCGTTGAAATATACAACTGGCGGTGAAACACTTGTACTTTCTATATTAGCAATTTGTATATCATAATATATTTTATCAGAACTTGCTTGATTCTTATATTGATTCAATTGCGACATATAATATTAACAAATATTTTTTTCTTTTTTAATTGTATAATGACGGCTCAATTTAATCCTGAAGTTCGCAACTTGTATGAAGAAATTATCAAACGTAATGTAGTGCGTAATCCTAGAGATAATTTTGATTACATGCCTCAAAGATATGGAGGTGGACGTGTTAGAGAAGAGGCTTTGTGCGGAAACGATGGACATTATCCTAGTATTTCTCAAATCGAGAATTCAAATTTTGGTGGAGCATATGGTCGCGCTTCTCATCCCATTGCTGTTGGAAGCGGTCGCAAATGCGGAGGTGTTGGTGTGCTAAAACAGGCTAGAGTCGAGCCTTTTATTAATGAACTCGACCAAGATTATATGCCTGTATCTGCTTCTCATGGTTCCGGTCGTGCTCCAAGATTAACTAAAGCAATTAAGGATCAGATTTTAAGAGAACATCCTGAATTGAGAGAACATGTTATGCGTGGTGGTAAAGTCGATTGGGGAAAGATATGGAAAGGTGTAAAAAATACTTTGGGGTTTGTCTCAAAGGCTGCTCCTATTGCTGCTCAAATCGCAGGACCGGAATATTCTGATACTATTGGAAAAGTTGGTGATATATCTGGTGCTATAAGTGGCATGGGAAGAAGAAAGAAAGCTGGATCTATGTCACTTGCTGCTGACCTTATTGGAAATTATGCAACAAGAAGACGAAAAGGTGGTAATTTTAAATCTTTTATGAAAGATTTTGGCACTGGTTTTAAACAAGGAATGAAGGGAGTTACTAAAGTTGCTGCTCCGGCTCTTGGCGTTGCTTCTATTTTCCAACCGGAACTTTTGCCACTTGCTGCCGCAACTGGACTTGCCTCAAAAGCAATGGGTAATGGTCGTAAAAGAATGACTCTCCCAAAATCCGGACACAAGAGACTTGTTGCTAGAGGAGATATTGTCTCAGCAATTATGAAGCAGCGTGGTGTTTCTCTAGGTGAAGCAAGCAGAATTGTGAAACAAGAGGGACTATATTAATTAATCATTAAATAACATATGTAATGATTTATCTACAATAAGGACACATACCACAATCACATAAATTACGAAGTTTTTTATTTTTAAGGTGAGATTTATCTACCTTATGTGCTTTTGAAGCTGGATCC
>Ga0214921_10009698_pt1 | contig 12109 bp, 10 predicted proteins | sample LL1505_MetaG_FD_177992 | JGI IMG/M metagenome (GOLD analysis project Ga0214921, IMG submission 177992) | Freshwater microbial communities from Lake Lanier, Atlanta, Georgia, United States - LL-1505 | ecosystem: Environmental > Aquatic > Freshwater > Lake | place: USA: Georgia | collected... | reverse complement strand
CGAAATTTGCCTCCTCAACGGCGGGATCGTCTACGAGATGAAGCTTCTCTTTTTCGACCGCGTGACGAAGACCTTCTCGCAGGAGGCTATCCTTAAGCTCATTTTGAATATCGGGGGCGTAGCGACGGCGCACCATGTCGAGCGGGGCGTGGCCTGGGCGAAATCCTGGAAGTTTGGCTGATTTTTGGAAGGAGAGAGTGACCTTTTCTTCCGTTAGACGGACCTGATCGGCAGGGATTTCGCCTTTGAGGCGGCGGCGGCAACCGCCCATGTTTTCTAGTGAAACTTTCATATGCAGCCTTGAAACCTACGCAAGGAACCTCGGCGAGCCAAGGTCAGATTGGCCAGAGTTTGGGCCTTGGTGGGGTCGGGAAGTGACCCGAATTACAGCAGTTTTAAGAGATATGCTTATTATTTGGCAAAGGTGGTGGGAGCATCGGCCACAACGGCAGCATCATAATTGGCTTGTGCACGGAAGTAGTCGGCTTGAGCCTCAACGCCCATTACTTCCGCATCAAAAGCAAATTGCTCCCGAATCTGCAGATTCAGCATGTCGGTGGCGCCCAGTTTCATCCGCTCTTGCTCGGCAGATTCCAGTTGATGGGCCAGATCGATATTACGACGAGTTTTCATCAGCGCCTGATGAGCGGCGTCCACGGAAATAAAGGCATCCCGCACATCCGCAACAATCCGGTCTCTGGTAAACTGTTTTTCTAGATTCAAGCGGGAAATCGCCGAATCGGCCACCACAACCCGACCTTCAGCCTCCCGTTGTTGCAATGGCATCTTCAGCTGTACCAAACCTTCTAGTTCCGTATCTCCATAAAAAGCGGGTTGGGCTGCAAGTAGGCCAACGTCAAGATTGGGTAGAAGTGTGTTTTTCGCTAGCTTTTGATCGATATCGGCTTTTTTGAGGAGAAGTTCAATCCGTCGCATTTCCGGACGCCGGAAAACAGCCTTGGCCAGATCGGCTGTCATTCGGCTTTCTTCCATCATGGGTTGAGGAGGAAAGGCTTTTGGTAGGCGCTTTCGCTGGGCAATGATGGGTTGAGAACTTTCAAGCGTGCGATAAAAAAGCGAAAGCTCGATTGCACTGGCTTGAAATTTGCGTTTTGCCAAGACCAAGGCAATTTCACGGCTCACAACCATCTGTTGGTTATTAACCTGAACAATAGGGGCGGCCGCCCCGAATTTCACTTGTTCCGCGATGGCGCTATCACGATCCTGGGCGATACGTAGCAATTCCTCAGTCAAGGCGAGTCGCTGACCGCTGGCCAACCAAGCGTAGTAGCTGATCGTCGCGGCACGGACGAAATCAAGATATTGGCGTAAAATAACCGGATCTGCCAATTCCTGGTCGATCTTGGCCTGCCAAAGCTTGGCGCGCCGTTCGTCGATGACACCGTCGCGAAGAAGAGGAATGCGCATTCCAACCAACCCCACTCCCTCACTATTGCCGAGGGAATTATTTTTTCTGTAGTTGGGTAGGTAGCCACTGCTCAACAGATAATAATCCGCATAGCTCGTGTAACCCCCGTACACACTTCCCCCCCAAAAGGGTAAAGGTTGGTCTAGAAGAGCGTAGCCGGCGGCTCCATCGTTGGGCCCAGCCAGACTTTGGGCTCCTCCGGAATTCAGATTCAAGTCGAAGGATCCCAAGGCTTGGCGAATTCGTCCCTTGGCGATGTCTTGGTCGATCAATGCAGCAAGAAAGGGTGGATACATCTTTTTGACGCTCGCAAGGACCTCCGGGAGAAGTAGGGGTTTTTCGGATCCCCATGAGGTGATGGGAAACCATAGCCAAGCGGCTACCCACGCTGTCCGTATTACCAGCATCATACAGCGGTTATGGATTACCATATTTGTCATTCTTTTTCGTAGGATCAAGTTTTCCATCCTGATTGCTAACCACAGGAGGAAAGCCGTTGAGTTGTCGCCAAATCTCGAACCAAAGTGGGACCTGTTTGAGCAATATCCACGCATTGACCCGGGTGCCCTGACGAAGCCAGCGATCTTTTTCGGGCCAGCCAACAGTGACAGGGCCTTTCCCATCGAGTCGATTCACTGTGTCATCCGCTGGTCCGACCACGACACGAAATTTACCAGCGCCGTTGTCTGTGGCATCCACAAAAACGACTTCGCCTCCAAAGGTTCCGATGGCGAGCTGTGGCCAACCGATCATCTGCACAGCGGGCCATCCTTCAAAAGCCAGACGGACTGGGCTTCCCGGTTGGCCGTCTTTGCGTGAGTGAATGAGAGGCATATCATTTCCATCGATCAAAATCTCCGCGAAGCGACTGTTGGTCTCGGGAATGATAACACAGATGAGTGTGCCGGGGCGCAGGTAGGTGCCATCCGTGGTGGCGACATTTAGGACGATCCCGTCTCGAGGTGACAGAACGATCTGCCGCTCGTTTTGGCTGATCTGGATGTCAAGGGCTGAGAGATCGCGCTCGGCCACAGCCATCTCACTCAAAGCAGTGCCTTTTGCTGCATGAGTAGCAGAAATAGATGCGTCCATATCATTCTCGGTTCGTTTCAGTGCTGCTGCAGCGGATTTCCATTCGGCACTGGTCGAATCGCGCGAAAGCGTGGCGAGCTCCAAGTTGCGCTGCGATTCCAACTGTTTGGTATACAGTTCCTGTGTGCGGGTAAAATTTAGCTGGGCCGTTTCAAAGGCAATCTTTGCCATAGCAACGCGTTGCTCTGCACCTTCGATGGCCTGCCGTTTGGCCATCTCCTGTTGAGTGATCTGGGCAATGAGTGATTCTACGCGTCCTAAAGCGAAGTCCCGCCGACTTTCGATAGCTTCCCGCTGGGCCTTCAAGTTCGAGACAAGATTTGGATCATTATCCTGAATCTCAATGATCAGGTCGCCCATCTTGACGCGTTGTCCTTCGGTGACGTGCAGGTGCTTTACCCGACCTGAGAGCTGAGCCTCAATATTGATCCGTCGTTCGAGCGGATCGAAGGCAATCACCCTGCCGTTTCCGGCAATAAATTGACGCCAAGGCAAAAAGCAGAGCGCAAAGACCAATAACCCAAACCCCATAAGCAACATCCGAGTTACAATCATGGTAAAACGAGCTGATGCAGCAAGAGCAAGAGCAGGAAGCGCGGGATTTGTTGTGGGAGAATTCATTTTTTCGGGTGAGAAAATTCATCGTTTATATGGCGGGGCGAGAGCTTGATGATTTGGTCGCATTTTAGGGTTACATCATGATCCCGAGTAGTAAGAACCACTGTCCAGTCTTGCGATTTTCCTAAAATGGCAACGGAGAGTTGATTTAGGGATTCGGTGTCAAGGCCGTCGAAAAGCTCGTCGATAAGTAAGAGTTTCGGTCGCTGAACCAAGGCACGAGCTAGGAGAAGGCGAGTGCGCTGATTTCCGCTCAGAGGAGCGCCTTCGACTCTAAGCTGGAGATTCAGCCCTTCTGGTTGATGGAGCAACTCATCGAGTAAGCCTACCTTGGAAAGAGCAGTTTGAATTTCTTTCATTCCAATATCACTACTACCGAGGCGAAGGTTTTCGATAATCGTGCCACCGACAATTTCATCACGTCTGAGCAGCATCACGCTCTCGCGAAGAGATTCTAGATAACAGTTACGGAGGTCTAGCCCGTCGATCCTGACAAAACCTGCGGTAGGCTGGCGAAGACCGAATAAAATATTCAGCAAAGTGCTGCCTCCTGACCCATGGGGACCGACGATGCCTGCGCGAGACCCTGGCAGGATATTAAAGTTGAGGCCTGAAAAAAGCGGCGCACGACCATAGCTGAAGGAGAGACCCTCCGCTTGGATATGTGCACCAGATTGATTATTAACTCGTCTTTCTCCGTCCTCTCTTTCGATATCCAAGTCAAAGATATGACCAAGCTTGTTCATGGCAGCCAAGGCGTCGTACCAGGCTTCAAGCTTTTTCCCCATTTTTGCTAAGGCACCGACGATAGAGGCTATAATTAACTCACTTGCCACCAACTGACCTAACGTAATCTGTTGGCTGATCACGAGATATCCCCCCACGGCCAGGAGGATGGCAGCGGCAAATACCTGTAGGGTCAACAATCCTGAAATCTGGCGCATTAAGATGCGAAAATGGGTCTCGCGTGCGTGGACGTAGCCAGTCGCAAGTTCATTAGCGCGTTCATAAGCGAGGGCATACCCTCCGGGTCCTTTGAAAAGAAAAGGGAAATGGGCAATTTCCTCAAACCAGTTCACGAGGTTGTACTTCATCATCGATTCTCGAATGCTAGTTTCGACCGCTCCACGACCTAATAACCAGATTGCGAGGACTATGAGAACAAGAAGTCCGGCGACAAACATGAGAAGGAGGGGGTGATAAAGCGATAGAAGAATCATCCCAATGACCGTGCTAAAGACTAGGTTTACGCCGTCCAAAAGCAGCAGGGCAGTGCTCTTCTGGACGATGACAATATCGAGAAACCGATTTACCAACTCTGGTGCATACACCCCATCGAGTGACTCTGCTTTCACTCGAGGTAGTCGGTATGCCAAATCGGAGGCCGTGCGCACAAAGACACGACGTTGGATGATGTCGGCAATGTAGTACTGAAAGGCCGTGATTACGGCCTGGAGGGCAAGGCAGGCAAAAAGCGCGATCGAGAGAATGACTAGTGCTTGTAGGTAGGGTTGAGACTGGCCTCCAAAGGCTAGATTGCTCACCACTGCATCGACAGCAAGCGGGGCAGCGAGATATAAAATTCCGGAGAAAACCGAGAAAACGAGTAGGGTATGGATGTCCTTTTTTTCTGCTTTGAGTAAGGCAAGGAAGCGTTTCCCTGGATCCATCCCCAAACCGCCGTGAGCATGCGAACTCATTCCATGGGCAGGACGTTCCAACTGCACTACAGCGGCGTCAACCTCTTCACGGGAATCGTTTAATCCGAGCATGACGGTAAAGCTTTTGCGCGTGACAGTTTTATAAGAGGTGGGATCAGCCCCATCCAATAATCGAAGGGTGAAGAGAGCCGCATGAGTGATCACCAGCCAGCGGGATTCACTAGGGTGCCAGATCACCACAGGAGTGTTGTGGTGAGCCTGCCAAATCGCCTCGGCAAGGGGCATTCGAATAGGTGATGCATGCAATGAAACTTCTGCACATGCGCCAACCAGTTGTTTGATGGGGTCGTTGGATGCTTGAACCGAATTTTGGATCGCTAGTCGAGACCGCTCTAAGTCGAATTTTACTCCAGTAACAGCAGCAAGCTGTTCGAGAATCCCGATGTTAATTGTTGCTTCGGTGTTTGTGTCTTTAGTTGTTATAACTACAACTATTATTTGCTATTTCAGGAACTCAACAAAAAATAGCTTTAACGATAGAGATAGGCATTAAATCTTGTATCTATTTAATATCGATAAAGGCATTTACTTTTAGATACTACTGATTCAAGGAAAACTTCACGGGCAATTCAACAGTAACAGGCGTAGGGGTCCCATTCACTTTTTGTGGGTGAAAGTGCCATTGTCGGACAGCTGTAATAGCAGATTGGTCGAGGACATCATGTCCAGTGCTCTGGAGTATCTTGAGGGATTCCACGGTCCCTTGTGCAGATATTTTGGCCTGAAGAATCAAAGTGCCAGCCCAACCTTTTTTTCTGGCGATGTCGGGATAGATGGGTGCTGAATTTTGGGATGCGTTTGGGCGAGCGAGGACAGTCGAACTGGCAGGGGACGGCGGGAGTTGTGAGGGGGAGGAGGTGGGAAGGAGGCGGGGTGAAGGGTCGGGTATGGGTAGGGTGGGGGCCAGGGAAGATGGAGTGGGAGCGGTGTCGACCGTATCGGAGGTGGGAAGGGGGGTAGCTAGGACGGGCTCCTGAACTGTTTCAGGTTGGCCTGCGGAGGTTTCAATCATTGTAATTTCGACAGAGAAATCGGAAGGTTGAACTGCAAAATCTTGGGTTGTAACGATGGAGGGTCGCGAGAAAAAGAGTGTCGCATGCAGGGCCAAAGAGGCAGTGAATCCGAAAAGGAGAAAAAGTTTATCGCTGGGGGCGGGATAAAAGAGAGTCATGGCTATTTTTTGGGATCGTGGACGAGGTTAAATTGGACGATGCCAATCTGCCGAGCTCGATCCATCAACTCGACAAAAAGGCCGTAGTTCATTCTTTGATCTCCGCGAAAATGGATCTTTCGATCTACTTGACCTTGGGATAGGGCCTGGAGTTTCTGATCGAACTGGGAGAGAGAAATGGGAGAGCCTTGGAGAGTGATCGATCCTTTGGCATCGACCGAAACGAGGATGACTTCGGGGGATGTGTCCGATTGCCCGTGTGCGGTGGGAAGCTTGACTTGAAGGGACGGCAGCGTGAAGGAGGAGGTGAGCATAAAAAAGATTAACAGGAGAAATACCACATCGATCAGGGGGGCCATATCGATCGAGGTGGTGAGACGTTTGGGTCGAGCAAACATGGGGTTACTGGACGGTGGAAAACTCTTCCTCTTGGGCACGTTGACGGGGCTTGGTGGTGACAGTGGAGGGGGAGGACGGGCTCAAAAGATCATCCAGGGACGTGACAGCCATTTCCATTCGGCGTGCGATTTTATCCGCATGACCTTCAAATGCGTGGTACAGAGCCATGCAGGGGATTGCGACCACCAAGCCAAAGACTGTTGTCAGAAGGGCCTCCCAGATTCCGCCCGCCAAGTCGGAGGGTTTTACCGTCCCCTGAATTGATTCAATCTTTGAAAAAGCCACCACCATGCCTTGCACGGTGCCGAGTAGGCCGACCAACGGGGCTAGATGGGCGAGAGCGGCGAGAATTCGAAGGTTTTTTTCGACCCCCTCCAACGCAAGTGATCCAGTCCGACGTATATTGTCTTGGCGGACTTTGGTGGGGCGGTTCAATTCCTCGAGGTACGTTTGAACCACCCTTGCGACGGGATGATGGCAGGCAACGGCTAGGGAAAGGGCGGCGGCAGAACCGGAGGTCCGTATGGTCTGCTGTAGGGATCGGAGCCATCGATCTGGAGAGTATCCGTAGTAGGTGTAGGTCAGGGTCCGCTCGATAGTTACTGCCAGTGCGACGAAGGAGAACGCAAGGAGAACCCACATCAGGGCTCCCCCTCGAACCATAAAATCCATGAACGACATGCCACCTAACATGAGAAAAAAATACGGCATGGCAGTTTCAGCGTCACGAAAAAAAATGAGACACAGTCTCAATAAATATATTGATCATGAGATTGCGTCTCAGTATCTTTACGGGCTCATGGGTTTGGTTTTTCTGAAATATCTGCTGTTGTGCCTTGTCTTGCTTAGTTTTGGGACCCGTTTGGAAGCGCAAACCCCCTCTTTAACCAACACGGATGAGGAGGGGACGTTGGGCAAGGGAGCAGGTGGTGAGGTTGTGCGCTTGCAGCAGGTGGAAGTTGAGGCGGACTATGACGTTCAGACTCGTTTGCCCTTTCTGCCCGATGTGGAGGGAACGCGGATCAATGCAGGCAAGCGAACCTCGAACATTGATGCTCACTACCTGCCGGAGGTGAAAGACGACAACTGGCGTCAGATCACGGCAACGACACCCGGGTTGGTTGTGCCTGAGGAGACGACTCCACTCACCAGCATGGCGTATCGAGGATTTGATCCTCACAGATTGCAAAGTTTTCAGGTCCTGGAAGACGGAATTCCCATTCAAGCGGACATGATTGGGTATCCTGAGGCGTATTACCTACCTCCAACCTATCCGATGGAGACAATGGAGTTTATTCGAGGGGGCGCAGCTCTCATGTACGGACCCCAACCTGCAGGAGCGATAAACTTCGTGATGCGTAAACCTCCCACCGATAAAAAATTCACGGCAGAGTCGGTGACGCTCGGGGGAAGTTTCGATTATATCTCCAGCTTTAATTCCGTTGGAGGCACCGTGGAACAGGTCGGCTATTACGGATGGTTTAATCACCGCCAATCGCAAGGCTTTCGGGAAGCCAACAGCCAGTACGATCTGAACAACGGGAATTTAACTTTGGCCCTCGATGCGGAGACAAAGCACCGCTGGTATTTTAAGCTAAACGGCTATGAGGAGTGTCATGGGGAGCCCGGCGGATTACGGCTGAACAATGACACGGCCCGAACTCCCGTAAACTATAACGTGGATCGAAACGCAACTTCCCGTTTCAACGACCAGTTTGAACTGAGCCGGTACGCAGTCTCCGCCATTCATGAATCGGAGTTCGACGAGGACCTCTTTTTTTCGTACCGGGTGTGGTTTGACTACTATCGTCGGTGGAGTCGGAGACAAGAAGGGGGCGGTTTTGGAACACTTCCTATTTCACAAACCACCCAGATTGAGACCCAGCAGTTTTATACTTGGGGAATGGAGCCTCGGTGGCGGTGGGATTGGGATCTAGGGGGCGAGTCCCAGACGCTGACTGCGGGTTTTATGATTTATAACACGATCTCCCCAAGAACTGACAAGCAAGGGCTGACTCCCACTTCCAACACGGGTCAGATCCGCAATCAAAGTGATCGCTCTGTTTGGTACGCACCCTTCTTTGTGGAGAACAAGTTTACCGCGGGGGATCTTTCGGTCGTTCCGGGGTTTCGGATGGAAAACATATGGCAGTCGGTGGATGAGACGATCAATCAGTCGAAATTTGCAGCAGGCCAACCGATTGGAAGTCAGACGCAAAATAACTTCGTGCCGCTGATCGGATTGGGTTTGGAGTATGCGTTGCCCCAGGAGATGGCGATGTATGCGAATGTTTCGGAGGCGTACCGGCCTCCGACTTTTGCTCAAGCCGTTCCCACAGGCCCCAATTTGCGGGTCTCTGGAAATTTGCAGGAGGGCACAGTTTGGAACTATGAGGCGGGTTGTCGGGGGACTCCGACGGAGTGGCTGACCTTCGATACGAGTGGATTCTGTGTCGACTATTCGAATCAGATTGGTGAGACCGCGGTAGGTGGGATCAATACAGTCAGTAACTCGGGTCGGTCTCGGGTGTACGGTTGGGATCTTCTTTTCCAGGTGGATCTGGTGGGAATCGCTGATGGCATTGCTCACCAGCAGATGGGTTGGGGGGATTTGCAGGATGGAAAGACAGCCGGTTGGTCAAAAGAGTATGGGGCCCTTTTCTTTTACACGGCTTTAACTTTGCAGAACGGGAACTTTATCAATGGACCCAATGATGGAAAAACCCCGCAGTACCTATCGAACTACGTTTACAAGACGGGCCTTGTGTATGATTGGCAATCCAAAGTGAAGGCCTCATTTCTTGGAACGTATGTCGGGCACAGTTACGCCAGCGACAATAACCTGACAGGGTCAGACTCCCGATTTATCCCTGCCTACAATGTTTGGGACCTCACGTTGGAGGCAAAGTTGTGGAATGAGTACGTCAGCGTCGTGGCAGGCGTAAACAACCTTTTTAATAAACAGTACTATTCCCGAATTCGGGGAGATGGAATTGATCCCGCCATGCCACGGAACTGGTATGGGGGGCTTAAAATTATTTTTTAGAAGCTGGCCTAACAGTTCGACTGTTTCGAGGGCAGACCCCTTTGTCCCGAAGGGCATCACATGTGGCCTCAATTTGTAAATTCACGCGTTTCGGGCTGAAACCGTGATCCTTTGTCACAATCGATTCCCGCACGTCCAGGCAGTGGTCGTGAAACTCGACAATCTTTTGGCAATCCACACAGACAAAGTGTCCATGGCGGGGGTGATCGGCAAAATTAGGATCGTACAGCGGGGTGGATTGGCCGATGCCGACTTGGCGTAGAAGTCCTGCGCGGACGAGAAAGGAGAGAGTGCGATACACAGTTGCCCGGGAAACTTTTCCATCTTTTCGGCGGGATTTTGCGAGAAGAGATTCAGCCGTGAAATGTTCTCGGTTGGTAAAAGCAACCTCAGTAATGGTTTTACGCTGTGACGTAAGGCGTAAGCCTTGGGTGCGCATTGCTTCATATGCGCGGGCCTGAGGGGTATGGGTTGGTGCGGTAGTCGGACTATTCATGGGGAACAAGAGTGGGGGTCTTCAGATTGGAATTGGGGGTGTTTTCACGCGGAACTTTAAGGGCTTTGAGGAATCGCTTCACAGCAGGAGAGACCATTCGGCTGGAACGAGACACGATTCCTAATGGACGAATAATTTCGGGGCCTTGATGAGGCAGAATTACCAGAGATCCTTTTGCTAGTTCGGTACTGATCGCGGAGGTGGGCAGAAAGGCTATTCCCGCATTAATTTCGACCGCTTGTTTTAATGTTTCGACATTATCGAACTCCATCATGGGTTGGAATTTGAGACCCCGTGCGGCAAGGATGCGGTCGAGTCCTTGGCGAGTCGGCATTTCCGGGGCGAGCGATATGATCTTGCTCTGGGCAAGATCCGGAAGGTTGATCGGACCTTTTTTGAGAAGAGGATGGCCAGGGGCACAAATGATGTGGAGGGTATCCTTCTTAAACGTTTCTACCTTGAGGCCTTTTCGGGGAGATGGAAATGCGACAAAGCCGACGTCGGCATCCCCTGCGGCAACCGATTCATACACTTCGTTGGAGCGGCGGTAATCGACCTGGATTTTGACTTGGGGAAACGCTTTGAGAAAATCTTTAATGTAGGGAGGAAGTTCATGAAGACCCAAGCTGGGAACGGCGACCAATCGGATGGTTCCGGAGATGATGTTTCGCATCTCCTCCAACTGATGTTGAAACCTTTGGTAGTAGGAAATGATTTCGCGGCTGGCCTCATAAAGAAGCTGGCCTTCACGGGTCAGGGCAAACTGCTTGCTGGTGCGCTCGAGTAGAGGAACACGAAAGCGGACTTCAATGGAGCGTAGTTGCTGACTTACGGCAGATTGGGTAATGCCATTGAGGCTGGCGGACCGGCTAAAGGAGCGAGTCTCGACTAGATCCCGGAACACTCGAAAAGACTCTACTTGCATAAGATCAGTATTATTATCCAGCCTTATTCGTAATGCAAACCAAGCCTAGCTAATCATGAGCGACCTTCTTGAGGAAAACTATCACTCGATCCAGAAGCAGATCGCTTTATCGGCCGAGAAAGTCGGTAGGGATCCCGCATCCGTGCGTATGATGGCGGTGAGTAAGAAAATGGAGCCGGAGAAAATCCGTGTAATCTGGCGTTTAGGGCATCGGCTTTTTGGGGAGAATCGGGTTCAGGAGGCGAAAGTGAAGATTCCAGAAATGCCCGTGGGTGGGGAGTGGCACTTCATCGGAGGTTTGCAAACCAACAAGGCAAAAGATGCGGTTGAGTGTTTCGATGTGGTGGAGTCGGTGGATCGGCTTGAGTTGGCTACGGAGCTGCAAAAGAGGTTGGAGTTGGTGGGAAAAAAACTTCGTATCATGTTGGAATTAAATGTGGGGGAAGAGGCGGCAAAGCATGGGTGTTCACCGGAAGGGGCGGGGGAGTTATTGAAATCGATTCAAGGTCACTCTCGTTTAGAGGTGATTGGATTGATGGCGATTCCCCCGTTCCGTGAAGATTCTGAGATGGCGCGGCCGTTCTTTTCGAAACTACGGGTGATTCGGGATCGTCTTCAAGAAACCCACGAGGTTCATTTGCCCGAGTTATCGATGGGCATGAGTCACGATTTTCCTGTGGCCATCGCGGAGGGTGCGACGATCGTGCGGATTGGAACCGCACTTTTCGGGCCTCGAAGCGCGTGAGACGGACTCTTCCTAAAGCTTTTTATACAAAAAAGAATCCTGTTTGTGTTGCGAAAGGATTATTAGGGAAAGTTCTATGGGTTCGAAACAAGGGGGGGTACTGCAGGGCGCGAATTGTGGAGACGGAGGCGTATGGAGGCAGGCTTGATCGGGCTTCGCATGCTTGGCGGGGCAGAACAGATCGGAACGAATCGATGTTTGGGGCACCTGGAACGGCCTACGTCTACTTGTGTTATGGGGTCCACCGAATGTTCAATGTGGTGACAGGCCCTGAGGGTTGGCCTGCGGCGGTTCTCATTCGCGGGGTGGAGCCGATGGAGGGGGCGGAGAGGATGGCGCGCAGACGGGGTGTTTCTGTAGATGATTTTCGACTTTCTGCTGGACCAGGGGCGCTGACCGAGGCGATGGGAATCGAGGTTTATGCGGATCGATGCGATCTTGTTTCCGGACCGATTCGGATCGAAGAT
>Ga0214921_10009697_pt1 | contig 12110 bp, 2 predicted proteins | sample LL1505_MetaG_FD_177992 | JGI IMG/M metagenome (GOLD analysis project Ga0214921, IMG submission 177992) | Freshwater microbial communities from Lake Lanier, Atlanta, Georgia, United States - LL-1505 | ecosystem: Environmental > Aquatic > Freshwater > Lake | place: USA: Georgia | collected 2015-05-28 | reverse complement strand
ACCAGTTGTTAAGGTTGTTGGAAATGTGCTTGATAAATTTAATAATTTAGGAGAAGGAACAAAAAAGTTTCTTGTAATTGCAACGGGCCTTGTTGGATTTATTGGACCAGTATTGCTTATGACATTTGGTTTGTTGGCTAATGGTCTTGCTAATATTATTAAATTATTTTTAGCACTCCGAGTTGGATTCTTAAAAATGACAGGGGATTCAAAAAATCTAGGAGCAACAACTAATTATTTAACTGCAGAACAACTTGAAGCCACTACAGTTGCAGCATCCCTAAATCAAGCACACACTAGACTTACACAACAGTTTGAATTAGAAACAGGCGCAGTGTCAGCATTGCGTTCAGCATATGTTGCAGCAACTATTGCAGCAGCAAAATTTGCTATGGCAAATCCAGGAATGATGGCTGGCAAGGCTGGCAAGGCTGCTGTAGGAGCAAAGGGTGGAGTAAAAAACATTCCATTCTCATATGCTAAGGGAGAAACATATGTCCCAGGTACAGGAAATAAAGATAGCGTAGCATCTATGCTGACTCCTGGAGAGGCAGTTATCCCAGCACCAATTGCACAAGATCCTCAATTCCAACCAATTATTGATGCAATGGTTAATGGAACAATTCAAGGATTTAATGACGGTACTGGTAAAGTAACTCAAGCAGGTAAAAATAAAACAATGTCATCAAAGGATAGTTATGCACACGTTGGCAAAGCAGAGTCTATTCCTTCAGATGAGTACATAAAACAAACTCCTGGATTAACAGCATATGACAAAGCAAGAATAAACGCTTTAGATGGAATAACAAAGGCATCTGGAAAGCCAGGATATGTTACAGACTATAGGTCTTTAGGGTTTTCTTTTGATTCAGAATTAAATAATCAACTTGCTAAAAATAAGGGTGTTGCACTTGATGTGTTTGAAAAAGAGTGGCTGTCTCAGGGTCCAGAAAAATGGGATGCAACAAGAGATAGAAAAATAATAAAGAATCTTCATGGATTTGATAACGCACTTATTGATGATTCAATGTTGGCAAAAATAAAAGAAGAAGCAGCCAAAAATAATGGAAGAGTAACTGATGATTTAATTAAGAGATCCTTTGAAGATCTACCAGCAGAAACAAAAGCAACAAAAACTTATCAAGCAATGAATAAGGCATTCCAGGCTAAATCAGAATATGGTCTTGGAAAGGGATTGTCTCATAATCCAAAGACACTAGAACAAAAGTTTATGAAGGCCGTTGCAGCAGGAACAATTGCAAATGTGCCAGTTACTATAATTGATGGAGATGCTACAGAGTATAAAGGAAAGCCAACCCCACTAGACAAAGATGGCAAACCAAGAAAACTATCTGGTGTAATTGGAAATCATCCAGACTTTCCAATGCCAGAAAAAACTCATATTATTGTAGAAAGAACTAATAGTAAAGGCAAGAAGGTTGTTGGATCATCATATGCTTACGATAGCGCACTTGGTCAGGCTGTATTTTTAGCAAGGGGAGCAAGTACAAAAAGAAATGAAATAGGTTTAAGACCTGACCTTGGTCCATCAGAAGAAGTTAAAAAAACAAGAAAAAGATTAAGCAAAAAGGCTTTAGAAGAAATGAAAAGGATTGATGCAGACGTAAAGTCTAGCAGCATGGCAAAAGTTAAGCCTACAGATTTTGGAAAGCAACTTGCACCATCAACAGGATACAGTTTCCCAGTTCCTGGAGTTGGTGGACTATACGAAAAGGCAGATGGGACTAAAGTATTTGTTAAGCCAATGGTTGATGAAAAATCTGCAAAGGCTGAATTACGGGCAAATAAGATTGCTAGAGAAGCCCATGGATTAGAAACACCTCAACAGGTTATGAAAACTATGGCAGATCCAAATAATAAAAGAAGAAAACTTATTGTTCTAGAGTCCCCTTTTGATCCAAAATTTGCAGAGTCAAATATGACAGGAAAGTTTACACAAGATCAATACTTCAGACAATTAGTTGCCTCAGCACTTCGTGGAGACAAAGATCTTAAACGTGGAAATCTTTCTGGAAATATTTTAACAGATCCAGGTGCAGCAGGGGTATTTGATAGAGCATCTGGAAGAAGAGACTTTTCCACTGGTATGCCTTCCATGCTTGGACAAGCAGAGATTAACCTGCTTGGAGCACCAGGAGGTCGTGGCTTAAGTAAGGACTTTGCTTTGTCAACACTAGATATTCCAAAGCAGATATCTGCAGATGAATATCATAGAAGAATGATTGCTGAAATAGATACAGTTCTTCCAAAATTAAAGAAATCTATTGCTTCAATGGATATTACCGACCCAGTAGAAAAAGCAGCCTATAAGGATATGATTTCAAGACTTGAGCAGGGTAGATTAGTTGACTGGAGAGGCATTCATAAGATGCATTTTGCAGTTAAGCCAGCAATGGTTACAAAAAAGGAATCTCTTATAGATGAAAAAACTGGAAAGATAGAAAAAATTAAGGGTAAGAAAAAGCCAAAGGGAGTAAAGCCTTCAACTGGAAAATTAGCAGATAGTAAGTTTACAGTTATTCCAGAAGGCAAGAGAGTAGTCCAAACACCAGCAAGACGTGTTGGTAGATACATTGTTCCAGGATTTGCAACTGCACCAGTTCCAGCAAGTCTTGCAGATCCATTTACAACACAATCACAGATTGCATCAAAAACAAGAGTTGCAGAATCTAAACTTATAGAATCTGTAGAAAAATCAACTGCTGCAAACATAGATACAGAAAAGCAAACAAAAAAACTAGGAGCAAAGATTACAAATGCTTCAAACGCACTTGGTATGGTAGCAATTGGTGCTTCATTCTTACCTGGAAAAATTGGAGAAGTGGCTCAAAAACTTGTTCCATTTGCTATTGGTCTTCAAGTTGTGACAATGCTTTTCCCAATATTAAAAACTGGAATCTTAAAAATGGTTGCCTCTATGACACCATGGGGTCTAGCATTAACTGCAATAGTTGCTGCAATTGGTGCTGGAACACTTATTCAAAAAATTATAAATGACAATAATATAAAGATGGCAAAAAAGCAGTCTGAATATATAGATTCTATTTCTGCAACAACAGAGAAGATGAAAAAAGTTTCAGCAATTACTGGTAAGTTTAGTGCATCAGAGGTTATGTCAATTAAAAGACAAAATGCCTCATCTGATAAATTTACAAAAAATTATGATCGTGCAGGGCAACAGTTTGGAACTTCCTTTGCAGCATCTGAAGTTGGAAAAGAAATATTTAAAGGATTCCAAGATGACTTACTTAGATCTGGCTCTGGTCCAGCAGTTAAAAGTTTTGCTCTTCAGTTATCTGGTCTTGTTTCAGACGGAGTAATAACTGGAATACAAGCAGGAGATATTGCAAGACAGGTTGCTGTAGACTTTCAAGATATGTCTTTATATCCAAAAATTGTTGGAGATTTAACTTCTATTATTGGACCAGATGGATCAGACATATTAAAAGATCCAATTAGGGTTAGACTTGAAATTGTTAAAGAAAGCCAAGACAATATTAAAAACCTTATTTCTGGAATTACAACAAATAAAGATACTGGATTTAATATAAGTAAAATATTTAGTGGATTTGCTAAAAATAAAGAAATATCAGCACTAATGGGTGCTGCTTCTGTTCAAAACCTTGAAACTACACAGGCTCAAATTGATGCAACTAATTATGAGTATGATAAAAAACTACAAATTCTTAATACTGACCTTGCATCAGCAAAGACAGCAAAAGCAAAACTAGATATTCAAAATCAAATTAAAGAAGCAGGTGATAAAAACCTAGCAGATAATGAAAAACTTAATAAAGCAAATGCAGATAACCTCAAAGTAATGCAAGATGCTTTCAAGTTAACAAATGGTGATAGAGGTTCTAGTAATGCCTTTATGGAAGCAGCCAGACAACAAGCAAGAGCAAAAGTTAAAGGTACACAAAATGAACCATTCCTTGACCCAATGCTTAAACTAGCAGCAGGAACTGGAAGTAAATCATTAGAATTAAAGATAACGGCCCTTGCTGGATCTGGAACAAACCCGCTGCTATTAACAAATTTACTTGGAATTTTTAAAGGAGACAATGCTGGATTAACAAAAAATCTTGATCTTATGGTTACAACACATGGTGCTGGAGAAATTCAGACTTTACTAAGTAACTTAAACATTGAAAAGTTAGATGATAAAACAAAGAAAGAATTATTTATACAAATTAATTTAGTTAAAGATAAGACTCAGTTTGATGATTTAAATGCAACACTTGCAATTCTTAATACTATGCCAAAAGATTTTGATATTAATACATTTCTTAAAGGTGATGCTATTGGTAAATTAAGAACACTCACTGGTCAATTAAACAAGGTAAACAATATTAAAGACGTTAGCGTTAAAGCAGTTGTTGATTTAATTGCAACAGAAAATGGCAAGGGTGGACCAGGCAAGGCTGGCGCAGATAAAGGATTTATTGCAGCATTAGAAGCAGTTAAAGCAAATTTTGATTGGATTAAGAGTCTACCTGAAAATCAACAAAAGACTGCTATTCTAACAGTCATTACTGCTTTTCAAGAAATAACTCCAGAACAAATAAAAGCAGAAACACAAAAACGATTAAAGGCTGCTGGCGGAGCAATGACTGTAGAAAATTTCTTAAACAGTCCTGCAGGTCAAGCAAAAATAAGAGAAGATCTTGCTATGCAAGCAACAAAGCCACAGTATGCTCCAGCACCTCCTAAGCCAAATGTTCCTAAAGGTGGAACAACTAGTGGGAGCAAGAAAGAAAGAGATACAACTTTAGACGATTTATTGCTTACATTAAAATTAACAAGAAATGCAAGCATTAATGCAGAAGGCGGATTAACAGAACTTAAGCGTGTATTTAATGATGGACTATTATTAAAGGGTTTTGTTGGATTAAACCAAGCACTATTAAATCAATCAGGAAATCTAGACTTTATTAATTTTGTTGGTGGCTTAGATGAGGCTGTTAAAAAAGCATATGTAAGTACAACAGATCTTAAAAACGGTATAGTTAAACTAACACCTACTGGAGAGTTAGTAAAGAAAGCATATGATGCAAAAGCACTAGGAGAGTATAGTTCATCAACAAAAGAAGCAATTAAATCAATAGAAGCACAAAGAATAGAGTTTGGCAAATTAACACTTGCAGGATTAGATAATGTTGACGCAGCAGAAATGCTTACAGATGCTAATTTTGTATTAGCATTAAGCCATACTACAACCGCTAAAGATGTTGATACCTTAATTGCAGCATATAAAGAATTAAAAAAAGTTCAAAAATCCTACGCAGATGATCAGTTAACTCCTCTTCAAAGAGCACAAAAGGGATTTGATGAAGCAGGGCAAAAAGTTAATAAATTCTTCTCATTAACAAAGCAAGCAGTTGAAGGTAAATATGCTAGAAAAATCTTTGATGGCGAGCAATCGGTTCAAGAAGCAAAAGATACTGTTGATGCTATTCAACAAGAAATCGATAGCATTCAAACATCAATAGATAAAAAACAAACTCAGATTCAAAACGAAGTTACTATACCACTTAGAAAATTTGAAGAGGCTATTACTGCAATTCAAGAAGAGATTTCAACTAAGTTTGATGAACCAATTGCAGTATTTCAAAAAGAAACTGCAGGCCTATCAAATGATTTAACTTTAATTGATAGAGCAGCAGGTGTAATTAATAAAAAATATGATGCACAAGAAGAAGCATTAACTAAAATTTCTGAACTAAATCAAGATTTAATTGCACAAGAAAAACAAAGAATATCTCTTGCAGATGCTTTGTCACAAGGAGATATTTCTGCAGCAGCACAAATAGCACAAGATATTCGATCTACAGCAGCACAGAAAGCATCCTCTGGGACTGGAGACCTTTTAAGCGTAGCAAGAGAGCAAGAAATTGCAAACCTAAGATCTGCTAGTGGTCAAACTAGACTAGAGATTGAGAATAGACAATTTGCAATAACTCAAGAAATTTATAACCTTGAACAGGGTAGAGGAATACTTGAAGAAAAAATTGCAAAAATTAAAAAAGATGATATTCTTCCTCTTGAAAATATAAGAAAAAATTTGTTGGTTTTAATTCGTGATGAAGAAGATAAAATTTATGCAATAACAAATGGAAGACTCTTAGCAGCACAGCAAGAACTTACAACAAAACAAAATAATTTAATTGCAATAGAAAATGAAAAAAATGCAGAATTGGATAAACTTTATAAATTAGAACTTCAATGGATAGAGATTCAGGCAGGAATTGCTGCAGCAGAAGCAGAGACTATTAATTTGCAAGAGTCAATTACAGAAGCAATTACATTGGCTAAACAACTTGCTGCAATATTTGCAGGTATGGGCAAATTTAATAATTTATCAACAAATGGATCTTTTACTTCAGATACTGGTGGAGAAACTCCAGAACAAAAAGCAGCAAGACTAAAGAAAGAGGCAGAAGATAAAGCAGCCTCAGATGCCGCAGCAGCAGCCGCAAATGCTGCAGCAGAAGCAGCAGCAGCATTAAGTGCATATGCAGATGCCAAAACATCTGGAGATATGAATGCAGCATCCTTATATGCAGCAAAGGTAAATCCAAGTGCACTTGCAGCACAAGAAAGTGGAGCAATTGGTGCAGCATCTATTGCAGCACAATTAAAGGCAGCAGTAGAAGCCAAAGTAGCAGCAGATGCAGTAAATGCTCAGGCTTTTAATTTGTCTAAATTTAAACAAAAAGAAGCAGCAGATCTAGCAGCAGAGCAAGCAGCAATAAATGCTAAGGGTAGAGTAGGCAGAATGAATGGAGGAATAATTCCAAAATATATGTCATATGGCGGAATGGTTCCTAAATATTTTGCGGTAGGTGGAATGTCAAGAGGAACAGACATTATCCCAGCAATGTTAACCCCTGGAGAGTTTATAATGAGCAAGTATGCAGTTGACTCATATGGTGTTGATAAAATGAATGCTATTAATAAGGGGTCATACGAAGGCGAGAAGGTGTATAATTATAATCTAAACGTCAATGTTAAATCTGATGCAAATCCACAAGATATTGCAAGAGTCGTTATGACACAAATTAGACAGGTTGACTCACAAAGAATTAGGACACAAAGGGACTAAATGGCTACAGCAGCGTATTTAACAGGTAGACGTAGGTATCAACGCCCCCAGGCTCTGTTGTGGTCTGAGAACCCTGGTACGCTCTCTAATGGGGTATACCTGCCTACTGGCTATGAAGTACAGGGTAACTTTGATGCATCTACAGATACAGATCTAATTAATCAATTTCTTATCTTGTCAGACCATAATCGGGGGGAATTAAATTTTACCCCCACAAGAATAGAACAAAGACAAAGAACCATTAATGGACGTATGCGTTCATATCATATAGCAGATAAACTAACAATGTCTGTTTCTTGGAATAACTTGCCATCAAGAGGATACTATCAGGGCGCAGCATTTGCATCTACTGGCCTGTCCCCTTACAAAAATACAACTGGTGAGTATACATCAGATGGTGGAGCAGGAGGAGTAGAGATCCTTGACTGGTATGAGAACCACACAGGACCTTTCTGGATGTTTGTGTCATATGACAAATACTCAAATTTCCCTGAAGGCAATGCAGCCTATCAACATCTTCCACAATACAATCAAATTATGCAAGTTTATATTGCAGACTTTAACTATTCTGTTGTAAAACGCGGTGGCTCAAACCACGATCTTTGGAATATTTCGGTAACACTGGAAGAGGTCTAAATGTTTGTTAGTGAAACATTAAAGACACATTTAGAAACATCGTCAACAGTAAGCCTTCAGTCATTAGTCTTGGCTGAGTGGAACATGAACATGCCAGATAATATTTATAAACTTGGCAACTATAGATATAGACCTATAGCCTCAGATGTTACATACAAGACACTTCCTTTAAATTTTGATAACCTAGATGCTGGGAATTATTATACTGGTGCAACAGATGCAGACGTAGTTATTGATGGTGGATATACAAACTTAGAAGTACCACAACTTTTTACATCAATTAAAGAAAAGGTTAAAATGCTTTATTCTTTAGAGGATTGCGTAAAACCTTTTAGACCTAGATCTGGAATCAACAAAGCCTCTTATTTTAATAACAGATATCTTGCAAACTCTGGAGCATCAATGACTCTTAGACCAAGATACTACATGCCATCACGATATGATGAGTTTAAGTATTGGTCATCTTTTAGAACTGAAGATAACATTGAAAGAGGAGTTGCAAAAAATATATTAAATTCTCTTAACTATATTGACGATGCAGTTCCTTTTGTTGTTTATAAAAATGCTGTTCCAGCAAATAGGCTTGTTGTAAAAATGCAAACAAACGTTGGCACAGTAAACATGGGAACCATGATAACTCAGTCTGGATCTTTAGGTGATCCTTTATACGGGACAACAAATAAAACAACTCCAGTTAGATGGAAGATTCAATATTTAAATAATAATGATTGGACCGATGCTTACTCATTTGATGAAAACTCTCTTAGAGATGATGACACAGCAATTATACCTGAAGACGGATATGTTGAGTTAGAGTATGGACTCAAGATCCCAGATCAATATAAAACAAACTTTACATTTGCAGAAAAACTATCATCTAGCACCCTGCTTCCAGAAGATTCAATTAATGGGTACGCATATCTTGTAGTTGAAAATGAAAACGAACGTGGTTTATTTTATATTTGGGATGAAGCAAATGCAGAATATGATACATTTATTCCACAATACGGATGGATTCTTGGTTCTGGAGTTTTAAATCGTTCAACAAAACTAGTTACAGACCTAACAAGCCCAGAATTATTTACTAACGACTCAAACAATTTAACAACATACAGAGAGTTTGCTTATATTCGTGGCATTAGAATCGTTGTAGAAACTATGAACAAGTTTGATTCTACTTTTGATTTAATTGAAATGTCACCTAGACTAGTCGTAGATATATCAAATAAGGTTATTGATTTTAATATAAAGAAAATTTTATCAGACATAGGCACAACATCTTTACCAGTAGGACAACTGCTTGCCTCAACTGGATCTTTGTCTTTATTTGATGATGACCAAGCGTTTAATGAAAATAACACCAGCAGCATTGTATCTGATTATATTAGAAAAAATATTAAGTTTCTTTTTTATGAGTCAATTTTTAATGTTCAAGGAGATGAGTACTCAGTTCCTATTAAAACATTATACTCAGAAGGATTCCCACAGGCAGATGTTACTGCTGCAACTCTTTCTTTAGAGTTAAGAGATTTTTATTTTTTCCTAGAGTCAATGCCTGCTCCAAGACTTTTGACTACTCAAACATCTTTGAGTTATGCTATATCGCTTTTACTTGATTATATTGGATTTAGCAATTATACATTTAAAAGAGTTGTCGGAGAGAATGATCCAATTATTCCGTACTTCTTTATTGCTCCAGATCAAAACGTTGCAGAGGTTTTAAATCAACTAGCCGCATCAACACAAACCGCAATGTTCTTTGATGAGTACAATAATTTTGTTGTAATGAGCAAAGATTATTTAATGCCCACATTAGCACAAAGAGCAACAGACTTTGTTGTTTCTGGATCAAATAATCAAACAGATTCTGGTGTAATAGAAAATACCACATCTGGAAAACTTCCAAACATTTTGTCTATTGCATCACAAGATAAACAAGTTTACAATGATGGAAAAATTAACTATACAACAAGATATATTCAAAGATCTTATGGTTCAATAAAGCAATCAAGCATGATTGATAAAGAAAAAACATGGATATATAAGCCATCACTTTTGTGGGAAGTTGCTGGAACTGACTCAACAAAAACTATAAACGAGTTAGCGTCAAAGCAGGGTAGTTATGTTCTTGGAGCCATGCCGTTAAATTCTAATATTGTTGCTGCTGCCCCTACAGTTTCAGGGAATGTTGTAATAAATAACGTAATTGATCTTGGTGAAAATGTATATTGGCTAACACGATATAACGGATACTTGTATTCTAATGGTGAGATTATCAAATACGATGCCGCACAATTTAGCGTAACAGGTGTTGGAAATGTATGGATAAGTAGCAACCAAGAATATCAAAAATATTTTGCATCTATTCCGTTTAATGGAAAAATATATCCAACGGGACTGATAAGAATATACTCAACTCCATACTATGAAACAGTTAATGGAATAACTAGACTTCAAAATGGACCAGTTGTTGACCATGGTCGCGGTCAATTTGGAACAAAGATAACGGATCATTATGCTGGAATAAATACTTATTGGACTGATAACGGCAATGTCCGTGGTGTTGACATGAAAACTCAATACCTATTTACAACTACGCTAGATGAGAACATAAGTTTGCCAGAAACAACAACTGGTGCAGCAGGAGTTAACAATACGGTTGCAGGACAGTCAACAAGAAATAGCATAATTAAAAACTTTATGGCAACAAGCGACTTAACAGACACAGACATTAATAGTTTGCTATCAACACAAACTGGAACAATTCAATCATCTGCTTTTGTATTTAACGGACCATCATTTAAAACTACAGAAACACCGTTAAACTTTGTTTCGTATGTTTATAAAAATCTAGATAATGCCTATAGACACTTTGGAACAAGAATGCGTATTGTAGGTAAAATTGAAAACAATATTGCATCAACGCAAACAGCACTTGGCAGCATTCCTTATTATCAGGTTAGTGGAAGTCAACCAGACCAGAACGTAAACATTGGCGGAGGCTCTGGAGGTCTTGCAGTTTTATTAAATCCAGAAACAAACAATGGATATTATTTTGAAATAATTGCTTTAACCGAAGATAACATTACTCCTTATTTAAAATTAAATAAAGAGAATCAAGCAGAGGTATCAATTAACAATGTTGTGTTTTATAAAATTAAAAAAGATTCTAGCAACACAAACGCAATACCAGTTAAACTATGGGGAGGTCTAGCAAAAATACTTGTAGACGACGGTAAGTTTTCTGGACAACAAAGAATGAGTTCTGAAGAAAACTCAACTGTGTATGATTTGTCAGTAGAGTATCAAGACATTGGAAAAACAAGGAGGTTCTACTTATATATAAATAATCAACTTATTAAGATTGTAGATGACAAAGATCCTCTTCCAGTTTATAACAACATGGCTTTATTTGTTCGTGGATCTTCTAAATGTATGTTTGAAAACATTTATGCCTTATCACAAAACTATAGCCAAAATACATCCTTTGTTGTAGGAGAAACATTGTCAAAGCAGTTTGGTGATTCTCAGGTTGATGTCAATGAATCTTTTAGAAAATATGCAATGAGCGGTATTGTCCAATCAACATACCTATCTGGTATAAGTTCTCAGCAGCCGCCAAACTATAATATGTATTTTGAAGAGTTTGGCTCTATTATGCGTGAGTGTTCATATTTTGATATTAAGTATGATCGTGCATATCCAGCACTTTATGCACAACTGTCTCCAACGTTTAGCAACACAAAGGGCTACACAACTTCTGGGTTTTACGCAGATTCCTATGGTGCCGAGTTCTTAATCTTTAACTCAACAGATAAAGCATTAAACTTAGATGAAACAACTGGAAACTTTTTAAGAATTCAAGGCATTACTTTTACACAAGATACAACTCACGAATTAACGGTAGACGATTTCTTTAAAAAACGTGGTAACCTATCCGACCCAGAGTTAGTCGGTAGCACACTTACCTATTCTCCATTAGTTGAAAAATCAAGGTACGATGAAATAAAACTAAGTAGACTAACATATGGGAAAAATGAATTCAGCATTGATAGTCCATACATACAGACACAAGATGATGCAGAAGCCATGCTTGGCTGGATAATAAATAAAGTTATGGTTCCAAAAAAATCTATTGGAATTAATTTATTTAGCATACCAACATTGCAACTTGGAGACATAGTAACGGTAGACTATAAAGATTCATCAGGACTTGATTTGGTTGCCTCTAATACTTCAAGGTTTGTTATTTATAACATAGAATACGCTAGGTCTGTTTCTGGACCAAGCATGACAATTTATTTAAGTGAGGTATAAGATGGTATCAGCAACTCCACAAACACCAGCA
>Ga0214921_10009695_pt1 | contig 12112 bp, 7 predicted proteins | sample LL1505_MetaG_FD_177992 | JGI IMG/M metagenome (GOLD analysis project Ga0214921, IMG submission 177992) | Freshwater microbial communities from Lake Lanier, Atlanta, Georgia, United States - LL-1505 | ecosystem: Environmental > Aquatic > Freshwater > Lake | place: USA: Georgia | collected 2015-05-28 | reverse complement strand
TCACTTCCCACGCTCCATTTCCGAACGGGAAAAGCTTGAAAATATGAGCCCCAATTGTCCAAAGAGGATAACCAGTTGGATGAGGAACCCCCACGTGCACAGCTGCTGTTAAGAATTCTCCCGAATCTAACAGACCGACATTGGGCTGAGTCGTGAAGAGATAAATACACTGAGCAATGAACCACCCAACCCCAGCCGCAACCCAATCCACCCGCTCAAACGGCCATTGCCAACGATTTTTTTCCGGCACGGCGACTTGGTTCAAGGAAATATCCTCCGTACTGATAGCTGAAGCACCCTTTTTGCAGCTTCAATCGCTATCTGAGCAGACATTTTCGAGTTCCCTTCCCTTCTTTCTGTGAAAATGATTGGCACTTCCACAATCTTGAATCCAGCCTGCCATGCGAAGAAGTGAAGCTCGACTTGGAAACCATACCCTTGGGCAGTGAATTCTTCCCAATCTAAATCTTCCAACACACATCGCCGAATCGCTTTGAATCCACTTGTAGGATCGGTCAAAGGCAAACCAGTCAAACTCCTGGCATAATATCCACCAAAGGTACTGATCCAGAGTCGGCTTTGTGGCCAGTTGAGAATCCGGATTCCATTCAAATAGCGCGAGCCGACTGCCATATCAGCCCCTTCACTTAAGGCCGCCAAAAGTCGAGGCACATCGGCCGGATCGTGGGATAGGTCGGCGTCCATCTCAACAACAGCATCATACCCTATTTTCAAAGCCCATTGAAAAGCAGCCCGATAGGCTGAACCTAAACCCGCTTTGCCAGGACGTTCCAAGATATGAACTCGTTTACCGTACATCGAATGGCTTTTTACTTTGCCAGCTGTTCCGTCAGGGGATCCGTCGTCGACAACCAGAACGTCGACACTCGAGGCTTTTCCCAAGACTTCGTCGAGTGCCATCTGAATCATTTCTGCCTCATTGTAAGTAGGCAATACGACTAAAGGCTTCGTTATCTTATCATTTCGAACATGCTTATCCTTTGCAAGGTGAAGGGCTTTTTTGCTGTTCGGTTGAATGGGCTTATCAAAATCCAGATCTTCCCCTTCCCACCACTTTTTAATAGTCCCCTGAGAAGTTGAAAAACGCAGATAAGCAGCCCCAACCAGAACAAATATCCAGCCCCCCAGTCCCAGTGCCAAAGAAAGCGAAATCCAGATTGGGGGAACGAATGCGAAAGTGACCTCCCGAACACCCTCACTGATTCTCATTCCACATAAGGCTACTGCAACCCTCTGCACCTCGCTCCTCACTCCATCAACGACTACATGCCAGTCCGGATGCCATGATTGCGTCAGCACTAGCCAGCCCGACGCCCCTTGGGGTGATATCTTCCAAAGATTTGGTCCTTCATGGCGGCACGTGGAGGAATCGAATAGACGGAAAGGAGTCCCCTCCTTGTCTCTGAATCCGGTAGTTAGCTCAACCTCACCATTCTGCGGGTTCATGATCCCCGCCAAATCTGGATCGTTCATCTCGATTCCCTGAGTTTCAACAGGCAAGAAATAAAGCCGAACCAAACCCAAATCCGCCGTAGTGAACTCATATTTCGAAGGAGGTATTGAAACGTAGTTGCGAGCAAGGAACCCTGGCGCCAGAGAATTTGGATTTTCAAGAATTGTGAAGAACGAATTCTCGAAGATGGTTGGATACTGTTGTTTGAAAGCGGCCTGCAACTGTTCCGACGTGTCGACATCCTTTCGATCCAAAAAAATATATCGAACACCCTGCAAGCTTAGTGAAACTCTCATGAAATCGGCGCTTGAACCCCCCGCATCTTGGATGGCTCGAACCCCTTTACTCATAAAATAGGCCTGAAAAGCCTCGGTTGATATTGGTCGACCCGTCAACTGCGGTAATTGCGTGTAAAAATAGCGACCAGAAAGTGGCAGTATCGATCCAGCTTTCTGCTGGCTCTTCAGGAACGATGCAGCCTCCAGAAAGCTTTCGTAGGTTCCCACCTCAAGTCCGGGCTTAAAGAACTTGGCGTAGTACGGAGTGAAATCGAGAGCAGCAACGATGATAACGACAGCAGGGAGCCAACTCCGAGTCTTACCAGAGCAAAATCGTGTGACGGCGAGCCCGCCTACTCCTGCAAGACAAAAGGCTCCGCCGACCTGCCAGAAAGACCATGGAGCACGGACGGTTCCTGCCAGAGGAATTAGTTCAAAAAGGCGAAAACCTGGAAAAAACATATACACTACTAAAGCAATCACGAAGGTCGGCCACTTCCACCGTCCATTGGGCCAGATTAACGCAAGAACAACGATCGGCCCCAAGGCACTGATCCAGAAAATAGGCAGCACCCAGTCCTGAATTCCCTGAGCCGACTTAAGAAACTCTAGAATTCCCCCGAATCCGCTTCGTGGCCCTAAGCTGAACCAGTGGACGAGAAGAAAAAGAGCGATAAAGAGTTTGAGTAGACCGTCTAGGTTTGATTCAGACCCACGCCGACGAACCTCGAGAGCTAAAGCTGTGGCAAAGACCACAATGATCCCCAAGTAGAAGCCACCCTCATCCACTGTGAAGTTGCCGGGCATCCCCTGCATCAGGAGGCCCCCTCGGTCAAACCAGGAGAATGGCGCTTTGATGGAAAAGCTGGATTGCCAACCGAGGAGAGGATCGCTCGAGAAAAGAGTCATTCGACTTGCCTCTCGAAGCCCAGGGAGCTGAGGAAAGATGCCTAGGACTAAAAATATGCCTGCGGCCAGAAGACAACCCCTTACCAGTGGCATAGTTTTGTGGGGATATTTGTAGTGCAGCCAAATAGCCAATCCAAGAGCCACTGGAGCAAAAACAGCTGTAATTTTATTAAAAGTAAGGCTCATTGCGGCGACCGAAAGCGCCAAAACCACGATTCCCCTTCCCGAGCTACGAGTCGCAATTTCCAATAGTCCCCAACCGATCAGAGGCGGGTACGGCATAGAGAAAATAACCGGCATATGCTCGTTTCCAGCGAGCCGAAGGGCCGCCTGCGGGCCGAGAGCGTAGAGGAAAGCCGCAATCCAGCCCGCACGTTCGTCACCAGTAAGGCGTCGAATAAAGACTGCCATCAAAACACCAGAAACTGCGAGCGAGAGGAACCCTAAAAGCTTGCACCCTAGGATTGGATTGTTGAAGGCGCCGCCCAGAACCATCCAGAACATTGTTAATCCAGTTCCCGCCAAGGGTGCGGTGGGGGCTCCCCCAAGATAGTTAGGCGTCCACCAGGCGAAACCCTTGTTTATCACCATTAAGTCCCACAGATCCTTTGCCTTTGCGTAGTTAGCTAAAAGCTCTTGATTGGATGGTCCATTTTGACACCAGAAAAATCCAAAAACCGCTAAAAGAAAAAAGAAAAGACCTTTTTGGACATTAGGTTCGTCGGTTCGGGAGCTTTTACTCATCAGTTATTTAAGCTAGAAAGGAGTATGCTCACAAACAAGGCATCTTCCCTTATGATGAATTTAGCAAAATTACCTCAAGGCAATTTCGATGAAAAAAAACAGGTCTATCTTTGGATATCCGCTTGTCTCCTCGGATTAACAATTTTTTTAGGTGATGGGATGGGTTCTCTGGCCTCAAAAGTCCTTTTATTGACTTCTACATTCTTTGCCGCAATGGCCCCATGGAAGCAGGAGAATAGAATCCCTGAAACATTCATGAGATTCCTTTTATTGATTCTACTGATTCTAATGTTCGCTCTTCCGGTCACAAGAATCCCAGGGTACTACCTTCAAGCGACATCTCAGTCAGGGCTCCCTTGTTGGCTGGGACTTCGCTCTTTGGCAGCAACTACAGGAATCTTGTGTTGGTTTCATACGGGGCGTAAGTCAAAAGCACTATTTTTTGCATGCTGTATTATGCTGCTTTTTGCAGGACTTTGGACACTCGAAGCGTCCCCCAATCCATCGATTGATGTTTTTAGCTTTTTCAACGCAGCATCATCAGAACTCACGAAAGGAGGTAACCCCTACGGAATCGCGATGCCCAATATCTACGGTCCGAACACTAATCTTTACGCTCTAGATCTCATGCAAGGAGATAAGCTAAAGTTTGGTTTCCCGTATCCACTCACCACACTACTGGCTGGATGGCTGGGGAACTCTTTTTTTTCAGATTATCGGTTTCTTTTTCTCGCTCTTTACGTACTCGGCGCTCTCCTCCTAGGGCTTCAAGGAGAAGTGGAGAAAAAGATTGCCCTCTTAGCACTCTTTTTTCCCCGTCTTGAATTTATTTTTGAACAAGGATGGTCTGACGGCTTAAGTGGGGCGCTTCTACTCGGAACAGCAGCCCTTTCGACTCGGATACCAGGGGCCCTCGTCGCCGGACTATGGATCACTTCCAAGCAATATCTAATTCCCTTTATCCTCCCTTGGATGAGTTTTTACCGCCAAGATAAGATGCGCCCACTTGTTTGCATAGCGACCGTAACCTTTCTCTACCTTTTGCCACTATGCAATGACCCCCAAGCCTATTTATGGTCCACTTTTGGTCTTCAATTTTTACAACCATTCCGACCTGACAGCTTGAGCTACTTATTCGGACCAGTTTACCTGTTAATTCTCGGAGTTATCATTTGGCTGTTTGGCCTCCTCAATCGAATAAAAACCATCCTGGAGGAACATAAGCTGACTCCAAATGCAGCATTGGAGCTCGTATTCTGGCTTCTTTGGGCATTTTTTATCTTCAACAAACAGGCCTTCGCGAATTATTATTTCAGCCTCTATCTATTAACACTATTTACGGCAGGGGCATTTTTAACCCACAAAGAGAAAACATGAAAACGTTGATTCTTATTGTTGGCTATCAAGCAGAAAATCATATCCAGTCAGTCCTTTCCCGCATTCCGTGGTCTCGCCTACAAGGGCATGGAAAGGTGCTCGTGCTTGATGACGCCTCTACCGACCAGACCTCCGCTTTAGCATCATCTTGGACACCCCCAAATAACGCCTGGCCGATCCAAGTCCTCAAAAATCCGGTCAATCTTGGGTACGGAGGGAATCAGAAAGTTGGATATCGTTACGCGATCCAAAACAACTTCGATCAGGTCGTACTTCTTCATGGAGATGGGCAATATGCGCCCGAACTTCTCCCAGAAATGATTGAGCCACTCATATCAAAACAGGGTGATGCAGTTTTCGGATCCAGAATGATGAATCGTCGTTCTGCACTAAGTGGCGGGATGCCATTCTACAAATGGGTAGCCAACCAAATTGTAACAACCCTTGAAAATCGCATACTCAGGACTTCCCTTAGCGAGTTCCATACCGGATACCGGGCATACGATTGCCATCTTCTGAACAGAATTCCCTTCGAACTGAACACCAATAACTTCCATTTTGACACTGAAATCATCATTCAGATCATCAAAGCGGGTGGATGCATTCGTGAGATCGGGATACCGACTTATTATGGTTCGGAGATTTGCCGAGTGAACGGATGGAAATACTGTTGGGGATGCCTGAAGAGCTGCCTTGAATCATGGTGCACGGATGCAGGTATCTTCTACGCGAGAAGATTTGATGTGCCTACTAAAGATGATGACAAATACGTTTCCAAGCTTCACTTGCGTGGGTCTTCTCATGCTGAAGCAATCAAACACATAAAATCAGGCTCAAGGGTGATCGATCTTGGAGGGGGAAATGGTTGGATTGGAAAACATCTTATCTCAGAAAAAGATTGCCAAGTAACAGTTTTAGACGAAGTGATTCACACGAATCCAATTCCAAGACTTACTCTGCATACACATGACCTAAACAAACCACTACCCCCATTAGAGCCCACAGATGACATTCTCCTTTTGGATGTGTTAGAACACCTTGACCGAAGGCGGCAAAGAGAACTTCTAGGAGAGATTCGAACAGCATTTCCCCAACTGCATATGCTCCTGATCACGGTTCCTAACACGTCTTTCCTGCCGCTACGCCTAGTCTTTCTCTTTACGGGAAGGCTCAATTATGGGCGTCGTGGTATTCTTGATGAAACACATCGATTCTTGTTCTCCCGCCACTCCCTCAAGGAACTATTGAATGACAGTATGTTTTCTATCACCTCTCTTAAGGGGTTGCCCCCACCCCTTGGGCTTCTACCCCTCCCGAAATGGTTAACTTCGATCTCAGAACCCATAGCCAACTGTTTAGTCAATTTCTTACCCGGTCTTTTTGCTTACCAATGGCTTTGCGTCTCAACACCTATCCCAACTACCGATTCACTTCTCAAAAAAACAAGGAGCTTCAGCTAAATATTAATAGTGCTTAATTTGAACTAGAATCGTATTTGTATTTAAGAATCTAGATACTGACTATCTGATAGCGGAAGCGCTAGGGTCTCCTGTGAAAGGAGTGTCGCCGATGGAAACCTGTTTTCTTGACTTAAGAAGCACTCTTGTTCATGCATTGCTCGCGGGTAATAAATCTCTGTCTGAACCCCCCTTGCTGCCAGTTTTTCGCGAAGTGCATCTCTTTTCCCTTCTCCAGCCACCCGTATCACAAATTGGTTCCAAGTGTGTTCGCCCTCTCCCGAATGACAGGAAAAGGGGAGAGATATAGTTCCGGGGTTGGCCTTTTTCGGGGTCCCCTGCCCTTGGCATTCACAGGAATCTATAGGCATGACCGCACCCCACTTATCGCGCAACGCTTTGATGAGATTTTTTGCGTTAAGGCTTCTTCTTTCCAAAGCTGGATTCAAGTGCTTCAACTTAACCCGAAGGAACGCCGCCTGAAGCTCATGGAGACGGAAGTTTCCACCTATCATTTCATGAAAATACTTCTGCTTGGCTCCGTGGACACGCAGTTTTCGTATCTTTTCGGCCAGTGAGGCATCCTTAGTGGTGATCAACCCTCCCTCCCCAAGTGCCCCGAGGTTCTTAGTCGGAAAAAAGGAGAATGTTCCTATGGTTCCCAAGGTTCCGGCCTGCCGCCCCTTGTCTTTGGCCCCCAACGCCTGCGCCGCATCCTCAATCACTGGAATATCATGTTTTTTTGCGGCCGACATGATCGGATCCATATCGGCACACTGACCAAAAAGATGAACGGCAATGATCGCCTTGGTTTTCGGCCCAATCTTGGCCGCGACTTGATCAGCCCGAAGGTTGTAACAGCACTCTGCACTATCCACAAAAACTGGCTTCCCACCAAGACGGGCTACAGCACCTGCGGTAGCAAAAAATGTATACGTGGGACAGATAACCTCATCCCCAGGTCCAACTCCCACCGCCTGCAAGGCCAAGAGAAGGGCATCAGAACCGTTTGAAACTCCAATGGCATACGGGACCCCAATCCAAGCGGCAATCTCGCGCTCAAATGACTCTACTTCTGGTCCTAAAACAAAACGCCCGCTGTCCAAGACACGCTTAAAGGCTGCGAGTAACTCCCCCCGATACGGAGCATGTTCAGCCACCAAATCGAGCATCGGAACCTTCATCAGTCCTTCACAATAGCGAAGGAACCCCAGGACTAAATCCAAAAAAGAACCCCCTTCACAGGGTTGCCCTTATCCATAGTTCTAGGCAGTTTCTGCATATGGCTACATCCAACGGCGTAAAGTTCATCGTTCAAGGGGGAAAACCGATCCAAGGTGAGATTGAACCTCAAGGGAATAAGAACGAGGCCATGCCCCTGATGGCCGCTGCCTGTATGACTGATCAATCCGTCATCCTTCAGAATATTCCACAAATTGAAGATGTTCGACTAATGGAAAAGATTCTTAACGATCTCGGCTTATCCACATCGGAATCCGACTCCTGCTCCACACGACGTACGCTAACTCTTCAGGCCAAGGACAATCCAAAGCCTACCATCCATCCAGAACTAGGCTCACGTCTGCGAGGATCTGTCACTTTGGCTGGCCCACTTCTCGCCCGCACAGGCGAAGTCACCCTGCCCCGCCCTGGGGGCGATCGAATCGGTCGTCGTCGCCTCGATACCCATCTTCAAATCTTTACCGCTCTAGGCGCTAAGATCAGTGAATCAAAAAATGGATTACAAATTAAGGCAAAAAAGCTCCATGGGGCCGATATCCTCCTTGATGAAGCCTCAGTCACTGCCACCGAAAATGGCCTCTGTGCTGCATCAATAGCAGAAGGAACAACGGTCATTCATAACGCAGCCAGTGAGCCCCATGTTCAGGCCTTGGCAAACCTCCTCAATGCCATGGGTGCACAGATCAATGGAATCGGCACGAACACCCTTACCATCCAAGGAGTCAAATCACTTAAAGGCGCTACCCACAGAATCGGACCTGACTATCTTGAAGCTGGATCTTTCCTCGCTTTAGCTGCTGTAACAGGAGGAACGCTTACAATCCGCAACAGTGCCCCGCAACACATGCGAATGATTCTCCAGACTTTTGCAAGGCTAGGGATTCGAACTGAAATCAAGGGCGAAGATATTCATGTGGCAAAGAATCAGTCCCTCGAAGTTGAAAAAGAGTTCGGGGGTGCTGTCCCACACATTGCGGACGCTCCTTGGCCTGGATTTCCAGCCGATATGACCTCTGTAGCCCTAGTCACGGCGACACAGTGCAAAGGCACGGTTCTGATTCACGAAAAGCTATTCGAATCTCGCCTTTTCTTTGTAGACGGTCTGCTCGAAATGGGAGCCCGCATCATCCTGTGTGATCCACATAGGGCGGTCATTCTTGGCTCCGACAAACTTAGGGGCGCCAAATTAGCCAGCCCCGACATTCGGGCTGGAATGGCGCTTCTAATCGCCGCACTCTGTGCTGAGGGGGAATCAGAGATCCGCAATATTACCCAGATTGACCGGGGCTTTAGCCGAATCGAAGAACGACTTAAAGTTCTAGGCGCCCAAATCGAGCGAAAATAACGCCATTAGTTAAGAGCCGATTTCCTCTTCAGAAGTTCATCCAACTTTGTGAAATTATCGTCCAGCATCAACATAAGGTCATATTTTGCACTCCCCTTGGCGGGAGTTCCTAGGGACTCCTTAAAAGCCCTGCGTGCAAATTGAATTGCTCTCTTTGCTAAGTCTGACTGCCCATTCTTAATGGCTAATTCAACAAATGGATGTATCAAGTCTGCAAAAACAGGCAGTCCCATATCATTTTTGAATTCAACTAGACTCCTCTTATAAGCAGATTCTGCGCCCTCCCAATCACCTGATTCACATTTTGCAGCCAGATTCTCGTAAGCTGCTGCAATACTAATGTCAAAACGCCCCCTCAGATTTCTCTTCACTAATTGCTTTCGCAAACTTTCTTCAAGCATTGCATCCCCTTTGATATTAGCCAATTCTATCAGTTTCCCCAACCCTTCGGACTCAATCTCGGGGTATTTCGAGAAACGAATTACAAATTCCTTCCAGAAGGACATCTGTTTTTGATAATCAGTATTATCAGAGGCCATACGACAGCCCAGAAAACGCCAAGCAGGAAGAAAATCCTGCTTTGTTTTCAGAGCGAGGCTTGCCCAATCATCAATTCGTTCATCGGGAAAGGCTGCCGCTAAGTCAGTCAAGAACTGCGCTCGACGATATCCGATGGATCGCTCATTCCTTTTTGAAAAGAAATCGAATTCAGAATCAGAAATAAATTCCCACGTCTGCGGATCCCGTGCTCTGCCCACCACTTCATTCACCCCGCCGCCGCAATCTGTTTTCCAGTATCCAGGACTTTCCATGTACCCCACCCAGGCATGTCCAGCAACGTCCCCTAGCCCTGTAAAGAAAAGTGTGGGGACACCCTTAGATTTGCCGACGATTGCTGTGAAATAGGCTTGGTCTACGCAAATACCACCATTCGATTTAATTTGCGCCAATGTATAGTTTAATCTCGGCCAATTCGGATGGGGCGGGGCTTTCAAACGGGAAAAGTCATAATGGATTCCGGAGTAGATGCCCTTGAAGTTTATCAGTGTATTGCGAATTGTTTTTCTAGCCCAATCCAACTCCGAACGTTTTAGCGGATGATCAATGATGAATTTAAGCTCGCCAACCTTATAGTCCCTTAAATTGGTGATGTACGCACGCTTACGCTGTTCCTCTGCAACTTCTTTCATGCGAACAACAACATCCACCTCCTCTTTTGGTATGCTTGCCTTGCCTGTTTGTTCATGAGGCCAGTTATCCGGGAAAGGCTGATCAAATACGATTGCCAAGGCAACGGCGAGCGCGGGGAGTTCCCTTACTTCAGCAGGAGCTTCTTTCTGTAGTCTGATTAAAATCCGTAACGCAGCTTGCCGATTGTCTTTTGGATCCAGATTCTCGAGAAAGACTCTCCTTAATTCAGAATTTCTTCCTAATTCACGAAACGTATCAGCGACCGTAGCTTCGTTTAAATAGTTCCAATTATCTATCCATTGCCAAAGACGAAACCGATCCTCATCCGCTTCGTTGGGGTTAAGTCCGGCAGCATTTTTGTTCCGGAGAGAACCAAGGAGGTCTTTTTTCAATTGCTCACGTCCCTCTGCCCACTGGGAGGGCTGTGGATATTCATCCCACCAATCTGCCTTCGTGGGTTCAATCCAACCTGCTATAAGAATAATTCCGATTAGAAGGCTCTTCCTCATTACTTCCCTAAGATATAGGCATCAAAATACGTTCTCGATTCCGAAATGCACATAGCTTCCGATAGCCGACTTCTTTTGCCATTTTCAAAGCCCTGTTAAATTCATACCCTACCTCGGTTGGGGCATGGGAATCCGAGGAGATTAGGATCGGTATATTGCGTCGGAATGCCTCTTCAAGAAGCTGCTTAGAGGGATAGATTTCCATTACCTCCTTACGCAATCCAGCTGTGCTCACCTCCATGGCGATCCCCGCCGCCTCAATCGCATCGAGAGTCTCTTTATAGTAAGGTCGGAGATCTCCTTTGGGGCGATGACCGAATTTTTTCACTAAATCAGGATGAGCCATGAAATCAAAAAGGCCACTTTGCGCCGCTTGAGTCATCGCTTTAAAGTATTTCGTCCAGACCTCTTCGACGGGCTGATCCTTCCACCGTGCTAATTTCAAAGGATTATCTACATCCCAATCAGGCGTGATGTAGTGGACCGCCCCAATGAAATAGTCGAACTGGGCCTTTGTCGCTAATTCTCGGATCCACCCCTCTTTTCCAGGGATAAAGTCACACTCAAGTCCGAGGCGTATGGGCAACTGAGGAAATTCTGACCGTGCTTCTTCCACGAGGCGGATGTACTCAGGAAAATCGACCAGATCCATACGCCAGTCATCGAATTTAGAGGGCATGGGGTTGTGTTCAGAAAAGCCAATCTCACCAAGCCCCTTGCGTACGGCTTCCGCTGCATATTCGCGAGGGTGACCGCTTGCATGACCACACAGAGGTGTGTGCATGTGGTAGTCGAAAAGCATCTCGTATTACTATCTCCTTCTCGAAGATCCCCAAAGCGAGATTTTCCACCCGCCTGCCCTCAATGCCTAAGGACCACCGAAACAATTGTATAAATAACGAATTTTCAATCTCTTGTGATCCCAGCATGAATACATATAATTAGTTGGAGCATAATGTTTTACGCATTTGTTTCATGGGGATGAAGTGACGCCTCAACAGAAGTGTGCGTTGCGATTTAATGAGGCTTTTGGCATTGTCTAAAGATGCCCGAGGTTAACCTCTCCCCCGCAAAGTTGAAATCCGCCCTTACTCGCTTTCGGCGTGTTCGTGTCCTTGTTGTCGGAGATCTAATGTTAGACGAGTTTATTTATGGACGGGTTTCACGCATTTCCCCCGAAGCCCCCGTCCCTGTGGTTCACGTGGAGCGTGAGCAGGCATACCCTGGCGGTGCCGCAAACGTTGCACGTAATCTTGCCGCTCTCGGAATTCATGCCGAGTTAAGTGGTGGAATCGGACAAGATGCCGCGGGTCAGCGACTGTTGGGTCTATTGCGACATGGCAAAATTGGAACCTCCGGGGTCTGCCAATCCAATAAGTTTCCCACCATTTTAAAAACCCGGATTCTTGCGCGACAACAGCAGGTTGTGAGAGTGGACCGAGAGGAACCCACTCACCTGACCGAAAAGGAGCGGGATGCTGTTTTACGAAAAGCACTCCACGTTCTCCCTCGCTGTCATGCTGTAGTTTTGGAGGATTATGGAAAGGGACTGTTTGATCAAACTTTCGTGAATACCCTGCTTCTCG
>Ga0214921_10009694_pt1 | contig 12113 bp, 12 predicted proteins | sample LL1505_MetaG_FD_177992 | JGI IMG/M metagenome (GOLD analysis project Ga0214921, IMG submission 177992) | Freshwater microbial communities from Lake Lanier, Atlanta, Georgia, United States - LL-1505 | ecosystem: Environmental > Aquatic > Freshwater > Lake | place: USA: Georgia | collected... | reverse complement strand
CCGCTTGTTCATTCATTGTCATTATTCCACCATTCGCGCCTCCTAAAATAATAGAAAGCCCGCCAAGAAAGCTGTCCATTACATCAGTTCTACCAGTATTTATCCGAATACGAGCTGGTACTGTGCTATCACTTCGTAGACTCGAAGCCATTGTACTTTGCGTAGATGTGCTGGGTATTACTGTACTAGTTCCTGGAATAATAGTATTGGATATATTAGCATATCTATTCACAGGCATTACCCCTTGTCTAGCTCTTTGACGCATTCTATATTGCTGTAATCCTCGTTCATAAGGACTTATTTCAGATACTGCGCGAATATAACCTAATACATCTTGAACATTTTGAAATCGTCTAAAATTATATAAGAGATCTGGAAAATAAGTATGAAGATCATTTAGAAGTTGTACCGAATATATATTTTGATTAGCCATCTTCAATAACTCTATATATACATGAACAACTTAAGCCCTTATCGCGTCAAAATTATATGGAGGAAAGATCTGCTTCAGAACCTCAGCCACAATCAGATGTATCATTAAAAGGCGTTGTAGGAATTCAAAATATGGGAAATACATGTTATTGTAATTCCACTCTCCAATTAATTCGCGCATGTCCAGAATGGAATGCTTTCTGTCTCACTCAAGATTTTATAGGACAACTTAAAAATATACCAGATGATAATGCTTCTAAAAGAATTTTGTTAGCATATCAAGATATTATTAAATCAGTATGGTCAGCATACAAGCCCGCATATGTTCGCCCACTGGGATTTATTTCAGAAGTACGTAAAGCAGTAAGAGGAACCGTATATGAAATGTTTGGCGTACCTGTACCAAATGATAGCCATGAATATCTTGTATATCTTCTTGATAAATTTCACGAAGCAATAAAAACAGAGTCAGTATATACTGAGATTATTGTGGATGATTCAACAAATCATATTGAAAAAATGCGCACCTTAGCTGAAAATGGTTGGAATAAGTTTGTAAGTAAAAATAAAAGTGAAATAGTTGACCGCTTTTTTGGTATGATGCGTAAAACCATCCACTGTACTGAATGTAAAAATAACACATATCAGTGGGAGGTTTTCAATTCACTTAAAATCCCATGCGAGGGTCAAAGTTTTAAGGAGTGGATAAAGAATGAGGTAAAGGACTCTGAAATTGAGGGTTATGACTGTGAAAATTGTACAAAACTATCGCCTAATGTAAAAACTCGTCATAATGCTAAGATTTACACACACATCTGGAAACTACCGCAAAGTTTATTTATAACACTGCGCAGGTTTAATTATGATGGTCGTAAAAATATGACGGTATGTCCTTATGATGGGGGATCTATGAATTTTACAGAGTTTTTCGCAGAGGAATCCACAGATCCCAGTCGTGCTTGGACTTATGAGTTAAGAGGTGTATCGGATCATCATGGTTCTCATATGGGTGGACATTACACGGCGCAATTTAAGCATCCAATTTCAAATGAATGGTGGATAATGGATGATGAGACCGCACATAAACAAGAAAGATCCATAGCAGGCGCATCAAATTATATCTTTTACTTTCGCCGTAAATAATTAATATATACTTGCAGTCGTATATAATTAATATATACTAGCAGAAGTATCAGCTAAATTAACAACTTTATAGCTTTTATTTGTCTTATTTTGTTCAAACCCTTCAACCGTATTTTTATTTAGTTTCACCGTATTAATTTTACTCATCCAACCAGCCTCTCCACACACTCTATAATGTACATGTGGCTCTAATTTACCCTTAAAAGGTACTTTATAGCTCTGAGGATCTCTTATTTTAAGTACAGCAGCACCTTCACCATTTGATACAGCTACGCCCGCATTTTGGTAATCAAGATACGCATTTTTCCAGGAATTAAGTTTATCGCCAGAACTTGGTTCAGCGGCCCAATAAACAATTTTAACATTAGGTTCGACGTAAATTTTAACTTCCCTTGTAGCACCGGGAGGATCACGTGTTTCTAATACAGAGCAAGGGACAACCATTGGACCTAAAAATGGTAAGTATGTATCTCTATCAAACATTATTGCTAATGCGCTAACTCCCACTAAAACATATATATATGTGGCAAAAACGCTTTTACCAAAAATACTGGATACAATATTTATATTGAAAAGACCTATTAAGAGCCAGTTAAGACCACCAATAATAAGAAGAGCTATCGCAATTTTAAAGGCTAATTTTTTTAAATATGTTTCGGACCATACGCCAGCAAATCTATTTTCATAAAAGGCATTCATTTCTAATTATGTATATTATTTTCAATTGTATACCATGATTGGCTTGGAATATATCTTGATAAGGGATGACTTAAATATGCTGTTTTAATATCTAAAATATCAAATACTCTATGACAAAATATACAATCTTCTTTAAAATAATAGCAAACTTCTTCTGGAAAGCGTACAATATTAAAAATAGTTTTTCTTACTGTTACATGTCCATGAGCTATTGTTGCTATATAATCTAATACAATACACCCAGATTTACATTGACGTAATTGATTACGTTTAATATTTATTGTATCTATTATTGGAAATTCTTTTTCAGATTGAATCTCTGAAATAAAGCTATGTAATACAATATCACATGGTTCCAAAAAAGCATATTCTAATAATTCTATTCGTCTCGGATGCATATTATCATCTGCATCAAAAAATGATATAATATCTGTATCTAAGTTATCTGCCGCAATATTTCTGTTTTCAGCTGGGCTTTTTTTATCTAAATGTAATTTTACTCTAATTAAAAAACTATATGTTTTAAGTATCGGAAATTGATGATAATGTGTAGATGAACAGCTTATAGATACTACTTCAGGTTTTCTTGTTTGTGCCTCTATAGAATCAAGTAAAATAAGTAGGTTAGGTATATGTTTAATATAGCAGGGTATTGCTACACCTATTTTCATTATATTAATTTTAACAATATGCTTTATATTGTTAAACCGATGAACATTTAAAACCGGCACTTAGCGGGGCTTTGCCCCGCTATTTGTCGGCCTATAATGTTAATCGGCCGGCGGCAAACGAACATTTTAAAATGTTCATTGGTCTAAAATTAATAGTTTAGTAATATACTAAGTATTACACAGTGTTATTAGTATATCTATTTCTCTATGTATTAATTCATCCATATTGTTAATAATAGTATAATCATTAACTCGATTAAGTAAATGATACTCTGAAATATCATCAATTGGACTTTCTAGCTGTCCTTGACGAACAATATGAACGGGTATAATAGTATATTCTGGAAACATATCTATTAGAATTTGTAATTCATTAGGATATCGCCAATCTGTTATAACTATTTTATTTGGTATAGAATCTAATCCGTATATTTCCTGACAACAGTGTTTAGCAAATATACCCGTGTCTATTTTTCTTAAATGTAGTGCTTCATCTATAAGAATTTGTCGATATGTTCTTCCACTTGAATCAGTTGGGCATACTTGTAGTTTACCCTCTTGTGTATGAAGTTGTTCAAGAGCGCAGTTATAATCTTTCGCAACAATCTTTTTAAGAGAATCGGCGAAGGCAAATCGTTTATAATTATATTTATCACAAAGAATTTGACCGATATAGTCTTTTCCCGAATTTGAAAACCCTCTTAGCACAATAATTGACATTTTCTAGACCCTAATTATTTTTAGAGAATACTCCTTATATTGCTATATCTAAAGGCCTAAAAAAAATAACTATATATATTATATAATATGAATAGTTATTTTGATTATATTAATCCAAAATCTATACATATTATATTTGATAAGATTTCTAATAAAAAACATGTCATCTTAGACCCACGATCACCAACTCAACGATCTCCGACTCTAAGAAGACAATCTCCACCCAATCTATCATTGGCGGCTGCTGGTGAATGGGAGAAAGAATATCCGCATTATCTTATTAATAATACTAAATTTCTAAGATTTAACTTAAATTCTATTGTAGAAAAAAGTAGTGTTCCTATTTTGTCATATACCTAAAGAAATTCTTATTTTAATTAAAAGAATGCTTGAAAAAGCTTCCAAAATATATGTAGCAGGTCACAAAGGACTCGTTGGTAGCGCGATTGTAAGAAAACTTAGAAACAATGGATATACAAACTTGGTTCTTAGAACATCACAAGAATTGGATTTAACGGTCCAAGCCGATGTAGATACGTTCTTTAAATCCGAAAACATAGAATATGTATTTTTAGCGGCGGCCAAAGTTGGTGGTATTTGGTCCAATAATGTATACAGGGCTGATTATATTTATATAAACTTAATGATACAGAGCAATATTCTTAATGCGGCCTATAAATATGGCGTTAAAAAACTACTATTTTTAGGTTCAAGCTGTATATATCCTAAAGAGTCTGCCATTCCAATAAAGGAAGAGAGTTTATTAACGGGTCCTCTGGAATACACTAATCGGCCATACGCTATTGCCAAGATCGCAGGCATTGAAATGTGTCAATCATATAGAAAACAATATGGTTGTAATTTTATCGCATTAATGCCAACAAATATGTACGGACCAAATGATAATTATGATTTGGAGAATTCGCATGTTATGCCTGGATTATTGCGTAAATTTATAGAGGCGACTAAAAATAATACACCGCATATTAATTTATGGGGAACGGGAAATCCTATGAGGGAATTTCTACACGTCGATGATTTCGCAGAAGCGTGTCTATATTTTATGAAGACATATAATGATGAAGATATTATAAATATAGGAACGGGTCAAGATATAACTATAAGGGACTTGGCATATATGATTAAAGAGATTACGGGATACAAAGGAGAAATCCAATTTGATACAGATAAACCCGATGGAACTTTAAGGAAAGTATTGGATACATCTAAAGCTACTCAATTGGGGTGGACACATAAGATTAAATTAGAAGATGGTATTCAACAAACGTATGAATTAATTAAAGATATGTTTTAGATGTTTTAGATTTATATAAAATATACGCATTTTTAATATTGAGTAAATAGTAGAAATGAGTAGTAAATTATTAAGCACACCAAAGCATGGAAATACAGCCGCGTCTAAAGAAGGTACTGTGAAATGGAATTCTAAAAAGGGGCATTATGTAACATCTAAAGGGAAGGCATTAACGCCAAATAATAATAATGAAAATAATCAAACAGCGATGAATGAAAAAATGGCTAGAGAACTTCAAAAACTATTTAATAAACAACCTAAATCTTTAAATAAAACAGCCAAAAAGCCAAAAAGCCCTGTTGCTATATCTATAAATACAGGGGCGGCTGCTGGCAATACATCAACAAAATCCCACAGACGTTCTAGAAATCAATCTGTAAAATCAAAGCCTGTTGCTAGAAGTCCATCGCCACATAATAACTCTAAAGAACTTGCTAAATTGACAGTGCCTAAGTTAAAAGAAATTCTAAAGAAGAATCATGGAGAGACAGATGAAGATATGAAGAAGATGGTTAAAAAAGACCTAATTGAATTAATTATTACCTATAGAACATCTTAGATAAAATGCTAAATAAAAATATTATAGACTAATACACACTACACATACAATCCAGGAGGTGGCTCATCAGAATTCTCCTTTTTCTTAATAAAGAGTTTAATATGGTCCGTTTTTACAATAAATGGTAATGAGAAGTCCTTAATGTGAAATGGGAGATCAGGAGAATTAAACATGCGCAACATATTAATCTTTTGAGTAATTTGCTCAATACTGCGCTTTAATTCACGAACACCTTTTTCATCATTCGCATACTCTTTAATGATATATGTTAGAATCTCCTTTGAAATGGAAATCCTCTCAGTCAAATTAACATCCTTTAGAGCAACGGGTAGAAGATATTGCTCGGCAATCGCCGTCTTTTGCTTTAGATCATATCCCTTCAAATCAATTACCATCATTCGATCAAGCAGAATCTTATCAATCTTATTAATATCATTCGCGCTAAATACAAACATAACCTTACTAAGGTCAATCGGCACACCTGCGAGGTATTTATCCTCAAAATCCGCATTTTGTACTGGGTCCGTCAAATGGATGAGTAGATTCATAATCTCTTCGCCCTTTGGTGTCTGAGAAATCTTGTCAATCTCATCAAACATGAGCACTGTGCTCATTGATTTTGACGCAATAAGAGAATTTACAATCTTACCACAGTGCGATGATTCATATACCAGTTGATGACCAGTATACGTACTAGCATCTGAATCACCGCCAAGCGAAATAAACTGGAAAGGCCATCCAAGAGCTTTGGCAATTCCATTCTTAATCAAAGAAGTCTTACCAATACCAGCTGGGCCTACGAGTAGTAGCGAAAGGCCACGATGTTCAGGATTCACAATCTTTGTACTAATAAACTGCATAATCTGGAGTTTAGATTCCTCCTGACCATATACTGCGTCATCGAGACATTTTTTAGCATTCTTCATAAATTCTGCGCATTTATCACTACCATCTTCTAACCGTACATTAATATCTTTACAGACTCCAAATGGAATACTGACAACCTTATCCAGCCAGGCACGTAGTTTAAAATATTCATTACTGGACTTTTCAAGACTCTGAAGACTATTATATTTTGAGAGAATCATGGCTTGTACATCGGGAGGCAGTTTCAAAGTTAGAATCTTAAGCATTAGATCAACACCTGAATCACTTACAGGGGGGCGATTTTCAAGAGCAGTAATAAGTTCTTTCTGCTTGTTGTCAGTAAGCCCTTTAAATTGCGCAATTTGCTCATCAATAGTATTCTCCTCAACGGGAGTTGTAAGAAGCTTTACAAACTTCTTAACATTTTCAGGCTCTTTCTTCATGTTATATTTTTTTGGTTTCATTATTGAGTCTCTTGGTCCACCGCCACCTAGGGCAAGAAGAATTCCTCCAAAATCTGTATTGGCTGCTTGCTCTTCATCATTATCCTCATCCTCAGTATCAGTCTCACCAAGATCTTCACTTTCATCTTCTTCATCATCATCATCATCATCGTCATCGTCGTCGTCATCATATTCATTATCCTCCTCACAATCGCATTCATCATCGCACTCATCCTCGCCTTCAGATGAATTTTTAGATTGTGGACTCCTGCGTTTATAACTACGTTTCTTGTCTAATCCGCTAAAAGGAAATTTACGCTTAGGTGATATATGAGCAGAGGGCTTTTTGTAAATAATTTGGTTCTTTTTTGACTCTTTTTCTAAGATCTTATTTACTTTTTTACGGGCTACTACTGCAGCCGCCCGAGGTGGTGAACGTTGTCTAGAAGGTGGCATATCTTCATTAGATTCAGTATCAGTTTCAGATGTATATTCAGGTTCTAATTCAGATTCAGATATATCTTCAGATGTTTCATCATAATCAATTAAGTCACGAATATTTCCTTTTGAATCTACACTACTATTGTCATCGCTATTATCATTGCTGTTTCCACTGTTACGTTTAAGGACTCTCTTTGAAAACTTCTTCTTCTTGGATTTTTTATTATCAGATTTCGGCATTCTATTTAGACTATTAATTTTAAACATCGTTTAAATCACGTTTTCGTAATATAAACGATATTATAATTAAATCAATTTTTTACCTAATTAATCTATTTACGACCACGTCTCTTAGTAAGAGAGCGTATTGCTTTAGAGGTTGTTCTATCAATCGATTTAGTTGTCTTTTTAAATGTTTTAACTGTCTTACATATTAAAAAATTAATTTTTTTAATAGCATTAATTGCTACAGCTTTAGTCGCTTTAACTGTTTTAGGTGCGAGAGCCGTATATTTCTTTATTGATAATCTAAACTTGTTTGATTTTCTTTTCATTTCTAATATATAATAATATTCTAAAATTTCTGAATACTTTCATATACATCCAAGAAAGTAAATCGTGCTTTATTACTCAATCCCAAATATTCACTATTACGCGTAGTAAGATGATAAATACGATGTATAATATCAGTTTTAAGACTTTGACGAATAGTTTCAATCATATTTCTTTTATTCAAATCAGTATCATCACCTCCATAACTATCTTCCTGAATTGCCTTCATAATCTTCATTAGACAATCGCCATATTCCTCAATTAGTTTTAAAGCTTCAACAATTTTAACATTGTTCTCAATTTGTGTAATAATCTTTGTAACAGTTTTCATAAATATATCAGTATCAATTACATTATACTTTATTAGCTCGGCCAGAAATTGCGAATAACCGCGACGATACTTCTTTTCAACATTTCGTAGACATACTTCATTATAATTTTCAGCCTTAGTATCTACTACTTCCTCAAAGATTGCCATGTATACCGAATATAGATTGGCCATCTCAGAAAGAAGAATGGGATAGCTTATACTAAGCTCACTTAGTAGTTTTGCGTAGAGAGGGCAAAATATTTCTTCACTTGCTGCCTTTTCAAATACTAGCTTCATAAAGCATTTAATCATATCTGTTTGGCCACTATCAATAATATGTGTTATAAACTCCTTAATTTCATCATAATTTAGCTCGCTAAATTTATTAAGTTTTCCAAGAATAATTTTATTAAGAATGGTGTCTTCTACTTTATCGGAATTTTTCTTAAACTTGCTTACATATTTTGGATGTACTGTTCTAAATCCGTCCTGCGTAGTCTCTGATAATGGCATTGTAATAGTATTTGTAAGAGGTATACTAGCAGGTGGTTCAGATACAACAGACTCTCTAAATCCACCCTTAGCTCTATTATTAAAAGCATAATGTCCTCCACCACTATTCCCACTACCACTATTATTACTAATACCACTATTATTTTTTATTGAAGCTTGATCACCAGAATGTCGATTATTGAAGAAACTATTACCATTACGAACTGAATATGATCCAGATCCAGATCCAGATCCAGATCCAGACCCAGATCCAGACCGATATGCTTGAGTAGCATTTTTAACGGGATTAGTTCCACCAGTTGGTCCACGACCACTGTCACGCCAATCTACTTTCTTCCATCCATTAAGATCTGTTCCACTCTTAATACAATTGTGAATTGTCTCAATTGAGTTAAGAATGTTAGGTGGGAGTCTCACTTCTCTCCCTACGGCTGTCCTTAGACCACGGACAACCTGAATATCTTGGACAGTCGTTGCCATTTAATGTTTAAGGTTAATTAAGTTTTAAGCTGTCTTGGACTTCTAATAATATCATTTCTATTCGGAGAAGTCAAATTTTGGTTAAAGCTGTGTTTTATATTAAATTAAAATTAATCAATTTGTCATAAGATGAGTTCCGCCGAGTCCATTATTAATACTGAAAAGTTTTCCGATTGGATAGGACTTCAAACCAAGGCAAGTGTAAAATGCTTAAATAAACAAGTAGATGAGTGGAATTCTGATCCTAAAAAGCTATTTTCATTAAGTAATAGATTTAAAAGATTTAAAGAGGCTTTTAGCCGTGATCCAGCATTCTATGCGGAATGTAGTGCAATATTTAAGGAGATTTCAGAAAATGAAGGAAGATTACAGAGTCTAATAACAAATGATTCTGAACTTGAAAGGGAATCATATAGTGAGATTCTCTTTTTTAGACCAATTCTAAGACCACTAAATTTTATTCCTTTTATTTTATCAATCTGGTCATTTATTCGCGTCTACTTCATACCAGGTCTGTCTTTTATTATTCCATTTTTAACACTTTTAGCTCCTTATATTGTTCTAAAATTTGCATTCAATATACCAATCACATTTAACAATTATGTAAATATTCTTCACTCAATGGTTTCGGGTAAATTAATGGATCCAAATGCTACAGATCAAACAATTTTAGGGGCGGGTATATCACCAGTTAATTTCCTTAAACAATTCGGCGTTGTTATTGTTACATTTATACAAGGAATTATTCAGCCATATTGGTCCTACAAACATCTGAAATCAATTGACGATATTATTACCGATAATGGTAAATTAGTATTAAGATTTAGGGAATTATATGCGCGCCTACAAACAATACTTAATGAGCACGGATTTACTTTCTTTAAGTGCCCTCTACCTGAAATTAGGGGAGAGCGTGATGCCACTGCCACGGCAATTCTCAATTCTTCTTATTTCAAACTGGCACTTAAATATATCGGATCACTTGAAGTAATTATGGCTTTGGCAAATAAGGAGGAGATAAATTCAGTTGTATGGGTAAAATCAAAAACCCCCGTCTTTAGAGCCAGTAATACATTCGACTTTCAGGTTCAGTATAATAGCCGCAAAGTTATCAGCGCCAATTTCAACAAAAATACGCACGCGCTACTTACTGGACCTAACAAGGGTGGTAAATCAACTGTTCTAAGAGCATTATCTATTTCCGCATTATTGGCGCATACTTATGGATGCGCACCAGGTATTATAACAGCTACGCCATTTTCAAAAATGTTCGTATGTTTGAAACCTGATGATCTTCCTGGCTCAAAATCCCGCTTTGAACGTGAAATTGAATTTACTGCTAATACTCTACAATTTACGGAACCTATCCTAGTTTTCATTGATGAGCTATATCACTCTACAAATCCCCCTGATGCCTTACGTAGTTGCCAGATATACTGTGATCAATTGTGGAAAAAGGGAAACATTGTAAGTGTAATAAGCACACATCTCTTTGAATTAGTGGAGAAATGCGATAAAAATATCCAGAAGCTGTGCTGTCCTGCTACTATAAATGAGGATGGTGATATTCAGTTTGAATATTCGTTGAAAAAGGGAATTTGTAAGGTGAGTAGTGTTGATGAGCTATTGAAGAATAATGGACTTTTAATATAATATGATAATAATGATATTTATAAAATGGCCTAACGCGGTGAAAATATAATGCGGTGAAAATATAACGCGGTGAAAATTCATTTGAAAATTCCTTAGAGCACGGCAGAATGACATCTCTAAGTGATACCCTTACAGTGGGATTAGTACTTGTATTATTATTTGGCTCGATTGCCTTATATTTATACACTCGTCTTCAGCAAGCTGAGCAGAAGATTAGTCTTTTAGAGTCTATATTGCTTGATCTCAAGATGAGTGCTGAAATTAAATCCTATTCAGAACTACCGGCATCTGAAGAAGATAACCATCCCAGACAAGGTGGATACGCAGCTTTTAATGATGATGAAGGCGCAAATGAAAGAGCCGACGAAGATGTTAGTGCCAATCAAGATGTGGGTGAAAGTGGATGCCCAGTAAAAGTGCTGGGCGCTGCTATTAGTGGTGCTATAAGCCCTATCTCAGAAAGCTCTAACCCTGAGACTAAAACTACAGAGTATGCGCCGCTAGATGACGCAGTACAGTTAGAACCTGAATCTAAAGATTCTAAAGAAACGGTTATACGAATGTCTGCCAATTATGAATCTATGACGCTAAAAGAACTACAGACACTTGCTAAAAATCGTGGAATTAGTGGAGCAGGTACTATGAAAAAAGGACCTATTATTGAAGCTCTTAAAACATCTGATCGCTCTACAACAGTGATTGAACCCGGCTCAACGCTATTAGGAGGGAGTGGTTCCAGCTCTTTTCTTGAAACTAGCGGGTCTTTTTCTAACACAGCTGAATCTTCTTAATTTAATAAGCAAAACTATAGGTAAAGATAGATGGCCGAGTTTAATCAATCTGGATTTAGTAGCGGTAGAATGCCACATAGCCCAAATTTATACCCAAATCCGCCTTTTGGTACAGAATACAAGGCTGCCCGAAAGGCTTATGTCCCACCTGTCAAAGATGTTTATCCCGCGAGAGATAACCGTTATCCAGCCTACGCAGGGCCGTTACAGGATGCGCGCCTGGTAACCGACTATAGACCCCAATGTACAAAAAATATTCGCCCCGACGCCCAGTATAACACTAAACTATGGCTAATTCATCATGGTGAGGAAGTTATGGATGAATCGCGTAGACGACAAGTGGAATGGACAGGTGCGTCACTTGTGATGGCCAATACTGTTCCTCCACCGGCTGGAATAGTACATTCTAATCCGTTCTATTCCGAGCTTAATCCGACTGGCTTCAAAAATGGTATTGGTATTGAACGTGCCAATGTAGAATGCCCTGGACTTTTTGGAACCTTTACTTATGATCCAACAATGGC
>Ga0214921_10009693_pt1 | contig 12114 bp, 8 predicted proteins | sample LL1505_MetaG_FD_177992 | JGI IMG/M metagenome (GOLD analysis project Ga0214921, IMG submission 177992) | Freshwater microbial communities from Lake Lanier, Atlanta, Georgia, United States - LL-1505 | ecosystem: Environmental > Aquatic > Freshwater > Lake | place: USA: Georgia | collected 2015-05-28 | reverse complement strand
GAATTAACAAATTTGTATTATTATCTGAACATATTTATAACAATGATAATAAAATGAGTACGTATGATAGTGTAGTGCCTATACGTAAGATAATAAAATTAGAAACATTGAAAGATATAGTAAATGAATTATTACCAAATGAAATATTGACACATATAGAAAATTATTTATAATCTTAAAAATGGAAATAAAAATAAATAAAATATGTATAATATAAAAATGATAAGGTCAATGTTAAAAAAAGACGTTTTATATATAAATAATATGGATATGGATAATGAGGATGAGGACTATGACTCATCACTATATGAGTATTCATTATATAACATACCAATTATAATCGCTTTAGGTAAACCAAAATATGACAAATCAGAAAAATATAATATTATATATTTTTTCATTTACTTAATAATCAATAATGAAACTGTAGCAAAAATAGGTATTTTCGAAATAGAAAAAGAAATTATGATAAATAATATGGATGATGATGGAGATATTGATTTATCCAAAGGAAAAATAATTATTACTATTACTGAAAATCATTTACAAAAAATAATGGAGAAATATAAAAACAAAAATGATACAATCAACGCGGACGACGATTCATTAGAAAAAATAGAAAAACAACAAATAGATAATAGTTTTGAGCCCGACGAATCACCAGATGAATCCCCAGATGAAAACGATATATTTAGTTTGAATATTCCAAAACAAAGGATATCAGAAATAATAGAAAAAACAGATGAAAAATTAAAAGAAGGTATATTTACAGTGGATACAACAAATAAAATGCCAGATAAAATAATAGCAAGAAATCAATGGATTGAGAAATTCATGAACGAAAAAGAATATGGTATAATAGATAATGGAGGAAATGGAGATTGTTTTTTTTTAACATTAATAGATGCTTTTAATCAAATAGGTAAATATACAACAGTAGATAAATTAAGAGCATTATTATCGAAATATGCTACAGAAACAATGTATAATCAATATAGAATTTTGTATATGAATTTTTATAGTGAATATCAATCAAAAGAATCCGAAATTAAATTAATAAAAAAACAAATATCGCAATTAAAAACACGTATCAAAAATACATTAAATAAAAGTGAAGATAATTCAATATTAGAAGAAGCGAATTTATTGGCAGAAAAATATAAAAAACTGAATATAGAAAAAAAGGAAACAATGGAATTATTAAAAGAATTCGATTTTATGGAAAATATCGATAATTTCGAAAAATTCCGTGAGTTCATTTTAACTCGTGATTTTTGGGCAGATACATGGGCAGTTTCTACATTAGAGAATCATTTAAACATAAAAGTAATTATTTTATCAGAAGAATCCTATGAAAATGGCGATTTAGATTCGGTAATGAATTGTGGTCAATTAAATGATAGTGATTTGGAAAAACAAGGACAATATATACCAGATTATTATATTATCGTTTCATATACAGGAAATCATTATAAATTGATAACTTATAAAGAAAAGAGAATATTTAAATTTAATGAAATACCACATTCTATAAAAGCACTTATCATCAAAAAATGTATGGAGAAAAATGCTGGTCCATATTATTTAATACAAGATTTTCGTAATATGAAAACATCTCTAGGATTAGACGCAAATGAAGGAGAACCTATTGAGAATGAAGATGAATATTTAAACGCAGAATTATATGATAAAGAAATAGTATTTATGTTTCATTCAAATTCAAATCATACTCCATTACCAGGAAAAGGTTCTGGTGAAAAAATTCCAGATGAAAAGATATCCGAATTTATACGTTTGAATAAAATAAGCGATTGGCGTAGAAAAATAGACGATTCATGGGAAGCACCATTTACACTCGATGGACATCGATGGCAAACCGTTGAACATTATTATTTAGGTTCTCAATTCAAGAAGGGTTTCCCAGATTTTTATTTGAAATTTGCTTTGGATAATCCAAATCGTGATAAAGATATCAATAGTGATATAGCTACGGATATAACTATTGCTCGTATAGCTGGAGGCAAAACGGGTAAGACAAAAGATAGAATATTACGCGATAAAAGTATTCGTATAGATAATGATTTTTTTGAAATAGGAGTAAATACACGTAGTGAAGAAGAACGAAAAATGGCTATAACTGCTAAATTCAATCAAAATTTGGATTTAAAAAATATGTTATTAGAAACAAAAAATGCCAAATTAGTTCATTTTGTAAGAGGTCGAGAACCCGAAACGGATAATTTACTAATGAATTTGAGAAAAGAATTGAGAACCGGATAATTATATAATTTCATGAATTGACATACGTAATGTTTTCAATTCAAACTTATCGGTGTTTCTGAGCGATTTAGAAAGTTTTTTTTGTGTTTTATGAAACCAGGATAACATATGATTTACAGCATTGATAAATTCCGGATTTTTGTAATGTTCTCGAATAAATAAAAAATATTCATACATATTATTTTCAACAAGATGAGGTTGCTTATTGAAATTAATAATAGCAGAATTATTATGGTTAGCACACCATTCAATAAATTCATTCACATGGAACATATAGATAGATTTCAAAATATAATATGATAATACATGTGTGCCCTCTTTGTAATTAGAATCACGTTTATATTTACAGTGTAATTCATATAAATCAGTATATTCTAAATCGAAGAATTTGAGAACCTTGGCACATTGAAATACAGAAAACGTTTGTTCAATCATAAGTAATTTTTCACAGTGTTTAATCATTTTATTTGTATGTTCAATCGTAATGTTCTCAATATCATCATAATTTTTATAGGAAACAAAAGAAATAATTAAAGTATTTATAATTTCTGCCCATATTTCACAATAAGTTTCGAATAACCGAACATCGGAATTTACAGGGAAAATAGATAATACATGTTTATCAATTTTGGTTTGGTCAAATTCAGAAAAATCTAGACCCATACAATGAAAAGTTTCATGAATGAGAACTTTGAACCATTCTTCTTGACGAAATATATTTATTTCAGTAATAGTTTTACAAGAAGTAGTGAAAGCAGTATTCGCATGATTTTCGTCAATATAATATCCAGATGTAGGTAAGTATTTTTTTAGAGGTGTTAAATATAAATAAATATTAATTTTATGAGAACATTTATTAGGAGCAAACTTACATGCTAAATATAACCAAATATATACTAATGTAATGGATTTATTGAAATGGTTCTCGATATTGGGTAAATTATTAGGAGCAATAAATGAAACTTGAAATTCTCTATCTTTAATTTTAATGGTATAGATACAACAAATTTTGTTCATGTTCTCAATTTCACGTTTAATATTATCTTTACAATAGTTATAATTATAACCTCTGGGGAAAACATCATCGTTACCAATGGGTATCCATTGTGATTTAATATCTGTTTTTTTATATTCAATACTACCGAAAGCAATTGTTTTCAATAATTGTTCTAATGAATGTTTTGATTTGTTTGAGAACCTGAGACCAGGTACATTATGAGGAAATTTTTTATTAATAAATTTATTTAAATGGGTAGAGTCATTTGTTGTATAAAAAGACATGACTATCTCTTGATTTATATATAATTAGATTTTTCTATATTCTATATAGAGCATTTCTAAATTTCAAAAAATTGACAATTTATAATTTGAATTTGCATTATTGTAAATAAAACTATAAAAATGGGAATTCGTTATTTAAATCGATTTTTATTAGATGAATGTACTCGTAAGTCAATCCATAAAATACATTTACGATTTTTGGAAAATAAAACAATAGTCATAGATACTAGTATTTATTTATATAAATTTGTGAATGAAAATGCGTTATTGGAGAACATGTATTTATTTATATCAATATTGAAAAAATACAAAATAAAACCAATATTTATATTTGATGGAAAGCCGCCAATAGAAAAAAAGGAATTATTGATAAAACGATGTATAGAAAAGAAAAATGCGGAAGAAAAATATATGAATTTAAAATCAATTATATCAGATATGTCAATTAATAATATGACAGAAGAAGAAAAAAAAGAACTTATGATAGAATTGGAAAATTTAAAAAGACAATTTGCTAGAATTACAGATAATGATATTAATCAAGTCAAACAATTGATGGATGCGTATGGAGTAGTATATTATGATGCCCCATCAGAGGCAGACCAACTATGTGCTTATTTAGTAAATAAAGAAAAAGCATGGGGATGTATTAGTGATGACATGGATATGTTCTTATATGGTTGTTCTTATGTAATAAGAAACATAAGTTTAACAAATCATACAGCAATGTTATATAATACAGAATCAATATTAGAAGAATTAGAAATGTCAAAGAAAAATTTCATAGAAATAATGGTTTTATCGGGAACCGATTATAATATAAAAACGAATACATCGTTATTACAGACGATTAAGTTATACCATGAATATAATAGATATGCGGATGTTTGTACAAAAAGTGAATTGAAACCGTTAGAATTTTATGTTTGGTTAGTAAAAAATACAAGTTATATAGAAAATTTTAAAAAATTATTACATACATATCAAATGTTCCAAATAAATTATGAAATTGATTTGGAAAAATGGAGTAATATTGAAATACAGGAAAAACCTGTCAATATGGATGCGATAAAAAATATCATGGGGAACGAGGGATTTGTTTTCTTGAATCCGCATGCCTATAAATTATAATAGTGTTGTATTAATGTTGTATAATTTTTCATATCTATTTCCCGATGATTAAAAATCCATTCGGTTTTGTTACGAATATGAAAAATTTTTTCATCGATAGTATTCACATCAATCAAACTTTCACAATCATATCTATCTAATGTATCAAAACAATTGGTATGAAATCGTTTAATAATATTAGTAATCGCTACATCATCCGGTTGTAGTCGAATTTCTTCAGTTATACAGTTTTCATCAATAACATGTTTAAGTATATTTTTTGTAACATCATTGGATATAATAAATCCGGCACCAGAAATAAACCCGATACCTTCTCTAAATAGATTTTGTTTAGCGGCGACATACTCGGTAATCGGTTGATTTTCTAAGAATGCCAATAATTTAGGTATATGAATGAAAGATGATAGATTCGTTCTCAATAAATAAGAATAATCGAAATTTTTATCACATATATTCAAACCAGCGATAGTTTTATACAAAATGCCGGGTTCATACCATTCCTCATATTTATACGTAATAGAATCATAATCGACAATGATATCATAATTGATGGTAGGGTCAGAATATAGAAAAAAAGAGCGAACATCGGGGAAAATATTCATATATTTTTGCCAACAATCGTTGAAATGGTCATAATGAGAGTTATGAGAAGCGATAATTAATATTATTAATTTATACTCATGTCGATTTTCAATCGAGTCAATAAATTTTTTAGTATATTCAATCGATTCCATTGGAATAACTGACGACATATTGTTTTATTTGATATAATAAAATATTTTTATATCAAATTACTGTCAATTATATAAGTGATGCTAAATAACAACCTTTATAGTCTTCAATTCCAGTATGAGTAAGATTAATTGAAACATCGATAAAAATTTCTCCACCCATTTTACTCCATCTATGACAGAATAACCAATCTTCTGAAAAATAATGTCCTTCTTCAACACCACAATCAAATAGAGCATAAGCATATTCATTTTCTTCTTTAGTTAGAAATCCGACATCATCTACATATTTAGTGGAAGGAAACGCCATTGACATTTTTTCAATAAGAGGACGTTTAATCATCATAAAACCAGTAGCAATATGTTTTACTTTTGCTAAGTTTTGGTCGATACTTAATGTGCTATTCAGATAATTAATATTATATTTTAATAAACGATATTGTAACATACTTTCATCGTCAATCATATCTTTGAATTGAGACTGATTTTTCTTTTGTAACCATGATTCAATAATATTCGAATTATAAGGATTAGACGAGTCTTTTAATAAGTCAGACCAATTATAATTTTTTAATGGATATATGCCACCGACTAATGGTTTATCAGCAATTAATAATTTTATAATATCAATAGGGTTCCAAGCGAGGTCATTGTCAATAAACATAATATGTGTCATCTCTTTGTCAGCCATAGCACGTGCAACGAGGTTATTTCTAGCTCTAGATACTAAACTATCATTTTTACAAAATTCGACTCTTAGTTTTATTCCGTATTTTCTGAATACCTCGACAGTACTCATAAGTGAATGGACATAATTAACATAGCATAAACTAGCGAAACAAGGAGTTAATAAATACACACAAGGTTTTTTGGTAGATAAATATTCTTTTACTCTTTCGTCAAATGGAGAACTTTTATCAACGTCCGCGTTTTTTAATCCATTATTACCCAATGAAGTTTGATTATTATTTGAAAATAATTCTTTATCATCATCGATAATATTAAAATCAATGTTATCTAGACCAGACATGTATATAAATAATAATTATTTATTATTTATATAGTTTTAGTGTCAAATATATGTAGTAAATAAATGTTTTTCATATAGAAAAATATTTATAATGGTTTTTCGATTTTATATTTTTTATGGGATTTTTTATATGATTTTGCTCTTTTTATAGTTTTGATTTTGTTTAGTTTGTGATTTGTGCGTTTTGTTTTATTTATAAAATCTAAGCAGTGGCAGCAACAACTGTCTTAATGAAGTGGTGCTTCATGTATCTTTGAAGATTGAAATAGGTAAGTACGTCTTCTTTACTTAATCTAAGAAGCTTACTTAGTTTTTCGTCAGCATTGATTTGACGACCATTCTTCTTATCTTGAAGGTCGTGGGCGGTGATGTAAGCGTTGATTTCCTTACTGACATCAGTACGAGCCATTTCAGTACCAATTGTCTTACCTAAGAACTCAGCAAGTTCGTTACTGATAAGGGTTGGCTTAACGAATCCAGATGGCTTTCTGTTGCCATTGTTTCTGCGCTTCTTTGATGAAGCCTTTTGGGCGATTTTGACTTCCTTGTTGACTGATTTCTCAAGGGTCTTGAAATCGTTCTTGATAGTGTTGAAAACACTAACTAGTTGTTGTAGTTTAGCACCGAATTCAGTCATTAATGAAAAGACACGAGAGACATCTGATGCGGCAACAACAGGGGCGGCAGCAGCGGCATCGACAACTGGTGCTGCTGGAGCAACAGGAGCGGCCTCAGCCTTTGGCTTCTTAGCACGAGGCTTTGAGGCAGCAGCGACAGGGGCAGCTGACTTTGATTCAACAACAGGGGCAGGAGCACTTTGAGATTTTTCAGCGGATTTAACAGTTCTAACCATCTTGGCTATTATACAATATAGTATGTTACGTTTTTAAGTAATTTTATCGATAAATATATTTATTTAATTATTAATTTGTTTTATACACTCGATAATAGATAATAATATTTTATAAAATATAAATATTATGTAAAATATGTAAAATATTCTAAAAATATGTAAAATAATTTATATAAATTATATATAAATGCATAAAAGTAAAAGAAACCAGAAATATCGAAAAAATAGAAAAGACAGAAAATTGTCTAAGAAAGTAGTAGGAGGCTTTTCTTTTCTGCCATTCAAAAAAAAAGATGCAAATTCAAATTATAATGACAATAAAGTAGTTTCTAATGTTTCATCTGTAAAAAACCCAATGATTGATTTTCCAATCGCTGAACAAATAAATACAAATTCGGTTACAAATTTAGGAAATGAAAAAAATGTAAATACAACAACTATAAATACAAAAGAAGACCAAAATTTATTAAATAAGCATAAGTCTGCTTTAGAACTGTTTAAAACGATAGACACTAAAAATGGATTGAATATAACATTAATGATAAATTGTTGTGTATTGTATAATGTTTATATAGCTGTGGATAAAACAAAAAATGAAGATAACACAATACAATTGTATAAAGAAGAATTAATAAAAATAGGTATAGAATTAGATGGAATATTTAATAAAATACGTGAATTATTGAACGATTTTTATATAACAAATTGTTTTGGAGGACCTTCTTATTTATTTGACACAAATAAAAATAAAGAAAACAATATTAATGACGTTATCGATGAATTAATAAAAGCACCGACAGAAAAAGTTGAATTACTGGAAATGGATAAAACACCTGTAAATGTTGTTACCAATGATGTAGAGAATAAAAATATTGAAGATGTCAAAAAAACTATGGATAATATGTTTGAAAATCTTGAAACCGGAAACCAAGACGGAAACCAAGACGGAAACCAAGGCGAAAACCCAGAAAGAAAATTGATTGGTGGTAATGCTGTTGTTCCTAATGATGACGATGATAACGATGATACTACTGATGATAATGCTGCTAATGATAGCCTTCCTCCAGTATTTAACAAAGAATTTAAAAATAAATTGTTTGATGAATTTTTTAATATAAAACATATTAATATCAAATATGGTGAACGTTTTAAGCTAGAAACCATAAATAATACTCCAAATTCAAATAGATATTTAATAAATACATATTTATTCATTTATAAAATTCGAAACTTATATAATGAGGCATTGATGTCTATAGGAGAAACCGATGAGAAAGGTAAAAAAACTATGGCAGAAGCACGAGCTGTTTTGGCAAAAACACAAATGTTTAATGCTTTAAAAGTATGGGGAGGTTCGACCAATCATCGTACTTGTAAAAAATTTAAAGGAGGAGAATTTAACTTTAGAAGAACACTTAGCAACACTAGCAAGACATTTGGCAACAAAATTAGCAACACAATTAGCAAAACAATTAGCAAGACATATGATACAGGTAAAAATTTAGCAACAATGACATCTTCTTTTTTTTCAAAAAGAGACTCTAAAATAAAAGAAAAATATACATATATTCATTACTTTATGTCATTCTTAGAAACATATGTTCGAAATGTATTAACTAAGACCACATTAAAGAGTGAATTTAGGGAAGAAGACATTGTGAATGCAAACAGTAAATATAAAGGCGCATTAGCTAAAAGTTATAATTTAGCTTATAAAACGTTATCATATGCAGGACAATTGGTATGGAAAAACCCTCTTTTGGGAACAACTTTTATTCTTCTATCATTATCAGCTAATTTTGCGACTTATGCGTCACCTGTTTTTCCTGTTTTGATTCCAATAGCATTAGGACTAACGATGACACGAAATGTTTATGCTGTTGCTACATTGCCTTTAATTGATGCTCCTGCAGTAGAATTATTTAAGCGTTCCGAAATAGAAGCATATAATAAAAATATGATGAAATTAATTGGAAGTGAATTTACTAAAAAAAGATTAACCCAAATAAAAAAAATAGAAAATTATTTGTTAGGAGAAGTAGAAAACACAACATATAATAAATTTATTAATAAAAAACCACCGGCGCATTCCTATTTAAATGATACTCAGAAAACAGGCATTAGAACATATATAACAAAAGAGAATAATTTAATTGAAAAAAATAAAATACCTATTGTTGTTGATGAACAAGTTCGAGATAAAATTTTTAAAAAAGATAATAAAGCTGTAGAAATTAATGAATTGAGATATGACAAAATTAAATATTTACAAAATTTGTTGAATGAAATCCAAATACCTGAAAATAAACCTGATGAAAAAATAGTTAAATATCGAAATATAATAAATCATTTTGTAAATAAATATAACTATCAAAAAGGTTTAAATGATTTAATTTTTGGTTACCAAGATCTTATCATAAGTTATATATTAAAAAAAAATCCACAATATATTTATAAACCACTATCTGTTGAAACGCAATAAAAAATACTTTATTGAATTGATGTATTATATTTTTTCATGGATTATGTAAAAATATATTAAAAAACAACAGATTCGTATAACCATGGCATTGCTTGTCTAGCATCACGAGATACTACCGTTAATGCGGTAAGTGCGTGAAAAGCCCCTAATTTACGATGTTCTTCATCGATTCCTGTATAAATCAAGTTTTCAAAAATAGTAAGACAACCACTTTGAATTCTTTCATGTGATATAGAATCGTTCGTAAAAAAAGTCCTAGGTAATATTTCAGAAAAAGGATTTCCCAATAAACATATTTTACTCTTTACCGAATAAGATAATTGGCCTCTATAATTCCATATATCAAGAATACATCTATATAAACGAATATATTGAGTAGAATCCAATGATGAGAACCAATTACGATTAGTATAGTTTCCCAAATGGTCAAATTCGATAAATAATTCTGTAATTCGTTGTTCGATGGTTTTTTCTCTTATAATGCGCATTTTTTCTTGTAATTCACGAATCAAATTTCCATAACTATTTGTATTTATGTGATTATGATATCTGATAGCCGAATTATTATTGAGAATTTCTATGTTATTATTTATCATTGTATTTGGAGAACTTCTATTTGGTTCATTTTCGTTTTTAAAATCAGGATAAATGATGAAACATAATCTATATAGTTTTTTAATATTTTTCAACATATTTTTATCTAATTCTTCTCTGTTGTAAGGATTATTAAATTTACCTTTTGTTCGAATCATTTGAATAATGGAAGTAATATTAAAACCATATATAAATTGTTTATTGTCTTCATAACTAAAGAAATTTTCATTAGAAATTTCATTCAATGGTTCCATCGTAACAAAATCTGTATCATTAACACATAATTTACGATTTCTAAATGCTGGACCTCTTAAAGAAAGCATTTTTTTCACAACAAATCTTTTGAAATTTTTTTGTATAATTATAGCGTTTTTAATTTGTTTAAAATGTAGTTGTAATCTATTTATTAAAGCACTCTTATTTCCAGATATTAGTAATTTGTATTTTTTTGTGGCCTTCTTAAGTTCATCTAATTTATATTCTTTAATTGGAATTTCTTTATCAGCGTAGTTATATTCATTTATTTCGAGTGATTTAGATTTCTTTTTTTTTGATTTTGTTCTCGAATCAGTAGGTTTTGATACGTCATTGTTTTCGTATTTTTTAATAGTATTATTTATAGATGTATCGATAATAGACAACTTATTGATAAGCTCTATTGAATTTGGTATAGTTGTCGCGTTTATATCGTTGATTAAATTCGATAATATTAATTGTAAATTAAATTGATTATCCGACATTATATATATATATATATTATAGTTATAAAAATGTTTATATTTTTTATTAAAAATATATACAAAATACGAAAAAATACGTTTTTATAGAATTCATATTTTTTCGTATTTTTTTATTATTTTCCTTATGAATTATCGTAATATATTTTTACTAATCTTTAAAAAATTGATATAAAGAATTGCCTGTATATAATTCATATCTTGTGTTGGTTAATTATATAAAATGTCAAAGCAATCTACATCTACTCCAGTTGTTTTACCAGTTTCTGAATGGAATACATCAGGTATTCGTTACATGCAACCAAAAGTAAATGACCGTGGAGGTAAATCAATCAATATTATTAGTACTCAAACTAATCGTTCATTACATGTTTCGACACCATTAATGATGACTTGGGGTATCAGTGATTATGTTGATGAAAAGACAGGTGAATCAGATGGTAAATATAGTATGTCATTGAATTTTCCAAATGGCGATTATGAAACAAAAAATACCACAGAATTTTTGAATAAATTAAAAGCATTTGAAAATCAAATTCTAGATGATGCTGTTAGAAATAGTGAAGCATGGTTTGGCGAAGAAATGTCACGTGAAGTAGCAAAACATACATTCTTTCCATTTTTAAAATATAGTAAAGATAAACAAACAAAAAAGATTGATACAACAAAGCCTCCATCTATTCGCGCAAAAGTGCCAAATTATAACAATCGTTGGGCTATCGAAATTTATGATACTAAAGGTGCCATGTTATTCCCTTGTGATAATGAAAATATGACACCTATGGATTTTGTTCCAAAGAAAAGTAACGTAGCATGTGTTTTACAATGTGGAGGTTTATGGTTTGGTGGTAAAGGTTGGGGTGTTACATGGAAATTAATCCAATGTGTTGTTAAGCCACAAGAAACACAAAGTGTTTATGGTCGTTGTCATATTCAATTATCGACAGATGAACTACAAACTATCGAAAAGCAAGAAATAGTACCAGTATTAGATG
>Ga0214921_10009692_pt1 | contig 12118 bp, 12 predicted proteins | sample LL1505_MetaG_FD_177992 | JGI IMG/M metagenome (GOLD analysis project Ga0214921, IMG submission 177992) | Freshwater microbial communities from Lake Lanier, Atlanta, Georgia, United States - LL-1505 | ecosystem: Environmental > Aquatic > Freshwater > Lake | place: USA: Georgia | collected... | reverse complement strand
TAGACTTATTAGCGCTAACAACGGGGATTATTTCTAGATTATATTTTTTGGCGAATTCTAAATCTCTCTGATCATGCGCTGGACACCCAAATATAGCTCCAGTCCCATAGTCCATAAGTATAAAATTTGCTACATAAATTGGTATTTTTTTATTTAAAAAAGGATGTGATACAAAAAATGGTGTTTTAAAACCCAGTTTTTCATTTTTAGATAACGAGGATTCTGTGCCAATATTTTTTAACGCAAGTGTCTTAAAATCTTGGAAACTTTTTTCATTTTTAAAATATTCAGTAAAAGGGTGGTCCGGAGCAATAGCAATAAATGAAGCTCCAAATATTGTGTCTGGTCGCGTTGTAAAGATTTTAATTTTGGTATTTTTAATATCAGAAATAAAATCAATCTCACAACCCGCAGATTTTCCAATCCAATTTTTTTGCATCAGCCTTACTTTTTCAGGCCAACCTTTTAAACCATCAAGGGATTTTAATAATTGATCTGAATATTTCGTAATATTTAAAAACCATTGATTTAATTCTTTTTTCTCAACGATTGCTCCGGACCTCCAGCCTTTGCCATCAATTACCTGTTCATTTGCAAGAACTGTATTATCAACAGGATCCCAGTTTACATAACTTTTTTTTTTATAAGCAATTCCTTTTTTATAAAGGAGAGAAAATAAAATTTGTTGATGTTTGTAATAAAACTCATCACAAGTAGATATTTCTTTATCCCAATCAATTGAAAGCCCTAAACATTTCAACTGCAGTTTCATTGTAGAAATATTTTTTAAAGTCCAATCTTTTGGATGTAAATTATTTTGTATAGCCGCATTTTCCGCAGGTAAACCAAAAGCATCCCAGCCCATTGGATGTAAAACATTATAACCATTTAATCTTTTAAAATTAGCTATAACATCACCCAAGGTATAATTTCTAACGTGGCCCATGTGAATGTCTCCAGAGGGGTATGGAAACATTTCTAAACAATAAAATTTTTTATCTTTATTTTTTTTTGTAACAAATATTTTTTCTTTTTCAAAGAAATTTTGCCATTTCTTTTCTGCAGGTAAAGGATTATAATTAGACATCCTTGAAAATTTATTTATTTTCTTTTTTAAGATCTGAAATTTTTAGAGAACGAGCAGAAACAATAATACTTTCTTTAATCTCATTAGAGAAATTATCGCTTAATAAAGTAGTTGTACATTTTCCGTTCTCTTCACAGATTTTTTTATGACTTATAATTTTAATAGAGTCAGATCTAAGTTCAGGACTTAAGAACCTTACAGTAATTTTAATTTGTTCATTAGAATTTAAATCTTTCGAATACCAATCAAAAATTATAACGCCGCCCATATAATCTGCATTTAATAAAGGTAAAAAATCTAAACTTTTTAATGTCGCTCTCCATAAAATATTTGATGAAGCAAATTCAAAATTAGTAGAACCGGATTTTTTATTATTAATGTCCCCAAATATCCCACCTCCTTTGTCTGCAAACTCTCTTGCTTTTTTATCTGGATTTGGCTCTATTCTAACAGTCTCACCTGTTACAGGGTCTGTTCTAGAGCAACTAAAAATAAAAACGTTAAAAATTATTAATATTAACATTAAAAAATTAGATCTTTTTTCAAACATCGTTAAATATTTTTTGATATTGTTATAAAAGTTATAGTTTTTAAACGAATTAATCAAAAAGCCAAATAAATATAGAGATATTTAAGTGATAAATTTGCAACATAGTTATAAAAAATTATATAAATATGCGCAAAATATAGAAAATCTGACCAATAAATGTAATTTGCGCTTGTGCGTTGAGTAAAATCAACAAAAAAACATAACATAAAAGGAATAATAAAATGAAAAAACTTTTATTAACGTCAGCATTGATTGGCTCTACTTTAGTAGCTAGCAGTGCTTTCGCTCAAACTACTGTTACTGGTAACCTTGATATTGCTTACAAAGCGATAAAAGAAAAAGGAACTACAGCAACTGGTGGTCACAGCGTAAACGGCTTTGGAAAAGAAGCTCAAATTAATATCCAAAACAAAGGTAAATTAAGCAATGGTTGGGACTATGCAGCAGGTTTTGCGATAGAAGATGATGGTAACCAAACTGGTTCTTACTTCAATGAAAATACTTACATCGATTTAATAACTGGTGACACGACTATCACTATCGGTCAAGATCACATTCAAAACTCTGATCGTACTTTAGGTAATTTCTTAGGCTTAGTAGCAGAAGATTTATCTAACAGCACTACAGGTACAGGTGGAAGAAAACTAGATAAATTCATATCTAGCATGGGATCAAACCCAGCTGCTTCATACGGTATCGGTATCGTTCAGAAAGTTGGTAATTACGGATCATTATCAGCGTTATTTGTGCCGAACAACAACGCGGCAGTAGTTAGCACTGATATTGCAGCTGACGATTCTGTTGCTGATGCAAATAAATCTGCTTACGAAATCGGATTTGTTGGAAGTTTAGGTGTTGCAGGTCTTAGCACTCATGCTTTCTACAACGAAGAAAAAGCGACAACTGGTAACAATAAAGCACTTAAGAGTGATCAAGTTGGTATCAACATTGGAGCAAGTTATACAATGGGACAAGCTTCATTTGGATATAACTACAAGTACAATGATACTGGTTTAACTGCAACTGTAGCTGGTGTTACAGCAGTTCCAGGAGTTGAAAACGGTGTTAACGGTACACAAAAGCAACATGAATATGCAATTGCATATGCTATTAACCCACAAGTAACTTTGGGTGCTCAGTATACTAAAGTATCAACTAATTTTGCCGCTGATAGCGATCCTACATCGAAATCAATAGCAATTGGTTATAACCTTGGTGCAGTAGCACTTACAGCTCAAGCCGCTCAATTAAGAAATTACAGCGGAGTAGCTGGTGAAGATGCTGATGTTCTTTATTTAAGAGCTTCAACTAAGTTTTAATTATTTATATAATTAATATTTAATAATTAAGCCCGTTTACATTAAATTGTAGGCGGGCTTTTTTATTTTAGGGTTCTCAATAAGTCTTTTAAAAGCAATCGAGGTTGCAATTGTTAATTTAATTCTTCTTATATTTTCCTCGTTAATACCACCAAGAGCACATGATTTTTTATTCCAATTCCGACATATAAAATTAAATTTAAGTACGTTCAGAATTTTATTTTCCGAATATTTTTCGTTAGAAAATAATGGTGACAACATGATTAACTTACACCCCTGTTTAAATTTAAATAAGTATTCAAATTGATTGTGTGCAGAACCTATTATTTTAAAATTTTTTTTTAGTAATGAAGGTTTCGTTATCTGCTTATTTCCAGAACTTAGAAAAATACCGTTTGAATGGTATTTGGTACATAACCGATAATTGTCCAATAAAAAAAAAGGAACATTATTTTTTTTGCAAAATTTTATAATTGGTAATGTTTTTTGAATGTGCGTTTGGTCAGTAGTCTTGATGTTAATAATAACGTTTAAATTTTTAAATTTAAGAAGATTATTACTAATAATTTTATCAATTTTTTCTAAAAATACATAGTATTTAAAAGATTTTTTCTTATACATTATTGTTATGAGTATTATTAAAAATTATAAACATATTTCAAGTCTAATAAATTCTTTATCAAAAAATACCAAATTGATTGTTGTGACTAAAAATCAAGATTTAGATAAAATTAATCTAATAATTAAACATGGCCACAGGGATTTTGGAGAGAACAGAGTGCAAGAAGCAACTATCAAATGGAAAAGTCTTTTATCGGAATATAAAGATCTAAATCTTCATTTAATAGGTAAATTACAATCTAACAAAGCAAAAGAGGCTTTTAATATTTTTAATTATATTCACACCCTCGATAATAAAAAGTTAGCAAAAATATTTAGTGATCTCGAGAGGAATTCTGGTCGTCAAATAAAATATTTTGTGCAAGTAAATATAGGAGATGAAGTTCAAAAAAATGGAATTGATGTATCTCAGGTTAAAGAATTTGTCAGATACTGCATATTTGAATTAAAGTTGGAAATAATTGGGTTGATGTGCATCCCGCCAATATCCGGTGATTCTAACTTATACTTTTCTCAACTATCTAAACTTGCTAATGAAAATAATTTAAAAGAATTAAGTATGGGGATGAGTAATGATTATGTTTTGGCATTAGAAAATGGCTCAACATTTGTAAGAGTAGGGTCAGGAATTTTTTCCAAAAAATCTAACTAATTTTAATTATTGTATTTTTTTTGATTTTAGAAATTAAGTTAATTAAATCGACTTTTTTTAGTCCAACACACCCTTTGGTTTTTTTATATGTTTTTTTTGCAATATGAAAAAATATAGCACTTCCTTTATTTTTTTTTATTGGGTTCGTGTTGTAATTTAATACTAATATTAAATCATAAAGATTGTCTTTTCTGTAAAGTTTTTCATAAGAGTAATTAAATGGCAATTTTATTTCTTTATTGTATAGCGAGCTTTTTGGATCATCACACCAGCCCATATTTTTTTTTATTTTAATTGTTTTTATATTCGTGAAGATTTTTTTAATACGATCCGATCTGTAGTAAATTTTGAGTATTCTGAATTTTCCTTTTGGAGTTATATTGTCGCCTTCTTTAATTTTTTTTTTAATACCTGATTTTCCTATGGCGCAGCGGAGTTTTAAATTTTTATATTTTAAATAACCAGGCGCTTTTACAATAATCATAATAGATGTATTATATATTTATTTATGAATAAAATTAATCTTCATGTAATTGGTTCTAATTCATTTGTTAATTTTTTGAGTGAGTTAAAGCTCAATTATAACATCATTTTTGATAGCAATTTAGCAACTAATATAAAAACAGATTTTGTTAGGATTGTATTTGTTCAAGATTTGAAATTAATAGAGAGAAATAAATATTTGTATGAAAATATACCCACTATTTTTCTATTAAAAGATAAAGATTATTTTAAAAAAAATCAGATTAGTTTATTGCAATTTCATGTATCTTTGGTTCTTCCTATAGAATTCTTATCCTTTATAGAAATTATAAATATTATAATTACAAAATATAATTTTTTTAAGAAGTCTAAAATTGTATTCAATGGTTATGAAATAGATTCTAATCAGAGAATTATTATAAAAAATAGCGTTAAGACTAAACTTACAGAGAAAGAGTTAGAATTAATATTAACGTTAAATAATTCTAACGGTTTAAACAAATCTTTCTTGTTAAAGAAAATATGGAATCGAAGTTCAGACCTTGATAGTCATGCATTTGAGACGCATTTGCATAGATTAAGAAAAAAGATAAATAAATCTTTTAAAGATAATAAATTTATTGTTGAAAAAAACTCTCAGTATTATTTATCTATGTAGTATTAATTATTAATTAAAGTCTAGCACCAATCTTTTGGATGATTTGAGAAGCTAGCATTGACCCGGTCATTAGACATTTTTTAATGTTTGATTTTTCTAAATATTCTTTCAAAAATCCAGCAGCAAATAAATCTCCAGCTCCAGTCACATCTAATACTTTAGAAACTTTTACGCTATCACAGTTAATAATTTTATTATTATAAATGGCCAAACTTCCTTTCTCACTTCTTGTAATTACTATTAATTTTTTTAAGTATAGAAGTTTATTAATCGAATCCATGAGCGTTTTGCTGTCCGTTAATTCGTTTATTTCATTTTCATTGCCTATCAGGATATCTAGATCATTTTTTAATAAATCATAAAAGTCTTTTTTATGTCTCGTTACACAAAAAACATCTGACAGTGTCATTGCAATCTTAACTTTATTTCTTTTTCCAAAATAAATTGCTTGTTTAAACATTTTTTCACTTTGTCCTTTGTCCCAGAGATACCCTTCTAAAAATATTAATTCTTTATCAATAATATTATTTTCACTTAAATCATCAGCAGATAGTTGTGATGAAATTCCAAGGTAAGTGCACATTGTTCTTTCAGAATCTGGTGTGATAAATATTATGCATGTTCCTGTAGGCTGTAACTCTTTTTTTTGATCATAAAGAAATCCTACATTTATATCTTCAAGGCTTTTTTTGTATAATTCTCCAAGTTCATCTGAATTTATTTTTCCCACAAAAAAAGCTTTACCTTTTAGATGGGATATCCCAGCCATTGAATTTGCAACAGATCCACCGGCTAAAATTTTTTCAATTTTTATTTTTTTATTTAATTCAAAAAATTCTTCTTCATTAATTAATTTCATTGAGCCTTTAACAAGATTATTTTCTTTTAAAAAATTTTCATCAACATGAGAAAAAACGTCTACTATAGCATTGCCAATTCCTAAGATTTTTTTATTCATGATTTTTTCTTGTATAGACAAATTTCTCTAATAATGCAGCCCTTACAAAGGGGTTTTCTTGCCTTACAAACGTATCTTCCGTGTAATAATATTAAATGGTGAGCTTTTTTTAGATGTAGAGATGGTAATGTGCTTAAGAGTTGTTTTTCTACTTGAGCAGGATTGTTTCCTTTTGTAAGCCCCGTTCTATTACTCACCCTAAAAACATGTGTATCAACAGCTATAGTTGGTTTTTTAAAAGCTTCATTTAAAACTACATTAGCTGTCTTTCTGCCAACTCCAGGAAGAAGTATTAGTTCCTCAAATTTATTTGGAACTTTGCTTTGATGCTTTTCTAATAAAATTTTAGACAAATAATATAAGTTTTTAGCTTTATTGTTAAAAAGCCCTATGCTTTTAATAAGATTTATTATTTTTTTTATTCCAAGATCTACAAAATGTTTAGGAGTATAGTATTTTTTATATATGTTTTTTGTAACATTATTTACATTAACGTCAGTACATTGTGCCGAAAGAACAACTGAAGTTAATAAGGTAAATTGATTTCTATATTTTAAAGATGTTTTTGGATTTTTTATTGATTTATTTAAAAGCTCAATAAGCTTAGAAACTTTTTTTTTATTTAGGAGCATTACAAAAAGTTCAGATACTTTTATAAAATTTATTTCAAGCCAAACATATCCTGCATATTGAATAAGCCTTTATTTTTTTTGCTTATCCATACGGCAGCATTTAACGCTCCATCAGCAAAGAGTTTTCTTGAAAAAGCAGTGTGTTTTACTTCTATATTTTCTATTTTATTATTAAAAAGCACCGAATGTTTGCCAATAGTATTTCCCTTTCTTGTAATAAAGAAATTGATTTTATTTCCTTGTAAATTACCTTTTTTATTCAAAAAAATTTTTCCTTTTATTGATTCTAAGTTCTTATTTTTGCCCTTAGATACAGCGTTTGCTAACATCAATGCAGTTCCTGATGGATAATCAACTTTCATTCTATGATGATTATCATTAATGCCTATCTGATAATCATTAGGAATTTTTTTTGCAATAATATTAACAATATATTCTAAAAGATTGATGCCGAGGCTCATATTACCAGATTTAAATATGGCAATTTTTTTGGAGTAACTTTTAATTAAATTATTCTGTTTTTTAGTAAAACCAGTTGTTCCAATAATAACTTTTTTTTTTAATTTTTTTGCATAATTTAAAATTTCAAGGGAAGCTTTAGGTCTTGAAAAATCAATAATAACATCTGTTTTTCTAAAAGCCTCTAGGTTATTTTTTTGCGTCTTAATTCCATTTATGGTTTTTCCAGATTTTAAATCCGTTAAGCTAGATAATCTTAGATTTTTGTTTTTAGATATTCTTTTAATAAGAATTTTTCCCATTCTTCCAAGTGCACCAGTGATTGTGATGTTAATTTTCTTCATTAATTACCACTCCAAAACTTTCTAGCCTTATTTATAAAATTTTTTATTTCTGAATTGTTATTTAAATCTTCTAAAGATTTAAATTTTTCGAGCAAGTCTTTTTGCTCTTTTGATAAGGTTTCAGGAATTATTACATTTGTTTCTAGATATAAGTCTCCATAATCTTCACTTCTTATAATGGGCATGCCTTTGCCTTTAAGTCTAAACCGTTTTCCAGACTGTGTTCCTGAGGGAATTTTAACTTTTGATTTTCCACCATCGATAGTTGGGACGTCTATTTCGGCTCCAAGCGCAGCATCAGTCATAGATATAGGTAATTTATAGTATAGATTTTCTTCAGATCTTTGAAAAATCTTATGTTTTTCAAGAGCTATAAATACATAAAGATCCCCATTAGATCCTCCTCTGTAACCCGCATCTCCTTTTCCAGATAATCTTATTTGCGTTCCATCATCAACTCCTTTTGGAATTTGAATAGAGAGATTTTTTTTTGTCTTAGTAGCGCCAGATCCTTTACAATCTTTGCAAGGATTAGAAAGCACCTCGCCTTCTCCTCCGCAATCAGGACATGTTTGTTGTAGAGTAAAAAAACCTTGTTGTGTTCTTACTTTTCCATGTCCATTACAAGTAGAACATTTTTTTGGTTTTGAGCCGGGTTCTGCACCATCCCCAGAGCATTTTTCACATTTTTCATTTGAAGATAAGTTGATGGTTTGTTTTTTTCCAAGATAAGCTTCTTCTAAAGTTATTTCTAAATTAATTTTTAAATCAGATCCGCGATTAGATCTTGATTTTTTTGAGCCCCTTCCACCGCGACCGGAGCCCATAAAGTCCCCAAAAAAATCATCAAAGATGTCAGAGAATGCACCAGATTCAAAACCACCAAAATCAAAACCTCCAGCTCCTCCAGCGCCACCCTCAAATGCAGAATGTCCAAATTGATCATAGGAAGATTTTTTCTTAGGATCAGATAAAACTTGGTATGCTTCGGATGCTTCTTTAAATTTTACCTCAGCAGCTTTATCTCCCTGATTTCTGTCAGGGTGATATTTCATTGCAAGTGACCTATATGCTTTTTTTATTTCTTCAGGAGTTGATTTTTTGGTTACACCAAGAATATCATAATAGTCTTTTTTGGACATAATGACTTAGGGCGAAACCAGTTATAAATGGATTAGCCGTTCTTTTTGTTATCGTCTTTTACTTCTTCAAATTCGGCATCAACCACATCTTTTTTATCATCAGGCTTAGTATCTGTTTTAGAAGCACCAGCAGTATCTTGCTGAGCTTTATATATAGCCTCACCTAATTTCATAGAAGAAGTCATTAATTGCTGAGTTTTAGTTTTGATATCTTCAGTTTTGTCAGATTTGATAGCTTCTTTTAAATCTTCCATGTCTTTTTCAATCGCTTTTTTATCAGCCTCTGAAATTTTGCTTCCATGTTCTTTTAAACTTTGTTCAGTTGAAGCTATTAAAGAGTCGGCATGATTTTTCGCATCAACCTCTTCTCTTTTCTTTTTATCAGCCTCTTTGTTAGCTTCTGCTTCTTTAACCATTTTTTGAATTTCTTCATCAGTTAATCCACCTGAAGCTTGAATTTGAATTTTTTGTTCCTTTCCAGTTCCCTTATCTTTTGCAGAAACATTAACAATACCGTTAGCATCAATATCAAAAGTGACTTCAATTTGAGGAACACCCCTTGGAGCTGGTGCGATTCCAGTTAATTCAAAATTACCTAGTAATTTATTATCATTTGCCATTTCTCTTTCGCCTTGGAAAACTCTAATTGTTACGGCTGGCTGGTTGTTTTCAGCTGTTGAGAATGTTTGGCTTTTTTTAGTTGGGATTGTTGTGTTTTTTTCAATTAATCTTGTGAACACTCCACCTAAAGTTTCAATACCAAGTGACAATGGAGTAACATCAAGAAGAAGAACATCTTTAACATCACCTTGTAATACACCCGCTTGAACAGCAGCACCTAAAGCAACAACTTCATCGGGATTAACACTTTGGTTTGGTTCTTTTCCAAAAAAACTTTTAACTGCCTCAACAACTTTGGGCATTCTTGTCATTCCACCCACAAGAATAACTTCATTAATTTCAGATGCGGTATAACCGGAATCTTTTAAAGCAATTTTGCAAGGCTCTATTGTTTTCTCAATTAGTGCAGCAGTAAGAGCTTCAAGTTTTGCTCTTGTGATTTTCATATTAACGTGTTTTGGACCGCTTTTATCAGCTGTAATGAAAGGTAAATTTACTTCCGTTTGAGCTGAAGAAGATAATTCTATTTTTGCTTTTTCAGCAGCTTCTCTTATTCTTTGTAATGCTAATTTGTCGGTTTTTAAATTTATTCCACTTTCTTTTTTAAATTCTTCAATAATATAATCTGTTACTACAGCATCAAAGTCATCACCCCCTAAAGAAGTGTTTCCGTTTGTAGATTTAACTTCAAATACTCCATCTCCTAATTCAAGAACTGAAATATCAAAAGTACCGCCACCTAAATCATACACAGCAATTGTTTTAGCTTTTTTCTTATCAAGACCATAAGCAAGAGCTGCTGCAGTTGGTTCATTTATAATTCTTAAAACTTCAAGTCCTGCAATTTTTCCAGCATCTTTAGTCGCTTGTCTTTGAGCGTCATTAAAGTAAGCAGGAACAGTTATAACTGCTTGCTTTACTTCGCTACCAAGATATTTTTCTGCAGACTCTTTCATCTTCATTAGAATAAAAGCAGAAATTTGGCTTGGAGAATATTTTTTATCACGAGACTGAACCCATGCATCAGTGCCGTTATCAGACTTTATTACTTTGTAAGGAAGTCCTTGTATCTCTCTTTTTAAATTTGAATCATCAAAACTTTTTCCAATTAATCTTTTTACAGAAAAGAATGTATTTTCAGGATTTGTTACCGCCTGTCTTTTTGCAGGAAGACCAACTAATTTTTCACCAGATTCTGTGAAAGCTACGATAGAAGGAGTTGTTCGAACTCCCTCTGCATTTTCTAATACTTTTGGCTGTGCACCATCCATAATAGCAACGCATGAGTTTGTAGTTCCTAAATCTATTCCAATTATTTTTGACATAAAATTCTATTTTTTAATTAATTTGTTAACCCTATGTGGTGCTTAATTTTAGGATTACAACCTTTAAGGCGAAATTTTTTTTGTTAAAAAACCCTTAATTTATTTATGTTTATTGAACTATTAATTGGAATTAGTCTTTTTTTTAGAAATAGACACTAGCGCAGGTCTTAAAAGTCTATCATTTAACATATAGCCTTTTTGAATTTCATTTATAACCATTCCATCCTCTTGTTCACTCTCCACTTCATTTAATGCTTGATGAAAATTTGGATCAAATTTTTTACCCATAGATTCAAATGATTTTATTCCATTTTTATCAAAGCTATTGATTAATTCTTTTTCGATAAGTTCTATCCCAAGCATTGTGTCTTTAAATTCATCTGACTTAAATTTAGAATTATCTTTAAATAAACTAAAGGCTCTTTCTAAATTATCAGCAAGATTAAGAATTTCTCTAGCAAAAGAAGACGAGCTATATTTAATTAAATCTTCTCTTTCTTTTTCGTGAATTTTTCTAAGATTTTGATTTTCAGCTAGCGAACGAAGCAGTTTATCATTTAACTCTTCTATTTTTTTTTCAAGATTATTTTCTAAATTAGTTTCTGCTCCATTATTTTCCGGAGTATCAATTTTTTTTTCTTGGTCTTTATTAGAAGCGGTTTCTTCGTTATTATTCATAAGCCTATATATTTAAAGCAATACTTTATAATTTTTTTGACATATATAGGTACTATATTTCAGATTTCTAGCTTTATTATGAGAAAAGATAACAGAGATAATCTTAGTTTAAGAAAAATTGAGATAATTCCAAATTTTATTAAAAATTCAGAAGGTTCCTGCCTAGTTAAGTTTGGAGAAACCCAAGTTGTTTGCACTGCTTCAGTTGACTCAAAAGTTCCAAGATGGCTAGTTGGTTCGGGAAAGGGCTGGATTACAGCTGAGTACGGAATGCTACCGAGATCCACTCATGAAAGAATGAGACGGGAGGCTGCGGTTGGCAAAATAGGGGGAAGAACATCAGAAATTCAAAGGTTAATAGGACGTTCATTAAGAGCAGTTGTTGATTTGGGATTATTAAATGAAAAATTAATTACAATTGATTGTGACGTTTTAACTGCTGATGGCGGAACTAGAACAGCTGCTATCACAGGTGGTTTTGTTGCTTTAAAATTATGCATTGAACATCTACTTCGAAATAAAGAAATCAAAATAAATCCAATGCAGCAATATATAGCTGCCGTTAGTTGTGGAATTGTAGAAGGTAAAA
>Ga0214921_10009691_pt1 | contig 12119 bp, 12 predicted proteins | sample LL1505_MetaG_FD_177992 | JGI IMG/M metagenome (GOLD analysis project Ga0214921, IMG submission 177992) | Freshwater microbial communities from Lake Lanier, Atlanta, Georgia, United States - LL-1505 | ecosystem: Environmental > Aquatic > Freshwater > Lake | place: USA: Georgia | collected... | reverse complement strand
TTTCAGCTGAACTGGCGCACATCGACGAAATGGCCGTGGATGGCCGCTGCTGCGGCCATGGCGGGGCTGACCAAATGGGTGCGTCCGCCATTGCCTTGTCGGCCTTCGAAGTTGCGGTTGGAGGTGGAGGCGCAGCGCTCACCCGGCTCCAACTTGTCGGCGTTCATGGCCAAGCACATGGAGCATCCGGGTTCACGCCACTCAAAACCGGCGGCCTTGAAAATCTCGTGCAAGCCTTCTTGCTCGGCTTGGGCTTTGACCAAACCCGAGCCGGGTACCACCATGGCGAGCTTGATGTTTTTGGCCACTTTTTGGCCCAGCTTTTTCACCACCGCTGCGGCTTCGCGCATGTCTTCGATGCGGCTGTTGGTGCAGGAGCCGATGAACACCTTGTCGACGAACACATCGTTCAAGGCTTTACCCGGTTGCAAGCCCATGTAGGACAGGGCGCGCTCGATGGCGTCGCGTTTGTTGGCGTCTTTTTCTTTGTCAGGGTCAGGCACGCGGTCGAGCACCGAGAGCACCATTTCAGGCGAGGTGCCCCAGGTCACTTGCGGCGCAATTTGCGCGGCATCGAGTTGCACCACAGCGTCGAAATGCGCATCGGCGTCCGAATGCAGGGTCTGCCAATAGGCCACGGCTTGGTCCCATTCCACGCCGCTGGGTGCCAGGGGTCGGCCTTTCACATAGGCGATGGTTTTCTCGTCCACTGCCACCAAGCCTGCACGGGCACCGGCTTCAATGGCCATGTTGCACACCGTCATGCGGCCTTCCATGCTCAAGGCGCGGATGGCGCTGCCGGCAAATTCGATGGTGTAACCGGTGCCACCCGCCGTGCCGATGTGGCCAATGACGGCCAGCACGATGTCTTTGGCGGTCACGCCAAGGCCCAGTGCGCCGTCCACTTTCACCAACATGTTGTTGGCTTTTTTCGCCAACAAGGTTTGGGTGGCCATGACATGCTCCACCTCGGAGGTGCCTATGCCATGCGCCAAGGCGCCGAATGCGCCATGGGTGGAGGTGTGCGAGTCGCCGCAGACCACGGTCATGCCGGGCAGGGTGGCGCCGTTCTCTGGGCCAATGACATGGACGATGCCTTGGCGCTTGGACAGAAAAGGAAAAAAGGCAGCAGCGCCAAATTCGCGGATGTTGTCGTCCAGCGTGGTGATTTGCGCTTTGCTGATCGGGTCGGTGATGCCGTCATAGCCCAACTCCCAGCCGGTGGTGGGGGTGTTGTGATCGGCTGTCGCGACGATGGAGCTGGTGCGCCAAATTTGGCGCTTGGCCACCCGAATGCCTTCAAAGGCTTGCGGGCTGGTGACTTCATGCACCAAATGGCGGTCGATGTACAAAACGGCGGTGCCGTCTTCTTCTGTATGGACGACGTGTTCGTCCCAAATCTTGTCGTAAAGGGTGCGTCCCATGCGGGTTCCTAGGCTCAAAGGTGGCAAAGGGTCTGATTTTAGGCAGTTATCCTGGTTGGATAAACTCTGAAGCTTCTACAAATAGTAAATAACACTTATGAATCAGCGCAAAGGCATTATCTTGGCCGGTGGCTCTGGGACACGTTTGTACCCGGTCACCCAAGCTGTCAGCAAGCAACTCATGCCGGTGTATGACAAGCCCATGGTGTATTACCCGCTGACCACCCTGATGCTCAGTGGTATTCGTGAAGTGTTGGTGATCTCAACCCCGCATGACACGCCACGCTTTAAGGATCTATTGGGGGATGGCTCGCAATGGGGCATGCACATCGACTACGCTGTGCAGCCCAGCCCTGATGGCTTGGCACAAGCTTTCACCATAGGCAAAAACTTTGTCAATAACCAACCCAGTGCCTTGGTGTTGGGTGACAATATTTTTTACGGTCACGATTTGGTCAAGCAGTTGCACAGCGCCCATGCGCAGCAGCACGGTGCCACGGTGTTTGCCTACCATGTGCATGACCCCGAACGCTATGGCGTGGTGGCATTTGATGAACAGCACCGCGCCATCAGCATTGAAGAAAAGCCTGTCCAGCCTAAATCCAACTATGCGGTCACGGGTTTGTATTTTTATGACGAACAGGTTTGCGACATTGCCGCCTCTATCAAACCTTCTGCTCGAGGTGAGTTAGAAATCACAGATGTGAACAAACGCTATTTAGAGATGGGGCAACTCGGCGTGGAGATCATGGGACGCGGCTATGCATGGTTAGACACTGGTACCCATGAGAGTTTGATGGAAGCAGCCAGCTTCATTGCCACTTTGCAAAAACGCCAAGGCCTGATGGTGGCCTGCCCCGAAGAAATTGCCTTTCACCAAGGCTGGATTGACGCAAGCCGCTTGCAAACGCTTGCCGCACCTTTGGCCAAAAATGCCTATGGCCAATACCTGTTGTCTTTGCTGAAATAAACGCCATGCCCTACCACGCCATACCTACTGCGCTGCCAGGCGTTCTCATTTTGGAACCCAAGGTGTTTGGGGACGAACGTGGTTTCTTTTTTGAGAGTTTTAACGCCCAAGACTTTGCCAAGGTCACAGGCTTGGAGGTCACTTTTGTTCAAGATAACCACAGCCGTTCTGCCCGAGGCGTGTTGCGTGGCTTGCATTACCAAATACAACAACCCCAAGGCAAGTTGGTACGTGTCACCGAAGGCGAAGTGTTTGATGTGGCGGTAGATGTACGTCGGTCATCGCCGCATTTTGGCCAATGGGTGGGCGTGCATTTAAGCGCTGAGAACAAGCGTCAGCTTTGGGTGCCACCTGGCTTTGCCCATGGCTTTGCGGTTTTGAGCGAAAGCGCCGAGTTCTTATACAAAACCACCGATTACTATGCCCCAGCGCATGAGCGTTGCATTGTGTGGAACGATCCCGAGTTGGCCATCGATTGGCCTCTTCAAACTGCCCCTTTGCTGGCGGTCAAAGACGCCCAAGCACCTGTGTTGGCCCAAGCCGAAGTGTTTGTGTGACAAATCGTTGACACATTCAAGCTTTAAAATGTTCTGTTTCAATTTAATGTCATTATGAAAATAGCAGTATTTGGTACGGGTTATGTGGGCTTGGTGCAAGGTGCTGTGTTGGCTGATGCTGGGCACACCGTCATATGCGTCGATATCGATGAAAACAAACTGGCCCGTTTGCGCAAAGGCGAAATTCCCATTTTTGAGCCTGGCTTAGAGCCTATTGTGAAAAGCAATTTTGCTGAAGGCCGTTTGCTGTTCACCTCAGACGCCAAGTCGGCGGTTGAGCAAAGCGATGTGCAATTCATCGCAGTTGGCACCCCTCCCGATGAAGACGGCAGCGCCGACTTGAAATATGTTTTAGCCGTTGCTAAAACCATTGCCACGCATATGACGGGATACACCGTCATCGTCGACAAGTCCACCGTACCCGTGGGTACGGCTGACAAAGTAACCGCCATGGTCGCGCAAACCTTGAAAGAGAGAGGCGCAAGCTTTGAATTTGACGTGGTTTCTAACCCAGAGTTTTTAAAAGAAGGTGCTGCTGTTGCTGACTGCCAAAGACCCGACCGCATTGTCATTGGCACCGAAAGTGCCAAAGCCGAAAAAATTCTGCGTGAGTTGTACGAACCCTTTAACCGCAACCATGACAAAGTGATTGTCATGAATGTGCGAAGCGCAGAACTGACCAAATACGCTGCCAACTGCATGTTGGCCACCAAGATCAGTTTCATGAATGAAATGGCCAATATCGCCGAACTGGTGGGTGCGGATATCGAGTCGGTGCGTCAAGGCATAGGCAGCGACCAACGCATTGGCTATCACTTTATTTACCCTGGTGCAGGCTATGGCGGCAGTTGTTTCCCCAAAGACGTCAGCGCTTTGGTCAAGACTGCGGAGGGCTTGGGTTATGCGCCTTGGATACTCAACGCTGTTGAATCGCGTAACCAAGCGCAAAAGCATGTGGTGTTTGAAAAAATCAAACACTATTTCAAAGATGGCTTACAAAACAAAACTTTTGCCTTGTGGGGCTTGTCTTTCAAGCCTAATACCGACGATATGCGTGAAGCGCCCAGTCGGGTGGTGATGGAGGCTTTGTGGCAAGCCGGTGCCCGTGTGCAAGCGTTTGACCCTGCTGCCATGGAAGAAACCCAGCATATTTATGGCGATAGGTCAGACCTGATGCTGTGCGGCACCAAAGAAGCCGCCTTGATGGGTGCAGACGCCTTGGTCATCATGACCGAGTGGAAAAATTTTCGCGTGCCCGATTTCGATCGCCTCAAAACTTCGCTGAAAACCCCAGTGATTTTTGACGGTCGCAATCTGTTCGAACCTGCGCGTATGCGTGAGCGCGGTTTCGATTACTTTGGTATTGGCCGCTGAATCAGATCGACAGGCTTTTGAGGTAAGCCCTGAAATCAGCACCGGTTTCAGGGTGGCGCAAAGCAAACTCCACCGAGGCCTTTAAAAACCCGATCTTGCTGCCACAGTCGTAGCGCACACCTTCATAAGCATAGGCATACACCGCTTCCAGCTTAAGCAAGCTTTGGATGGCGTCAGTTAGTTGGTATTCACCACCAGCGCCAGGTTTAAGCTGAGCAATATGTTGAAAAATACTGGGATTGAAAATGTAGCGACCCACCACCCCTTGGTCTGAAGGTGCATTTTGGGGTTCGGGCTTTTCCACAATATCGGATAACTTGGTCAGGCGTTCACCTGCAGCAATGCCCGCCACCACGCCATACGACTTGCTTTGTGCTGGCTGGATTTTCTCCACCGCAATCACCGAAGAGCGGTAATGCTCGTAGATACCCACCAACTGCTTGAGCACACCGGGTTGATGGTCCAGCAAATCGTCTGCCAGTACCACCGCAAACGGCTCATTGCCTACCAAAGAAGCTGCGCAATTGACCGCATGACCTAGGCCCAAGGCTTCGGGTTGTCGCACGTACACGCAGTTGACGTGAGCGGGTTTGATGTTGCGTACCAAGTTAAGTAACTCGGTTTTGTGTTTGGCTTCTAGCTCGTGTTCAAGTTCGAAGGAGCGGTCGAAATGGTCTTCAATGCTGCGCTTGCTTCGACCGGTGACGAAAATCATTTCGGTGATACCGGCTTCCACAGCTTCTTCCACTGCGTACTGGATGAGTGGCTTGTCTACCACGCAAAGCATTTCCTTGGGGCTGGCTTTGGTGGCGGGTAAAAAGCGTGTACCCAATCCGGCCACAGGGAAAACAGCTTTTCTTACAACAGTCATGACAGCCCCTAAGTATGAACAAACTGGCCGACTATAACCAGCCAAAAGGACATTTCAGCGTTTGTTCAGTGGCGGCACATCACGCTTGACTGACCCGGTAAACAACTGGCGTGGGCGTCCGATTTTGTACTCAGGGTCGCCAATCATTTCATTGAGTTGGGCGATCCAACCCACAGTGCGGGCCAGCGCAAAAATGCCAGTGAACAAGTTCACAGGAATGCCAATGGCACGTTGCACGATGCCAGAGTAGAAGTCCACATTGGGGTAGAGCTTGCGGCTAACGAAATACTCGTCTTCTAGAGCAATTTTTTCCAAAGCTTTGGCCAGTTTGAACAGGGGGTCGTTTTCCAGCCCCAGTTCTTTCAATACCTCGTCGCAGGTTTCTTGCATCAACTTGGCGCGAGGGTCATAGTTTTTGTAGACGCGGTGGCCAAAGCCCATGAGTTTCACGCCGGAGTTTTTGTCTTTGACTTTCTCCATGAACTCGCCGACCTTGGCGATACCGCCATTGGCTTGAATATCTTCCAACATATTCAAGCAAGCTTCGTTCGCGCCGCCGTGGGCAGGTCCCCACAGACATGCCACACCAGCGGCAATCGCTGCAAACGGGTTGGTGCCAGAAGAGCCGCACAAACGCACGGTGGAGGTGGAGGCGTTTTGCTCGTGGTCGGCATGCAGTGTGAAGATGCGGTCCATGGCGCGTTCAAGCACAGGGTTGACCACATAGGGTTCACAAGGTGTGCCAAACATCATGCGCAAGAAATTACCCGCGTAGGACAAATCGTTTTGCGGGTAGAGGAAAGGTTGACCGATGCCGTATTTGTAAGCCATGGCCACCAAGGTGGGCATCTTGGCGATCAGGCGAATCGCAGCAATTTCACGGTGTTCGGCGTTGTTGATATCGGTGCTGTCATGGTAGAAGGCCGACAAGGCACCTACCAAGCCAGTCAACACGGCCATGGGGTGGGCGTCACGGCGAAAACCTCGCAAGAAGAATTGCAACTGTTCATGCACCATGGTGTGGTGCGTGACGGTTTGCGTGAATTCATGTTTGCGTTGTGCGTTGGGTAATTCTCCATACAACAGCAAATGGCAGGTCTCTAAAAAGTTGCAGTTGGTGGCCAATTGCTCGATGGGGTAGCCACGGTAAAGCAGTTCACCTTTGTCGCCATCGATGTAGGTGATGGCTGATTGGCAAGACGCGGTGGACAAGAAACCTGGGTCGTAGGTGAACATGCCAGTTTGTCCATAGAGCTTGCGAATATCCATGACATCAGGGCCAATAGATCCGTTGTAAACGGGGATATCGATGCTGGGCGTTCCGTTGCTAAACGACAGCGTAGCGGAGTAGTTGGCGAGTTTCATAGGTCTTTCCTGTTGGTATTTCTCATGCCTGCATCAGGCACAGTAGGGCTTTCACTTCTTCTTGTTGAGCGACTGCTTGGGTGTGGGGTCTTCCCAAAAACACATCCAATAAATCGTTGTCTGCCAATTCCATCAAGGCATACATGCTCCGAGCATGACCTACGGTCATGTCAGGTGCATGTCGGTTGAAAAACCTCTCGATGAACAAATCGTTCTCCAGCAAACCGCGGCGGCATCGCCAACGCAATTTGCTAAGCGCCGCTGCGGGTAATGCATCAGCATCCGACAGGGCATCGAAAGGCTTGTCGTCCATTTAAACCGTGCGACTCACCATCAGCTCTTTGATCTTGCCAATGGCTTTGGTGGGGTTCAAACCCTTGGGGCATACATCGACACAGTTCATGATGGTGTGGCAACGAAACAAGCGGTAGGGGTCTTCTAGGTTGTCCAAACGCTCAGCGGTGGCGTGGTCGCGGCTGTCAGCAATGAAGCGATAGGCCTGCAGCAAACCAGCGGGACCGACAAACTTGTCGGGGTTCCACCAAAACGAGGGGCAGCTGGTTGAACAACTGGCGCACAAAATGCACTCGTACAAACCGTCGAGCTCTTCACGCTCCTTGGGCGACTGCAGGCGTTCTTTTTCAGGCGGCAGGGTGTCATTCACCAAATAAGGCTTGATGGAGTTGTACTGGTTGAAGAACTGTGTCATGTCTACGATCAGGTCACGCACGACCGGCAAGCCAGGCAGTGGCTTTAAGGTGATGACGCTAGGCAGGGTGAGCATATTGGTGAGACAAGCCAAACCGTTTTTGCCATTGATGTTCATGGCGTCTGAGCCACACACACCTTCGCGGCAGGAGCGACGAAACGACAACGTGGGGTCTTGCGCTTTGAGCTTCATCAAGGCGTCAAGCAACATGCGCTCATGGCCGTCGAGTTCAACCTCGATGGTTTGCATATAGGGCTTAGCGTCTTTTTCAGGGTCGTAGCGGTAAATCTTGAAGGTGCGTTTCATTTAGAAGGTCCTGACTTTGGGAGGAATGCTTTCGGTGGTCAGCGGTTGCAATTTGACGGGCTTGTAGGTCAGGCTGTTGCTGTCGCTGTGCCACAGGCTGTGCTTTAACCACTCTTCGTCGTTGCGGCCGTTGGGGTGTTGGGGCGTATTCGCGTAATCGTCAACAGTGTGGGCGCCACGGCTTTCACGGCGTGCAGCAGCAGACACCATGGTAGCTTGGGCGCATTCGATGAGGTTTTCCACCTCCAAGGCTTCCACACGTGCCGTGTTGAAGATCTGCGATTTGTCTTGCAGGCCAATGGCTTGCACACGTTCGCGCAATGCAGCAATCTTGCCAACCCCTTCATCCAAACTGGCTTGGGTACGAAACACGCCTGCATGCAGCTGCATGGTGGCGCGAATGTCGTTGGCCACGTCTTGGGCATACTCGCCGCTGGTGGCGTTTTGCAAACGGTCCAGACGTGCCAGTGTGCGGTCAGCTGCATCAGCAGGCAATGGTTTGTGGTTTTTGTTTTTCTGGTGGAAATCGACGATGTGGTTTCCCGCCGCTTTACCAAACACCAACAGGTCGAGCAAAGAGTTGGTGCCCAAGCGGTTGGCACCATGCACCGACACGCAAGAGCATTCGCCCACCGCATACAAACCGTTCACCACCGCATTGTGGTCGGTGGCGGATTGGGTGACCACTTGGCCATGGATGTTGGTGGGAATGCCGCCCATTTGGTAGTGGATGGTGGGCACCACGGGAATCGGCTCTTTGGTAATGTCAACGTTGGCAAAGTTGTGGCCAATTTCGTAGACAGACGGCAGGCGCTTCATGATGGTCTCGGCACCGAGGTGGTCGAGCTTTAAATGCACATAGTCCTTGTTGGGGCCGCAGCCGCGGCCTTCCTTGATCTCTTGGTCCATGCAACGCGACACAAAGTCGCGTGGTGCCAAGTCTTTCAAGGTGGGCGCATAGCGCTCCATGAAACGCTCGCCGTTACTGTTGAGCAAAATTGCACCTTCGCCACGGCAGCCTTCGGTCAGCAACACGCCAGCACCAGCAACACCTGTGGGGTGGAACTGCCAAAACTCCATGTCTTCCAAGGGGATGCCAGCACGGGCAGCCATCCCTAAGCCGTCACCCGTGTTGATGAAGGCGTTGGTCGAAGCGGCAAAGATGCGGCCTGCACCACCCGTGGCCAACAGCACCGTTTTGGCTTCCAAAATATGCACATCACCGGTTTCCATCTCTAGGGCGGTGACGCCCACCACATCACCCTCGGCGTCACGGATGAGGTCTTGCGCCATCCATTCCACAAAGAAGTTGGTGTGGGACTGGATGTTTTGTTGGTAAAGCGTGTGCAACATGGCGTGGCCAGTTCGGTCGGCTGAGGCGCATGCACGTTGCACCGATTTTTCACCGTAGTTGGCGGTGTGGCCACCAAAGGGGCGCTGGTAAATCGTGCCATCGGCATTGCGGTCAAACGGCATGCCCATGTGTTCCAGCTCGTACACCACCTTGGGTGCTTCGCGGCACATGTATTCAATGGCGTCTTGGTCGCCCAGCCAGTCCGACCCTTTGACGGTGTCGTAAAAGTGGAAGTGCCAGTTGTCTTCGGACATATTGCCAAGCGAAGCACCAATGCCACCCTGCGCCGCCACCGTGTGTGAGCGGGTGGGAAACACTTTGGACAAAACAGCCACATTCAGGCCTGCGCGAGACAGTTGCAGCGAGGCACGCATACCGGAGCCACCGGCACCAACGATGACCACATCAAAGCGGCGACGGGGAAGAGAAGAGCGTGTCATCAATCAAAGTCTCCAAAGAACCTGAACTGCCCAACCCATGCAAGACAGCAACCAAACCATAGTGAAAATTTGCAAAACCAAGCGTATGCCGACCGGCTTGATGTAGTCCATCCAAATGTCACGCATGCCCACCCACACGTGGTAGGTGAGGGCCAAAATGACGGTGAAGGTCAGTGCGCGCATCCACTGTGGGTTAAAGATACCTGCCCACAGGTCATAGCCAATTTCGCCACGGGTGAAGATAACTTGCACCAGCACCAGCAGTGTGAACAAGGCCATCAAGGCTGCCGTGATGCGTTGGGCTAACCAGTCGCGCAAACCATAGTGCGCACCAACCACCACTCGCTTTGTTGTTATTGAATCTGTCATCGTAGGTTTTCCTGAAATCAATAAACGCTAAACAACTTGGCACCCAACAGCACAGTCAAACCCAGGCTGAGTACCAGTGTGAAAACAGCACTGCGTTGGCTGAAGGCTTTGTCGACGCTGTGCGTCGCGTCCATGTACAAATGGCGCAGACCCGCAATCAAATGGTGCAAATAGGCCCAAATCAAGGCCAGTGTCACCAAGCTGATGAACCAAGCGGGGTAAAGCCCGACACCAACGTTGAAAGCCGCCTTGAACTTGGCAAAGGAAATCTCGGAAGAAATCGATTTGTCAAAAAGCCAAATGATGAAGGGCAGCAACAAAAACATCAGGGCCCCACTGATACGGTGCAATATGGACACCCAACCCGCAGCGGGCAAACGGTAAGAAGGCAAGTCCGCAAAAGCGTTGATATTGCGAAATTCTGGCCTGTTTTGGACGGGTTCTGTCATAGGGTGAGCTTTCTGGCTTGAGGACATGTGCTGGTCAACATCAATGGAGGAGTGTCTGAGCCTGTTGGTTTTTTCATTCTATTGCAATGCACAAAAATGAATGCCAACCCAGCCTGACAAGGGGATTCAGTTCAATTCATTGTCGTAATAGTGTGTGTCAGTTCGGTAAAGACCTCGGCGCCACTCCATCGGAGTGTCTTGGTAGGTGAAAGCCAGTCGCTCCACACTCAACAAAGGCAGGTTTTGTTCGATTTTCAGCAACTTAGCCTCCTCATGGCTGGGGTTGACCGCTCTTAAGCGTTCTTGCGCTCGCACCATACGGATGCCAAATTCGGTTTCAAACAGTGCGTACATGGGGCCTTGGTCAGCGCTCAAGCGTTCAGCGGTCAAGCCTTTAAAAGGGCCACCAGGCAGCCAGATGTCTTCCAAAATAGTGGGGACGCCGCCAAAAGAAAGCACCCTTCGCAGTTGCAGCACCGCATCGCCACCGCGCAAGCGCAGGGCTTTGGCCACATCGTTATTGGCACGTGTGCGCTTGCAATCGATGATGAGTCGTTCGGCTGGTCCTTGGCTGTTGAGGTCGCCATGGTCGGGCTTGAGTTTCAAAAAACGGTACTGAACCTGTTGTTCCGCATGGGTGGCCACAAACGTGCCCTTGCCTTGGCGGCGTATCAGCAAATTGTCTTGCGCCAATTCGTCAATGGCTTTGCGCACTGTACCTTGGCTGACTTTGTAGCGGGCCGCCAATTCGAACTCGCTGGGAATGGGTTCGCCTGGCTTCCACTCACCGCTTTGCAGGCTTTGCAAAACCAGCGCCTTGATCTGCTGATAAAGTGGACTGAAGGCAGGCGCAATCCCTGCCACAGGAGCAGAAGGTGCGAGGCTGGTTTCAATACTCATGGTGCATAGAAATGTGGCTTGTCAGAAAAAGAGAGAACGTAGACGTTATCATATCTTCTATAAGACACATGTCTTCCAGTTGACGCTTTTGAATTTTTATAGTTTTGTTTTAATTTATCCCGGAGATTGTCATGAGTAAAAAACCCGTTCGCGTCGCCGTCACAGGCGCAGCAGGCCAAATTGGCTACGCCTTGTTGTTCCGTATTGCCTCTGGCGAAATGCTCGGCAAAGACCAGCCGGTGATCTTGCAACTGCTTGAAATTCCTGATGAAAAAGCGCAAAAAGCCCTCAAAGGCGTGATGATGGAGTTGGAAGACTGTGCTTTTCCTTTGTTGGTAGGCATGGAAGCACATGCAGACCCTCTGACGGCTTTCAAAGACACGGATTACGCCTTGCTGGTGGGTTCGCGTCCCCGCGGCCCTGGCATGGAGCGCGCAGAACTGTTGGCCATCAATGGCGCCATCTTCACAGCCCAAGGCAAAGCCTTGAACGCAGTGGCTTCACGCAACGTCAAAGTGCTGGTGGTGGGCAACCCTGCCAACACCAATGCCTACATCGCTATGAAGTCGGCACCCGACTTAAAGCCAGGCAACTTCACCGCCATGCTGCGTTTGGACCACAACCGCGCCTTGAGCCAAATCGCTGCCAAAACCGGCAAGCCCGTGGCGAGCATCCACAAGCTGTGTGTGTGGGGTAACCATTCGCCCACCATGTACGCCGATTACCGCTTCGCTACCATTGATGGTGCCTCTGTCAAAGACATGATCAATGACCACGTGTGGAATGAAACCGTGTTTTTACCCACCGTTGGCAAACGTGGTGCGGCCATCATTGAAGCGCGTGGCCTGTCTTCTGCTGCATCCGCTGCCAACGCCGCGATCGACCACATGCGTGACTGGGCATTGGGCACCCATGGCCAATGGGTGACCATGGGCATCCCTTCACAAGGTTGGTATGGCATTCCCAAAGATGTGATGTTTGGTTTCCCTGTCACTTGTGACAACGGCGAATACAAAGTGGTCGAAGGCTTG
>Ga0214921_10009689_pt1 | contig 12122 bp, 14 predicted proteins | sample LL1505_MetaG_FD_177992 | JGI IMG/M metagenome (GOLD analysis project Ga0214921, IMG submission 177992) | Freshwater microbial communities from Lake Lanier, Atlanta, Georgia, United States - LL-1505 | ecosystem: Environmental > Aquatic > Freshwater > Lake | place: USA: Georgia | collected... | reverse complement strand
TGGTACAGCAGATCCTGGAATTCGGGGCGCTGGGCCTTGAAGGACGTCGTTGTCATGTTCGCCAGGTTATGCGAAATCGTATCGACGTTGAGCTGCTGGGCGGCGAGCCCGGTGGCTGCGATGTTCAGTGAACGCATAGTCTACTCCCTGTAGTCCATTAGGCTTGTTGCTTGGCGTAAGTACTCGCGGTCTTACGTTGCAGGTCATACATGACCTCGATAAATTTGGCGGTGCTGCTAGTCGCGCGACCCAGGTTCATCACCCGCACCATTTCGCTCACGGGCGATACGTTGGATGTTTCAAGGGCACCTTGCACAACGCGTGCCGTTTCCGACGGCAGTGGCGTTTCCTCGCTGGAATAGAGCGAGTTGCCCAGGCGCTTCATGCCTTGCTCGTCAGCGAATTCCATCACGCCGACCTGGCCGACATCCTCGCCATCCACGGTTACCTGTCCAGCACCGTTGATGATAACCGATTTCGCGTTATCCGGAATGGCGATCTCGCCGCCATCGGCGCCCAGTACGGCATTACCTTCTACGTTCACCAGCGTGCCCTCGGCGTTGATCTGGAAGTTGCCGGCGCGGGTGTAGCGTACACCCAGCGGCGTCTGGATCTGGAAGTAACCGTTGCCAGAAATAGCGAGGTCAAAATTATTGCTAGTGGTCTTCATGCTGCCCTGAGCCGTATCGCGCCACGAGAGCGGATCGTTGGCATAGGCATCCATGCGTTTGTTGTCTTTCACCAGGTAATCGCTGAACATCAGCTTCTCGGCGTTGTAACCGGCGGTGTTTACGTTGGCGATGTTGTTCGCCGTCACTTCCATATCGCGGAAAAGTGCGGTCTGGCGCGAGAGGGTGATGTAGATACTGTTGTCCATAAGCGTTTTGCTCGTGTTGGTGTGTCGTCGGTGTAGTAGAAGCACAAACCATGCCAATTTTGCCCACAGGATCTAAATCCATGTTTACGCTGGTTCTTTTAAAGCTACGATGAGTTCGTGGTTGTCACTTGGCCCTGTGCCAGATACAACTGTTCGAGTCATTCCACGCACTGGGGTCATCATGGCGAAGAAAAAGAAAAAAGAAGAAGAAACCGAAGTCGAAAGCGAAACCGCAACCGAAGTGAAGCCGGAAGGTGAAGAGGGTGCGGAAGGCGAAGAGGGTGGCCATAAAAAAGGCAAGAAGAAGCTAGTCTTTATCATTGCTGGCGCGGTTGCCCTTCTCATTATCATCGGCGTTGTGCTGATGATGGTCATGGGTGGCGGCAAGGAAGAAGAAATGAAATCGCCGGAAGAAACGGAAGCCGCATTGGCCGCGGCAGCACCCGTCTATTACGAGCTGCCCGAATTTCTTGTAAACCTGAGCAGCAATTCAACGCGGGTGAGTTTCCTGAAGATGTCGGTGACACTTGAGTTACGCGATGCGGCGGCCGTGGCCGTCGTGGAAGCGAATAAGCCGCGTATCCTCGATACTTTCAATACGTATCTCAGGGAGCTGCGCGCGTCGGATGTGCAGGGTTCGGCCGGTATCTACCGTTTGCGCGATGAATTGATGACCCGTCTCAACGCCACCATCGAAGAGGGTTTGGTTAAGGATATACTTTTCAGTGAAATTATAGTACAGTAACTTCGTTTAGAATGCGGTTCACGCATCGAACAGTCCCACTTCGCTCCTTTCGGAGCTTCGAGGGACACTCCCACGCCTAACGTTGGCTTCATGTGGCTGCGCCACCCGAAGCCAAAGGCGTAGGGTGGTGTGCTCTGGCAGGTAAATTGCTTCTACCATAACGGTAGGGCATCACATGGGGCAACCGAATGGCAGAAGACCAACAGCAAAGCGAAGCGGACGCTGCGGCCGAATGGGAAAAGATGATGGCCGCCGAACCTGCTGTCGATGCGGGTGAAGCCGCTGAAGGTGCGGCCGAAGAACCGGCGCGCGTCCTGAACCAGGATGAAATCGACCTGCTGCTGGGCTTTGATGGCGGTGCCACCGAGGACCGCTCGAGCGGTATCTACGCCATCCTCGACCGCTCCATGATGGCCTACGAGAAGCTGCCAATGCTGGAGGTGGTGTTCGACCGCCTCGTGCGGATGCTCTCCTCCTCGATGCGGAACTTCACGTCCGATAACGTGGATGTTTCCATCGATTCCATGGTCTCGATGCGGTTCGACGATTACATGAACTCTATTCCACTCCCCGCGCTGCTGGCTGTATTCCGCGCCGTCGAGTGGGAGAATTTCGGCATCCTGACCATCGATTCCGCCCAGATATATTCGACCGTGGACCTACTGCTGGGCGGTCGTCGCACCAGCAAGCCGGTGCGGGTGGAGGGGCGTCCCTACACCACCATCGAGCAGGATATCGTTAAGAAAATGACCGATATCGTGCTGAACGACCTCAGTGCGGCGTTCGATCCGCTTTCTCCGGTAAGCTTCCAGTTCGACCGGTTGGAAAGCAATCCCCGCTTCGCACAGATCGCCCGTCCGAACAGTGCCGTGCTACTGGTGCGCCTGCGTGTCGATATGGAAGAGCGCGGCGGTATGGTCGAGATCCTCATTCCGCACGGCACGCTGGAGCCCATCCGCGATCTGCTGCTGCAAATGTTCATGGGCGAGAAATTCGGCCAGGATTCCGTGTGGGAACGCCATCTCGGCCGTGAAGTCGGTCAGACCTATGTGAATGTGGAAGCCGTGCTCGACGAGCGACAGATTTCCCTCGGTGAGGTAGTGAATCTAAAAATCGGTTCTACGGTATTGCTCGATGTAACGCCCGATGATCCGGTGCGCGTAAAATGCGGCGGCGTACCGCTGACGACCGCGCAGGTAGGCCGTGTCGGCGATAAGATCGCCATCGCGGTGAACGAGGACATCCGCCAGTTCCGCGAATTACTGAAAGAGCAGGGGGCCATCTAGATGGGCAACGTCGTTCTTTCCCTCCTCGTCAATGGCATGATGGCGGTGCTGCTGTTCATCACCATTCTCTATTGCTGGCGCCTCAATAACCGTATCCGGGTGTTGCAGGATTCGAAGTCGGAGCTGGCTGAAATCATCCGCGAGTTCGACGCATCGACCCGGCGCGCTACGGATTCCATTGCCGAGATCCATGAGGCGACTCGTCGGCTGAGTGAGAACATGCAGCATAAAATCGATAAAGCGAATTTCCTCGCCGACGATCTACAATACATGATCGAGAAGGGCAGCAAGCTCGCCGGCAAAACGGAACCGGCGATGGAGCGCGCACGACCGGCCATGCCCGCACCGGCAGCACGTCCCGCTGCAGTAGTGCCATCCGAGGAGATCGGTGGGGCGGCAGCCCGCCGCAATCGTACACGTTCGCGTGCTGAGCAGGAATTGATGCAGGTGCTCGGCAATAAAGATGAATCAGGCAGGTAGCCCATGGCAAAGAAACCCACGAAATTGCAACCGAAGCGGCGGCTGCTGAAAGCGGCTCGCCTGCGTTTGATGCCGCTAACCATGGCGATGCTCAGCCTGTTGCTGGTCGCGAAGCTGAACGATGTCTATGTGAATAGCCGACAGTTGAATGAACTGCTCAGTGTGCGCGATGCGCGCGCGGCAGAGGAAGTACCGAAGGAAGAGGCCAAGCCTGCGGAAGAAGCCCCGGCCGCGGATGCTAAGGAAGAAGCGGCGCATGGTGAGGCTGCATCCGGCGGCCATGGCGAAGCCGAAGCGAAGCCTGAAGAAGAGCCAAAAACCTACGGCGAAGGCAAAATGACCCTCAAAGAAGTAGAAGCGCTGAAAGCCAAAGGCCAGCAGCAGCCCTATACGCAGACCGAGCTGGATCTCTTGCAGAACCTGACCAAACGCCGCGAAGAGCTTGAGCGGCGCGCGAAGGATATGGAATTGAAAGCCAGCGTACTGGAAGCCACCGAAAAGCGCATCAACGGTAAAATCGTCGAGATGAAAGACCTGCAGAAGGAACTCACGGCGGTCGTGGCCGAATACAAACTGCAGCAGGATAGCGAGATCAAGAGCCTCGTGAAAATCTACGAGAGCATGAAACCGCTGGATGCTGCAGCGATCTTCAACGAAATGGATATGCCGATCCTGCTTGAAGTCATCGATACGATGTCCGAGCGTAAAGTGGCGCCCATTCTCGCCGGGATGAGCCCCACCCGGGCGCGTGATGTGACGCAGGAACTGGCCGAAATGCGCAAGGGCCGCCAACGCATCAATGCTGCCGCACAGGCAGTTCCCGCGCCATAAAAAAACGCCGCTACCCGTTGCACGGCTGACGGCGCTATTCGGTTCATGCCAGGCGGCAAGGCCTATGGTGCCGAGCAGTCTGGTGCCACCACCGCCGCAATCACCACCGCCATCATAGGCAGTCCAGTCCCAACGCTAAGGGAATATCGATGGCCGGTTCCCACTGAAGTCCACGGTGATGAACGCGTCACCACCCGTCAGGGCGACATCAAAACGCAGGCACGGCGATTCGTTTCCTGCGTCACTATTGCCGGGAAAACCTAACCCATTGACCTGAACTGGGTGCGGAAAATTTTGTCCATTCCAGTTTTTGGGAAAGTAGATCATATACGGTTTTTTCTAAGATTGATGCGCGTGATTCGCCAATAAGACTAAAATGCGGGTCATCATGTTTTGCTACGACACCTTGCTCTGCCATCACCTGCCCCACAGTTGTTGTTGCAAAGCCACGCTTTCTTGCTTCTTCGACAGAGGCTTTAGGAAATTCAACTCCATCAGAAGTTGCCAAGGTTTCTGTACCGTCCTTAGCAATTGCCACTACTACAGCTTTATCAACAAAGCTTTCACCTTCTGTGAAAACACCGTTTTCAATAGCAAGATACAGGTCGCCTTCTGCAGCTAATTCACGGGCATGCCGAGCGCGGTTTCTTGCACCCTGAAGCGTTTCATTATCAATAGGCTGTTCAGCTACATTTGATTTAGCTTTGACGCCAACTACTTCCGCCTCAATGCCAAGCTTTTTTAAAGCGCCCTTTACAGCTTCTAATTTTACCTGGCTTTGTGACCCGACAATAATTTTCATTTTGTTACCGTTAGTTTGTTAGAGCCGACCATCCTATTGAACTCTAAAGATTCACGGGTCAATCAATCGAATTGGGTACCCATCGCTCAGCAAAAGTTATAACCAGAGCTAACTCTTTGACTGGAGCGGACTCGAACCTTATTACCAGAGTCGTTTTTTTGCGAACGCCTTTCCTGATCCCGTTTTTAAGTAACGCTCAAACTCTTGGGCAGTGCGTTTATCTGCGAAGGCGTGATAGGTGACCAACTCCCACGGTACAAACTTACTCGTGTGAATAGACTTTCCTGCGTTGTGATCTGCCATTCGCTGCTTCAAATCTTCGGAGAAGCCAATGTAGGTTTTGTCTGGTGAAGACAAGCTACGAATCAAATAAACATAGTACATATTTGCTCCAGTCCCCCTTCGCTAAAGCTTCGGGCGACACTCCTTCGCCTAAGGTCGCCTTCGGTTGTCTTACGCGAAGTGGCGTAAGCCACCCGAAGCCGAAGGCGAAGGGTGGTGCCCTCGGCCGGAATCGAACCGGCACTCGATTACTCGAAACAGATTTTAAGTCTGGCGCGTCTACCAATTCCGCCACGAGGGCACTCGAGTAACATCTCAGTAACAGCGGCTTAGCGACTAGTCCAGCAGCTTGCCGCCGAGTTTGCCGATCATTTGTTCGATGGCCAGTGTGGCGGCTTCGGCGCGCGATTTATCGAGCGAGCGGCTCACTAAGGTAGTGGAGTAGCCGCCATCCACGAAATGCGGGTAGCTGCCGATCTCAACATCGGCGAAGCTGTTCTGAATGGTGGTCAGCCCATCGGCGATGCTGCCTTCTGGTAGGTCGGTGGTGATGCTGACGGATTGCATGGGTGCTGCGCCCTGCAGCGTTGGCAGCACGGTTTCCAGCATCGATTGCATGATACGCGGCACGCCGGCCATCACATGCACATTGCCGATTTTGAAACCTGGCGCGGCGGTCGCGGCGTTCGGGATGAGCGTCGCGCCTTCCGGCACATCGGCCATGCGCAGGCGGGCTTCGTTCAGTTCCACATCACGCGTGGCGTAGGAATCGCGCAGCAGTTTTTCGGCCTCGGGATGGCGATAGAGTTTGACGCCAAAGGCTTTAGCGACCGAGGCCGCAGTGATATCGTCATGCGTCGGTCCGATGCCGCCGGTGGTGAAGATATAGGTATATTTCGCACGGCAGGCATTCACTGTTTCCACGATGATCGCCTCGATATCGGGGACCACGCGTACTTCCATCAGCCGCACGCCCACGCCATTGAGCTTCTCGGCCAGGTACGCCAGGTTCTTGTCCTGCGTACGGCCGGAGAGGATTTCGTTACCAATAATAATAAGACAGGCGTTGCTCATGCGCACGTCATAGCTTCTCTTCTTCCGTCATTCCAGCGAAAGCTAAATCTATCTGTATTGCCCGTACGATGGATTCCAGCTTTCGCTGGAATGACGGAAAATTTATGATTATAGAGTATGCATGACCTACGACGATGACGATGAAGAGGATGGCTACGGAGACGCGCGACCGATTCCGCTGAATACGGAAGAGGGCTATGTCGGCATGCGCAAAGCAGGTCGTCTTGCCGCCGAAATTCTCGACGAGCTGGTAGAGTTCGTTAAACCCGGCATCACCACTAACAGCATCAATGAATATGTGCATAAGCGCATTGTCGATGCGGGCGCGATTCCGGCGCCGCTTGGCTATCGCGGGTTCCCGAAATCGGTTTGCACCTCGGTGAATCATGTCGTCTGCCACGGCATACCGGATGACCGGAAACTCACCAACGGCGATATCGTGAATATCGATGTCACCACCATCGTTGATGGCTGGCATGGCGATACTAGCCGCACCTTCTGGGTGGGTGAGCCTTCAGTGAAAGCCAAGCGCCTCACCGAACTGACCTATGAAGCGATGATGCGCGGGATTGAAGTGGTGAAGCCCGGCGCGATGACCGGCGATATCGGCCACGCCATCCAGAGCTTCATCGAGCCGCATGGCTACAGCATTGTCCGCGAATATTGCGGCCATGGGTTGGGGAAAATCTTCCACACTGCGCCGAACATCCTGCATTTCGGTAAACCCGGTACCGGCGTCGAGCTGAAAGAAGGCATGTTCTTCACGGTCGAGCCGATGATCAATGTGGGCAAGGCCGCCACGATCCTCAATCGCCACGACGGCTGGACCGTTACCACGCGCGACAAATCCTTGAGCGCCCAGTTCGAGCATTCGCTCGGCGTTACCAAAACCGGGTACGAATTATTCACGGCGTCGCCGACGGGGCGAAACTGCCCACCGTTCGCGTGAGGTGGTTGGGCATACATGGATTGCTTGGCGCGGCGTTGGCGTTGACTTCAACAGTCTGTGCGGCTGCCACGCGCGACACCGTCGTCGGTTCTCTGAACCCATGTTATGGCGTGGGGCAGGGCTACGTTTTTCTTGCTGCGGCGACAGAACACTCAAGCACTCGCATCACACCGATAACTCCCGTGGGGGCGAGGAATCATTTTCGCATCCACGTACCGGAAAATATTCCTCCGCATAAGCAACTGTATCTGGAATTCGGCGATACACCTAACGGGGATGGGTTCGGCAGCATGGCCATACATATTAGCCATGACAATGCAGAGGATACATCAGTTACGGATGTGGGAGAAGTCGGCGAATGCGATTTGTAAAATTTCAGTGAAGCAGGCGCCGCAAACCATTCTGATTACAGGGGCGTCGTCCGGCCTAGGCGAAGCTCTCGCCTACCATTACGCGTCGGCGGATACCAATCTCGCACTGATCGGCCGCAATGTTGTGCGGCTTGAGAAAGTAGCCAAGGAATGCATCGCGCGTGGGGCGGTGGTGCATACAGCGATCATTGATGTGCGCGATGCGGATAAGCTGCGCGAGTTCATTATTCATATCGACGAGTTGCATCCGATTGATCTGGTGATTGCCAATGCCGGTATTTCAGCAGGGACATTCGTGGGCGAAAATAATCTCGTCGCCTCGCAAGGGGTGTTCGATGTGAATCTCGGCGGGGTGCTCAACACCATCCATCCGATCATTCCGCGCATGGTAGCGCGCAAAGCCGGGCAGATCGCCATCCTCTCCTCACTGGCGGGAATCCTTCCCTGGCCTGGTGCTGCGGCGTACAGCGCCAGCAAGGCAGCGGTGCGCTATTATGGCGAAGCGTTGCGTGGATATCTGAAACGCAGCGGCGTGTCCGTCAGCGTCGTGTGTCCAGGGTGGATTCATACACCGCTCGTCGCCGTGAATCGCTTTCCGATGCCGTTTATTATGTCGTCGGATCGTGCGGCACGTATCATCACGCGCGGATTGCTGCGTCGCAAAACGCGCATTGCCTTCCCATTGGTCCTTTATTTCCTGCTGCGCCTCTTCGAAGCGATGCCGGTGTTTTTGGTGAATTCATTGAGCAGCGCAATGCCAGGAAAGGCCCACAAACGCTAGGGTTTTTGGCAATTATTTTGTGCATGTCATCACGACTGTTGCACCATTCATCGAAATTGCAAGCAAAAAATACCTGTGAAAAACTCCGGTTTTCTGCCGTTTTTCGGCATTTTGTTGTTTACATAAGTTTTGAACGGTGCTTATCGTCCTCCGGCTGGTGACTAGGCAAACCCTAGGGAATTCGCAAATCGCCGATGTGAAATGGTTTCTTGTTTCCCATCCTTGATTCGAGAAACACTCGGGAAACCGTCGCTTGGCACAACGTTGTTTAATCGTCCTAACCTTATGGAGTTCACTATGAACAAGAACGAACTGATCGCTGAGATCGCTGACAAAACCGAACTGACCAAAGCTAAAGCTGCTGAAGCAGTGGATGCATTCATCGAAGTAATCTCGAAGTCGCTGACCAAAGGCAAAGAAGTTCGCCTCGTTGGTTTCGGCACCTTCACCTCGGTTAAGCGCAAAGCGACCGAAGGCCGCAACCCGCGCACTGGCGCAGTGATCAAGATCGCTGCTTCGGTTCAGCCGAAATTCAAGCCGGGTAAGGCTCTGAAAGACTCCGTAAACAAGCGCAAGGCGTAAGCCCAAGCTTGTTGATGGTGTGATGCGCTAGGCGCATTGCTAGTCAAAGATTACGGCGCGGTGTTCTTCAACACCGCGCCGTTTTTCTTTTTTATTAGAATATTGCCCTTGCAAGGCGTGGGGATTGTGGTTATAGCCACCTTCCTTGCCGCGTAACGTGACTTTAACGCAGTGAGTTCGGGCGATTAGCTCAGTTGGTAGAGCGTCTCGTTTACACCGAGAATGTCGGCGGTTCGAGTCCGTCATCGCCCACCACCCTTCGCCCTTCGGGCTACGGGTGGCGCAGCCACGGAGCCCGAATATTGGGTGAAGGAGTGTCCGGCGAAGCTCGCAAGAGCGAAGAAGGACGGGTTGTGAATACAAAAACGAAATCTCGCATTTCGATGCGGGGGTGTAGCTCAGTTGGTTAGAGCGCCTGCCTGTCACGCAGGAGGCCGCGGGTTCGAGTCCCGTCACTCCCGCCACTTCTTCTTAACTTTCTGAGTTATCAAGAAAGCGAGCATCCGGGTAGGCGTTTGTAGGTCATTTGCTACGAAGCTTTGCTACGATGTAGCACCGCTATCTCATGCTTAGGCGCCATGCCTACTATGCTCCTCTTAGAATAGACGAACAAAGGTTAAGTGGCAGATATTCCCAGGGGTGGAAAGACTATAAACAGCTGTTGCATCTCCTGCGCCTACCATAGTATTGGCGCGATCGGTACATGGAAAGGTTGTTGAGCCTTTATACCCGATGATCCTGCCGGCGCTTGGCTTCCCATCGTCCAGTTTCGTATCTAGATTCCAAGCTTCTGCTGCGGTTATGATGGGCGCAACGTTGGTGGTTTGGAAATAAAAATAATTGCCGTAAACGCCAGCAAAACTACCGGTATTTCCCGCATATGTTCCCGCTACAGAACCAACTGTCCAGGCTGAATTATTTAATTTACCAGAGCGGTAGCCCCCACTCATTGACTCGATAAGACCCGCATTTGCCAATTGCTGCCAGAATGATCCTGATTCCTCACCCGCACCACCCCCATCGATTAACTTATTGCCGTCGCCATTACAGGTAGGAGATGATGAAAAATCAACAACATCAATGCCGCAATTCGGATGTGCTCCCCAGACGCTGGTGGCGTTGGGCATGTCGCCTGGCAGAAAGAAGTATCTATCACGGAACGCGTTTGCTGCGGTCTGGTAGCGCTGAAATTCGGTTGCTACGGTGCGCATTTCGCTGGCACGAATGAGTGATCGGCCAGCCAAAATACCCCCGACCAGCAAGCCAAGAATCACAAGCACTATACTTAATTCGACGAGCGAGAACCCGCCGCTTGGGTTATGTAGTTGTGACGTGGGGATAGATGCATGGATGCTTCCCGTTCTGGAGTGTGTGTTCATGCGTTATTTACAACCAATGGGAAGAGTCGTGTCATAAGATAATACGTGGGTTTGGATGTGGGGTGGCGCAGCACACATATACTGGTATTCATTGATATTCAATAATACACGCTCAAAGCCAGCCTGTATACGACTAGAAATACGAGTAGATTTTTGATGCGGTTCAGCATGATTGCCTGTCACTAACGCACACAGGTGATTGTTAGGCTGGCGTCACTTTAGTGGTTCCGGCCTATCGAGAATTTATGGTGCCAGGGCGAAACTTGCGAAAGCCAAAAAAGAGCTTCCAATGAGCCAGATGAACCTGAACGACGTCAGCGACGCAATTGCCAAGTTGGATAGCGGCTTAAGCCTGCGTTTGTTCAACAGGCGGTTGAAGTGCTTTTTGAACGAGCTCCAGTGCGATGGAGCTTAGGGCGTTTTCACTATTATCATCGCTGAATGCTTGGTTCTCGATCAACTTCACCGCTGCATCCCGCAGTTTCTCCTTCAGCAGCTGGTCGATGGGGCTTTTGAGATGCAAGCTATCCACGTAAACACTGCCGCTTTTGGTGATATAGATTTCCACGTCATCATCGTCGCGCACGCCGTTATTGTTAGCATCCACCCAGATATCGACATGGTCGGTACCGGCAGTGATTTCTACGGCTGTATTATGCGCAACAAACATGGGCAACTCCTGGATGGCCTATGAAGTGAGTCTAAGATGAATATCTTAATTTTTATTTAAGCCGCATGCTGGGCGATAATATCAAGGAAAAATGCGCCGTAGCGCTCGGCTTTTTTCTCGCCGATGCCGCCGATCTGCTGCAAGTCGGGCAGCGCGCGGGGACGGCTTGTGGCCAATTCGCGCAGCGTTTTATCATGGAAAATCACATAGGGCGGTACATTCTGGGCTTTGGCCAGTTCCATACGTGCTGCCTTTAGTGCTGCGAATAATCCGCTGTCTGCATCGTTATTTAACGCCATGGCTAGTTTTTTCGTGGTCTTGGCCCGCTTGGTCTTGGTGATATGCCGCAGTTGCAGCGTACGCTTCTCCTTCAGGAACGCATGGCCCTGCGGCGTCATCTTTAATCCACCATGGTTGGCGATATCCACGCTTAGCAGGTTCATCGCCACCAGCTGGCGAAAAATGCCCTGCCAGTCCTGAGACGTATATTCCATACCCACCCCGAACACGCCGAGCGTGTCGTGGCCGAAACCGGTGATGCGTTCATCGGTTTTGCCGAGGAGCACACTGATGAGATATTGTACCCCAAACCGCTGCCTCGTGCGGTACACGGCAGAAATAGCCTTTTGCGCCGCAACGGTGCCGTCGAACGTTTCCGGCGGCATGAGGCAGGTATCGCAATTGCCGCAAGGTGGGCTCTGGTTGCCGAAATATTCCAGCAGCACCTGCCGGCGGCAGCTCGATGTTTCGCACAGGCCCAGCAACGCGTTCAGTTTCTGGTGCTCGATGCGTTTCTGGGTATCCGGCGCATCACCATCCTCGATGAAGCCGCGCTGCATCGCCACATCGCGCATGCCGTACAGCATCAGCGCATTGCTAGGCAGCCCATCGCGTCCCGCACGGCCAGTTTCCTGATAGTAAGCCTCGATATTTTTTGGGATATTCACATGCGCCACGAACCGTACATCCGGCTTGTCGATCCCCATGCCGAATGCGATGGTGGCGACCATAAT
>Ga0214921_10009688_pt1 | contig 12125 bp, 12 predicted proteins | sample LL1505_MetaG_FD_177992 | JGI IMG/M metagenome (GOLD analysis project Ga0214921, IMG submission 177992) | Freshwater microbial communities from Lake Lanier, Atlanta, Georgia, United States - LL-1505 | ecosystem: Environmental > Aquatic > Freshwater > Lake | place: USA: Georgia | collected... | reverse complement strand
ATTAGTTTAGACTAAATTGTGCAATTTTAAATATTAAACCTATTTTGACTATTAATCAGACCAATCCCATCGAAAAAAAATCTTACAAATACTATGATTTTTTGTTAGCTGGTTTCGTTACAGTCTTGCTTTGTTCCAATCTCATTGGGGCCGGTAAAGCTGCACAGATTGATCTACCCTTATTTGGCACCGTCGTATTTGGGGCAGGTGTTTTATTTTTTCCGATTTCTTACGCCTTTGGCAATATTTTTACTGAAGTATATGGATATGCCTATGATCGTCGCGCTGTATGGTGTGGATTTGGAGCTTTGTTATTTGCAGTATTTATGTCGCAAATTGTGATCAATCTAGAACCCGCGCCAGGAGCTTATAACGAACACCTCCAAGAAGGCTTGGAGTCTGTGTTTGGTAATACCTGGCGCATTGTGTTTGGCTCCATCATTGCATTTTGGTGTGGTAGTTTGGTTAATGCTTATTTTCTCGCCAAAATGAAGGTTCTATCCTCTGGTAAGCATTTGTGGTTAAGAGTCATTGCTTCGACTGCCGTTGGTCAATTTGTAGACTCTATCTTGTTCTACATGCTTGCCTTTTATGGGATTTGGCCAACCCAACAAGTCATTGAAGTAGCATTTGTGCAATACATTCTTAAAACCTCTTGGGAAATTTTGGCCGTGCCATTGACTTATAAAATCGTTAGCTTTTTAAAACAAAAAGAACACGAAGATTACTTTGATACCAAGACTGACTTCAATCCGTTTAAATATAAAGTCTAGTACTCATGCTGGGAGATCGTATGTTGTCCCATTCCGTTGATTTCTAAAATAGACTGTACTACAGGTAAATCTTGCTCTAAAGTCTCTTTGAGTTTCCAAGGCGGATTGATGACCCATATGCCACTGGCAGATAAACCCAATTCCTGATGATGCTTTATACGGAGTTCTGCGCAAATCCAGGGTAATTGATGCTCATGACAAAGTTTTTTTAAGTGATCCGGAAATTCTTGTGACTCTAGTCGGCTCAGGATGGGATACCAAATGAGATATACACCAGTAGAAAAGCGTTTGATAGCTTCTTGCAGTGTTTGGATGACTTGAAAATAATCTCCTTTATCTTCATATGATGGATCAATGAGAACTAAGGCTCGCCTTGAAGGTGGGGGAAGATAGGCTTTTAGATGCGAAAAGCCATTCATCATTTCGATTTTAATATCTTGGCGTTTGAGTTGAATGGAGTCGATATTACTTTTTAGAACTGGAAAGTCTGTGGGATGCAATTCCATCAACCTTAATTTATCAAGACTTCGCATACTTTGCCATAAAAGATAGGGCGATCCAGGATATGTTTCCAGTTGATTACTTTGCGTTTGAAGAACTTCAATTATCGAAAGATAGTGACGAATATTATCTGTTAAGGAAGCAGATGATTTCATTTGGAAGAGTTTCACAATGCCTTCCTCAGATTCCAAACTAGTCGTTGCAAAGCGATCTTTCAGGTTATAGATTCCAGCTCCCGCATGGGTGTCGATGAGCATCAGAGGGGTATCTTTTTTATGAAGTAATTCTAGGCAAGTTAGAAGGGTTAGATGTTTAAGCACATCCGCATGATTGCCCGCATGAAATCCATGTCGATAACTAAACATGGTGCTTAACGCTCTTGATCGATGATTCTAGGAATCGCCTGAATCCAAGTGATAACAATCAGACCTGCCAAAACAATTTGAAGATTGGCATTGAGAACAAAATCAATGGTATCCGTGATTAACAAGTAAAGACTCATGAGGCTGGCAAGTAAAATCACTTTCACAGGCCAAGCTTTTATTACAAAAAGAGACGTAGGAACATATTGAACTAAAACAGCGCCAATCAGTCCAGAGGTAATTCCGAGAGCGCATCCTACAAAAACATCTTCTGGCCAATGTGCACCAACAGCAACACGTGATAATCCTACGCCGGCGGCAAGAATAAACAAGATCAATCCCATGGTTCTATTTTTGGCATCAAGACTAAAGTAAATAGCCGTAGCGATACTAAAGGCAGTCATCGTGTGACCAGAGGGCATTGCTGAATGAAGCAAAGGGTGTTCAATAATGTGAATCACACCTTGATCAATGACTCCTGCAGGACGGCTGGTATTAAAAAAAGTTTTTGCAAGATTTGAAAATATGCCTGCAAATACTCCTGAGATAATTGCTGCGTACAGAGGTTTTCTTGCGAATAGCACCATTGGCAGTGCAAGAGCGAACACCGACCAACCATTGCCTAACATTGAAAGACTTGTCCAAATCAAGTCAGGTAAGCGGGCGGTTTGTTGATTAATACTAATAAACCACGCTTGATTTTGTGAAGAAGTAAGATCCGATAAATAAATAGCGAGTGGCAAAAGTGGAATGGCGTAAATCCACCAAGATAGGGATCGTTTATCTTTGAACATATGTTGATTTAGCTAACCAGTGTTTCATTGCTTCGATTACTTCTGGAACAGTAATGGCTTGCATGCAAAGATTATTTGTACAGGGAGTTTTACGATGATTGGCTGCGGAAACACAGGGTGAGCAAGCAAGACCAGCAAAAATCGGTATGGACTTACCTAAGGAGCCATAGAGCGCTGGAGTTTCTGGGCCAAACAAAACAATGGTTGGTAAAGGTGTTACTGATGAGAAGTGACCTGGACCAGAATCATTCGTAACCATTACATGGGATACGTGATACAAAGCAGGTAATTCACCAAACTTCACCATACCTGCAAAATTATAGGCATTGGGTGAGCTAGCCATGTCAAGGACATGTTGTGCATACTGTTTTTCTTCTGGAGATCCAGTCACTAAAAAAACGGCATCTGGCCACTCTATAGCTGCTGTTTGTATCAGTTGGGCAAAGCGCTCCGGAGCCCAGCGGCGTTGAGGCAATAAATCACTCGCATTGGGGTTAATCAAGATGATAGTTGTTGGGAAGATAGGAAACCGATCTTGAATCAATGTGTGGATACGTGAAGTGATTTGAGATTTTTGTGCCTCGCTTACTTGCGCTTGCGCCAGTTCAATTACCTGATTTGCAAGAGGAATCTTACTGTAGGGTAATTCATTCTCTGTTGAAAATGCTGCATGGACTAATGATAAAAAATTCTTGGCAATATGGATATGTGGGTTGTAATGTACCTTATGGGTAAGGAGGTCTCCACGCCAAAGGCCTTCACCATGAAATATATGATAACCAACCCGTCGCCGAGCTCCAGAGCAACCAGTAAGTAGGGCAGTAAATCGCGAAAATAATTCAAGATCAATCACCGTATCGATATTCAATCGATGTATCTTGAGGAGTGTCGTGAGGGTAGTTTGGATTAAAGCAAATAAACCGCTGGCATCAATCGTCAGAATTCGATCCGTTGGAACTGTTTGAAGAAGTTCAAGACTCGCTTGATTACTTTTAAAGATTAAAAAATAAATATCTGCACCCCGCGCAATTGTGTCTCGCATCGCGGGGTCTACCAAGATGGCACTACCCATTTCGGAAAGTTCAATGAATAAAACTTTTTTCGGAGAAATAGGTGATCTATGAAACAGACGATTGACAAAATCATATAGGTATACAAATGGCGTCAAAATTGCACACAAAGGTACACCAGCAAGATGATCGATGCGACGCATCGTGTCTACACGTATAGTCATGACCTCTATTATGACAGGTCAATCAGCCCTTTTGTATGATTCTAGGTAACCCAGGTAAAAAAGTAATGAGAATGGTCAGGCCATAGAGTAGCGAACTTAATATTACCAAGCTTGGATCAACACCCCATAGGGCCAACATGCCAGCAAGGGATGTTTCTCGTAGCCCCCAGCCTGAAATACTGATCGGGATAAGCATAAGTAGTCCGACGGCAGGAATACCGATGAGTAAAGACTCGATTGGGGCTTCAACTTGACAGGCTTTGAGGCATGCCCAGAAGGCTGCTAAAGTTAAAAAATGAATAGCTGTTGCTAAAACAATTTGCCACCAAACATTCGGAAATCCCCATGCAGTTTGAGTGGGTTTTAACGCGTGATTGATTTTCAAGCTACGCATTAATTTGAGGTACATTTCTTGAGTTGTTGGAACCTTTAATAAGGTTGCAATGAGAAGTGCTCCAAGTAGCATCGATATCAGTAAGAAAAGACCCAAATGAGGAACCCAAGTACCTAGAACAGCACCGCCAAGAGTGAGCCCAATAGCACCCAAAATGCTATTACCAGCAAACCCAAGAGACCTATCTAATAGGACTCCTAAAAAACTGAGAGGAAGTGGTTGAGAGGAGTTCTCTGAATTTTGTAATTGCTTAAAAGAGGAAATTGCGCGGTAACTATCACCGCCAAGCGTGGTTGGTAAACCCTGATTAATCAACCCCCCAGCAAAATAAAGACGAATATAAGAGATTGTGTTTTTTTGAAAACCAGCATGGTACATAATATGTCCCCAACGGGTCCCTGATATCGCATTACTGATCCACAACATGACAAGAGAAAGCAATATCCAAGAAATATCAATTGATGGCAAAGCGTTTTCAATCTTGATCCAATCAATTGATTGAAAAGCACGAGTCAGTAATACAACTGAGATCAATAAGCGAATATATAAGCCATAGCGAGACCAAAAACTGTCTTTTACTTTTTCTGCGGAGGATGCTTTTGGCATAGGTGAGATTTAAGGTACTCGCTGTGGAGAGAAATGACCTTGCCAATTCTTACACAGCAAAAAGTCAAATTGAGCAATATTCCGACCCAAGCGATGAACCGTCTGAGTGCTTAGTGTTTCACAGGATTCAAAGCCAGTATTTGAAACAGGCACTAGAAAAGCCATTTGTGACCAGTCGAGAACAAGCGCGTCGCTTCCAACAGGAAGCGGTCCTGACCAAAGGTCAAACTGATCGATACGCTCATCTAATACAAATACTTGAAGAGGTCTTGCATACCAGGCCATACGACTTGCAAGAGTCCAATTTTGTACTGCAAGATGCGGAATTTTATGTTGCTTAGAAAGTTCTTTCATCCGAATTCCAGCTTCTTTCCAACCATATAAGTCCGCGATGGGATTCTTTTTACCCCATTCATGATTCTTATCAATTTGCGGAATTCCACCAAAAAAGAGGAGGATAAATCCAAGAATGCAAATCAAAAGTTGTGCAGATGCAATCAAGCTAATCCAGAAACGACGACCTGACCCCCATGCTTGAGCCAGTCCAATCCCGGCGATGGGGAGAAGTGCTACCCAAGCAGGAGCTGTCCAATGGGGTAAGCTGCCACCTCCACCAGAAAAATAGGCAAATAAAACAAAAGGAATCAAGAAAAAGCTTAGTAAAGCTTTTGGCTCTAGAGATCTTTTACGTATGTGCCAAGCAATTCCTAAAATGATTAAAAGCCCATAGGTCACCGATTGATTAAGAATAAAAACAAATACTTTTTTAAACTTCCACTCACCACCAGTTCCATGACCGAATTGATAGATAAACGAAACCCATTCATGTTGATAGTTCCAGATAATGACGGGTGAAATCAATATCGTTGCAATAAATAAGCAAAGATATAAACCCGGACGACGAAATATCTTCAAACCATGCCAAGCAATTAAACAATAGGGTATAGCTAGAGCGAAAAATAGTGCTGTATATTTTGCTAGGCCCGATAACCCAAGGACGATACCCAGTAAGATCCATTGCCATAAGTCATGGGGTTTTCGTTGGTCGAGTTTTTCTTTCAAATGAAGAGTGATGAGCATCATGGCCGGCACTAGAACCAAAAGAAGCGTATCTGGCAGTAAACCAACACCTAAAACGTGCATGATGGGAGCTAACAAGAAAATCAGACTAGTCCAGAACATCGCCGCTTTTACAGTGATGTAATCAAAAGAAGATCTGAACTGCTCTAGAAGAGTGTGGGTAATTCGTAGACAAAGCAAAAGGCCGATGAGCCATAAAGCTTCAGGTATGAATCGCAACCAGCCTTCAGACCAATTCCATTGGACGGGAAGAGCTTGAATCCAGCCCACCAAAGGAGGGTGATCAAAGTAACTCCAATCAAGGTGCAAACCATAAAGTGCGTAATGCGCTTCATCGACAGATAAACCCAAGATAAAGCCAAACACGAAATGAATGACTATGGCAAAAACTATCGAGGTAATCATATATCGATACCACGGAGTAGCGTTATAAAACATACTTACGAGGAAGCTTCTAAAAAGTTATCTTGACGATAGGTTAGAACAAGCGTGTCACGCCATGTATTTTCAGGGTGATTGCGATCCTGAGGTTGGATTGGGGTAGTTTCGTGTAAGACCTTAGTGTCATCAAGTAAAAGTAGTGTCCAAGGTTGGTCTAAAGTAAAGCGCTGACCTTGAGGCCCATTTGCATCAAACACTCTAGACTCGCCACCGATGACACAATGTCTTTCCACTAAAAGTACAGCAACAAAATTGACGCCATCGCGATGTGCACCCTCTGGTGTAGGTCTGCCTATGCCTTGGGATGTGTCAATTCGAAATTGATGAACCTCCACAAACCATGGACTGAGATTTTTATTTTCCTTGATTACTACTTGTGAAAAGAGATCACCTAATTGAAGTAAAAAATCGTACATAGCAGGATGTTTCAAAAACGTTTCATCACAAGGCGAGAAAATACGGTTCATGCCACCATGAAGGGCGTTATAAGAAACAGGTTGGAAGTGTGGGCGATAAGGAGGAATATCAATGGACTTATCCGTTACGATGACGCTAGAGTGCCTACGCTTGCGGTACTTGCCGCCATCCTTTAAATATTGATCTTCAACAAGATTATTCCAAGTTAGCGAGAGATCTTGCCAATCTTTTAAAGAGTGTTCACTTAAAGAAAAAAACTCTTCGCTACGAATCAGTGCAAAGCCTTTTTCTTGAAGGTACATGACACTTCGAGAGAAAGGGGTGTAGGGAGGTAAAAAAGAATTCATAAATTGTTTTTATTTTAATCCTGAAACCAATTTTTGCCATCAAAATGACATAAAGGCATTAAGATTGAAGCTTATATTTCTTTAAGAGCCAACGTGTTAGTCGCCAAGTGAGCAGGGCTCCAAGAATGGCAATATAGATCCGGACTTCGCCAAAATTATTTTTACCAGCTTTGTGAAGGTAGTAGTGAAGAACGACAAAGATGGCAATCGGATAAATCAATTCATGAAGTTTTGCCCAATTACGTCCAAGACGTTTTTGCATTCCATTGGTAGATGTGATGGCTAGAGGGATTAAACCAATAAAAGCGATGAGTCCAAGAGTAATAAAAGTTCGTTTGAAAAAATCTTGGTAAATAGCTTGGAGGTCCAATTGTTGATCGATAACCGACCAAGTCAAAAAATGTAATAAGGCATAAAAAAAACAAAATAAACCCAGCATGCGTCGGTATTTTAAAAGCTGGTTCCAGCCAAAGGTGATTCGAACCGGAGTAATAGCTAAGGTGATACATAGCATCACAATTGCCCAGGTTCCTGTAAATCGAGTAATGAACTCGATGGGATTGGCAGTTAATCCATCATGAAATCCATACCAAATGAGCCGTAAAAAAGGGGTTAATGCTAGGAAAAAAACAGTGGGTTTGCCAAAGTTCTTAATAGAATTTTTTAAGGTCCATGCCGGCATATAAAGAGGCAACTTGATCGCCGTAACCATTAAATTTTAGGGTTTTAATCTTGGGTGAGAAGATACTTTTATCATCGCTGATACGTCTCTCACTCGCTTGAGACCAGCGTGGGTGGTCTACCTCAGGATTTACATTTGAATAAAAGCCATATTCATCCGGAATAGCAATATTCCAACTGGTAGCGGGTTGCTTTTCGACCAACTTAATCTTGACGATGGATTTACCACTTTTAAAGCCATATTTCCAAGGAATCACCATGCGAACTGGTGCACCACTTTGCTTAGGTAAGGTTTGACCATAAAGACCAAGAGTAAGCAGGGTGAGGGGATGATTTGCTTCATCTAAACGAAGGCCCTCCACATAGGGCCATTGAATAATATCACTACCTAAACCACGCATTTGTTTTTTATCTGCAAAAGAGACAAATTCAACAAATTTTGCTGAGCCTAATGGGTTGACAAGTTTCAGTAGATGACTTAATGAGTAACCCACCCAAGGAATCACCATGGACCACCCCTCAACACAGCGCATTCTGTAGACACGTTCTTCAAGAGGAGCAAGTTTCATCAAATCATCGATGTCAAAGACGCGTGGTTTACCCACTAGGCCTTCGACACTTAGTTTCCAGGGGCTAGTGATCAGGTTGGATGCATAAACCGCCGGATCAGATTTATCCGTACCAAACTCATAAAAATTGTTATAGCTAGTGACATCGTTGAAAGATGTTTTTCTTTCCATCAAGTTATATGCAGGATTGAGAGGAGCATTTAACTTGGTTTGTGCCAAAGCATCTCGAGAAAACCAAGAGCTCATTTCTAGACCTAGAGCTCCACCTGCAGCAAGTTTGATGAGCTCACGACGTTTTTCGAAAACTCTTTGAGGAGTAATTTCAGAGCTGGAGATCGGCGGTAAATTTAATTTCATGATTTATTCTATATCTTTTCAAAAAAGATTGCATTGTGGAGTTATTTCTTCGATATACAATAACTCTATTCCAATTACAAATATTGAAAACATGACCCAACTATTCTCGTCTTTTCATCTACCTGCTCCTAACGGAGGCATTACTCTGCCAAATCGCATGGTTGTTGCTCCAATGTGTCAATATTCAGCCAATGATGGTTTGGCGAATGATTGGCATTTGACCCATTGGACTAACTTAATGAATAGTGGTGCCGCAGCTATCATTATCGAAGCGACAGGGGTTACAGATGTTGGACGAATCACTTCACGTTGTTTAGGTTTATGGAATGATGCATGTGAAGCTGCCTTGGCAGATAACCTCAAAAGAGCAAGGGCACTTGCACCTCGTACACTAGTTGGTATCCAATTAGCTCATGCAGGACGAAAAGCTTCTAGTCATATACCATCTAAAAGTGGAGCATCCATACCTCCATCAGACCCCTTAGGTTGGCAAACTCTAGCGCCTTCTGATATTCCCCATTTACCGCATGAGCATCCTCCTGAGGCTTTAGACAAAAAAGGTATGGAAGCTATTAAAGAGGCCTTTGCAGAAGCCGCTAAAAGAGCTCATCGAGCCGGTGTAGATTTTATTGAGTTGCACGGTGCTCATGGATATTTATTGCACCAATTTTTATCGCCTATAGCGAATCATCGTACTGATGAATATGGTGGTACTTTAGAAAATAGAATGCGTTTTCCTTTGGAAATAACGGCAGCTGTGCGAGCTGTATATGATGGAGTGATTGGTATGCGTGTTTCTGCAACCGATTGGATTGAAGGCGGTTTTACTCCAGAAGAAGCAGTTATCTTCGCTGAGCGTCTCAAAGAGTGTCAAATCTCCTATATGCACGTCTCGAGTGGAGGCGTTGCTGCGGGTCAAAAAATCCCAGTTGGTCCAGGTTATCAAGTGCCTTTTGCCCAGTTAGTCAAAGAGAAAACTAGTTTGCCTACGATTGCGGTTGGGATGATTACTGAACCATTGCAGGCAGAGGCAATTATTGAGCAAGGTCAGGCTGATTTAGTCGCATTTGCAAGAGCATTCTTATTCAAGCCAAGATGGGGCTGGGAAGCTGCAGCAGTTCTTGGTGGACAAGTGGAAGCAGTTGAGCAATATTGGCGTTGTTTGCCTAGAGAGCATCAACATGTCTTTAAGGAACTCAAAATTGGAGGAAGGTAATTGTAGGATTGCCACACTTTGAAATATTTTCAGCAATGTCATTTGATATTGGTTACTATATAAGGAGTAATTGAATTCAAAGTGTGAAAGAAACTGAGGAAAACGTGCTCCATATATTGAAGCTAGACGTTGGTGGTATACCTCAAAGTTGGGTAAATGCTGAGGAAGCTACCAAGCACTATGCAGAAGGAAGTATAGCTTGGACTTTAGGTCAACCGATTGCGGTGATGCGGGGAGGAATTTCCCGCCAATCTGGCCAACAGTCCATCATCCAATTACACTCCATCATCGCCACCAAAGGCTCTTCTAGAATTAATTTATTTGATGTAACTCCTGCCATCACAAAGAGCAAGTTGTATCGACGCGACCAAGGCGTTTGTGCATATTGTTCGCAAAAGATTTCTGAAGGAGAAGCGGAGGCAGAGCATATTACCCCAGCGAGCCGAGGTGGAGATTACTCTTGGATGAACTTGGTGATTTCTTGTAGAGAGTGTAATCAGAAAAAAGGTAACCGATCTCCCGAAAAAGCTGGTATGTCTTTGATTTATGCCCCTTACATACCCAGTTTGTACGAAGATATGATACTTAAGGGGCGGAATATCTTGGCAGATCAAATGGAATTTTTGGCAGCAAACCTCCCTAAGAATAGCCGTCTTTTAAAAAAGACCATATAGTTAATGGATTGCTCTTCTAAGATGCATTAGAAATGGATGCTTGACTGTTGCTCTGCAATATTTTCTTAATTAAGGGATAATACCTAAGTGTTAACCCTTATAAGGAATGTTCTGTGAGTAAAATTATTCTTCAATTTTCTAAAACTTTTGATTTCTTTTCAAATCAAAGTAGATGTGAGGCTTTTGTTAAAAGTCAAAATCCTAGTAATTTATATGAAGTTGAAAAGTTGATTTTCGACTACGTCAACTCTAACCAACCATAATTTTTAAGCAATTTGTTTGATTGGATGATGATCTGAAAGTTCGTCGATGTATCGATACATTGACGTTCCTTCTCTTTTTAAAAAGTTTTGAACAGCATCATAAAAGCGTTCATCAACTAAATAATGCATCGAATATAAGTTGACGGGGATTAAGCCCCGATGAATTTTATGCTCACCCTGAGCACCGCCTTCAAAAATTGCTATTTTCTCGCGGATGCAAAATTCGATATTTTGGTAATAAGCTGTTTCAAAATGTAAGTTTTTAATCCCTTGAATTGAACCCCAATATCGACCATATGCTCTTTCTTGAGAATTTGCGTCACGATTTCTGAAAATCATGGAGCTAGCAATTGGTTTACCCTCCAACTTTGCAAATATGAGATGAATATATTCAGGCATAGAAGCGCCAATTCGGGCAAAGAAGTCTCGATTTAAGTAGGGAGCATTGCCATGATTGAAGTAATTTGCCGCATAGCAATCATAAAAAAAATCCCAATCAGCCTCAGTCATTTCTGATCCGGGAACATGTGTATAACTGACACCAGCATCGATGACCGATTGTCTTTCACGAATAATATTGTTACGACGTTTTTTATTTAAGGTGTACAAAAATTCCTCAAAATCATTGAGAAACTCCCCAGGTCGATCAAGAGATTGATTTTGCCAATGAAATTGAATCGACTCACGCCTTAAAAAGCCATGATCTCTCAATAGTTTCTCATCTGCCTGTGGTGGAAATAAGATATGCACACTCGAGATCTCTTTTGCCTTCGCAAAATCTAAGATGGCTTGCAGTAAATGACTATTCGCGACTTGGTCAGATCCCAAGACTCTAGAACCACCTACTGGGGTAAATGGTATGGCACTTAATAGTTTGGGGTAGTAGGATAGGCCATGCTCTTTGTAGGCATTTGCCCATGCCCAGTCAAACACATACTCACCATAAGAGTGAGACTTTAAATAAAATGGTATTGCTCCAAGGAGTTGATGCCCAGTATCATCCCAAATCGTAAAGTGGCAAGGTGTCCAGCCAGTACTAGGGCTTACACTGCCACTTTCTTCCATTGCTAATAAATACTCATGACGAATAAAAGGTGATGCATCTAAATCAGATATTAAAGAATTCCAAGTATTACTTGAAACTTCGTTAATCCTAGAAAAAATCTTTACTTTGTACAAGAAATGTTCAATTAATGATTTTCAGGGGCAATACCAGTTGCAATTAAGAACCGAGAAACCATATTATAGGTTGCAACAACTGCAACTATTTCCACAGTAGCTTGATTACCTAAAGACTTCGTTAAGCGCTCCATAATGGCTTCAGGAACTTCGATTTCTCTGGTCATAGCCAAGGTTAAGGCAATCACATCCTGTTCAATTTCACTAAACAGGGTGGAGTTAAAAGCATCCGTACCA
>Ga0214921_10009687_pt1 | contig 12125 bp, 10 predicted proteins | sample LL1505_MetaG_FD_177992 | JGI IMG/M metagenome (GOLD analysis project Ga0214921, IMG submission 177992) | Freshwater microbial communities from Lake Lanier, Atlanta, Georgia, United States - LL-1505 | ecosystem: Environmental > Aquatic > Freshwater > Lake | place: USA: Georgia | collected... | reverse complement strand
CACTTTTGAACGTACCTGCCGTTGATTTAGGGGCGGCTCAGGTGGCTGAACCAAATATTACAAATCTAGGACCGCGTCCTGGTCAGAATACAAATGCGTTAATTGAATTCAATATTGCGCTTCGCCAACAAACTCGAGCACTGCCAATTTGGTGGCTAGACCGAATGGTTCTTTCTGATCATTCATTAACTGAACGCATGACTTGGTTTTGGCATGGTCATTGGGCAACTTCAATTAGCAAAATTAATTTTGCATACCCGATGTATCTTCAAAATCAAACCTTGCGCAAGCATGCCGTTGGAAATTTCAAAGACTTGTCACTTGCAATGATAAATGATGGTGCTCTGCAAGATTGGCTCGACGGTGGGGCAAATACTGTAAAAGCGCCAAACGAAAATTTAGCCCGTGAGTTGATGGAGTTATTTCTACTCGGAGTAAATCGTTACACCGAAAACGATGTCCGTGAATTAGCAAGAGCTTTGACTGGTTACCAAATTGAACCATGGTCAGGTAAAGTAATTTTTAATTCAAAACGTTTTGATGCAAACTCAAAAACAATCTTGGGGTCGAGTGCTAACTTCGATGGACCAAAAGCTACTTCTTGGTTACTTTCCCAGGCAGACTGTGCAAAATTTATTGCGGAGAGAATTTGGTTTAGATTTATCTCTAGCACTAACTCACTTCCTGCAAACAACTCTTTAGAGAGTGCATTCGTTAATCGTGACATCAATTCAATTTTATTAGCTGCTACCGATAGCAAAGTCCTTAGTGACCCAAATAATTCTGTTGTTAAGGCACCAGTTGAATGGTTTGCAAGCGTTGCCCGCTATTTGAAATTGACCCCATCGGCACTGAAAACCCCAGCCCAACTACTTAACTATTTAGATAAGTTGGCTCAGGTTCCATTTAACCCGCCAAATGTAGGTGGTTGGCCGACAGATGAATCTTGGTTGAGTTCGGCTAGTGCGCAATACCGACTTCAATTTGCTGGCTGGCTGGTTAAACAAGCGGATTTAAGTGCTTTAACTGCAGTTGCCCCTAACAAGCGAGTTCTCTGGTTGCAAGATGAACTAGGCATTCTAGTTTTTAGTAATCGCACTCGAATTGCACTAGATGGCGAGAAGAATAATCCAGCCCAATTACTGCAGTTAGCAATTTGCAGCCCAGAATATATCGTGAGCGCGTAGGGAGAACTGATGGATACTTTAACTCGTCGTAAATTTCTTCAACTATCTGGTGCCGCGACGGTTGGTGCAGTCGCGCCGATGTTGACCCTTGACGAAATTGCAGCTGCTGCGTCAAGCCGACCACTTCCGCTGGGCACACCAATTTTGATTATGGTCACCCTTTATGGTGGAAATGATGGACTAAATACAGTTGTGCCTTATACCGATCCAATTTATTTCTCATCGCGACCAGATATTTCTTACGCACCAGAGAAAGTTTTGAAATTAGATGAGCAATTAGGTTTAAACCCGGCCATGACTGGAATCAAGTCCATGTGGGATCAGAAGAAAGTAGCAATTGTCCGTGGTGTTGGTTATCCAAGACCCGATCATTCACACTTTACTTCAATGGCGATTTGGCAAAGTGGTGCACCAGTGTCCAGATTAAATAGCGGTTGGTTAGGTCGTTGGGTTGAATCACAAGAATTAGATCCTATGTTGGCAATTAGTTTGGGCTCGGTGTTGCCACCTTTGCTTGCTGGCGAAAAAAGATCTGGCTCTGTTCTGCCACTTGGTGGCTTAGTTATTCCAACCGGCGCTTTTGGAAAAGATTGCCAAAAGTTGAGTCAGGTTGTCTCATCCGATAACAAACTAATGGCGGCGGCCGCGACATCAATGCGTGATTTATTTGAAGTTTCTAGCACCGTTACCCCAATTTTAAAGATGCCCGCACCGGTAGCCGATGATTTACCTACTGCAAACGGTGGAAACGCTGGCGGCGATTCGAATCTATCGCAACAGTTAGATGTAGTCGCCAAGCTCATTGCGGCAGGCTCACCAACGCGAGTCTGGTCGGTTTCACTTGGTGGATTTGATACTCATGCAAATGAAGCAAACGCGCAAGCCGCCTTACTTGGCACAGTTTCGACAGCGTTGACTAGATTTGCAAGTCAAATGAAAAATACTTCCCGCGGTAAAGATATTGTCACCATGGTTTATTCCGAGTTCGGTCGTCGCGTAAAGGGAAATGCTTCGCAAGGCACCGACCACGGAACTGCTGGGCCAGTATTTTTAATTGGCGATCGCGTAAAAGGCGGTTTCTATGGCGACCAACCATCACTCTCAAAATTAATTGGTGGTGATTTAGCAGTGACTTCAGATTTCCGAGATATTTATGCCGCCGTTTTAGAAGATCTTTTGAAAACCCCAGCTGAAAAAGTTCTAGCCGGCTGGAAGAGCAAGGGTCAGTACTTCTAACTACTTCTCTTCTTCATAAAGAATTACCGGTTGATTCTTGCGGACGGCTAGCCCCTTGGGTGGATTAGCTTCGATAAGTGCGTCGACTTCAATTCGTAACTTGGCAACTTCGAGTGCCATGTTCGCCATTGCTGATTCGAGTTCAATAATTCGTTTAATGCCCGCATGATTAATTCCCTCGCCTACTAAACGTTGCACCATGCGAAGGGATGCAATATCGCGCAACGAATATCTGCGATTACGACCACTAGTGCGATCTGGTGAAACCAAACCCATGCGATCATATTGGCGAAGTGTTTGTGGATGCATTCCGGATAATTCGGCCGCAACTGAAATTACATAAACGCCAGCACCATCATCTGGCAGATTCTTTTCGTTTTCAGTGTTCATGAATTTGCCTTGCCATTAAATTCGGCGCGTACATCTTCACCTTCGGTTGCGCTAGCGAAGTTCTTTAGCGCATCTTCAGCTTTTTGATCCATGCGTTTTGGCACTTGAACTTCAACCGTAACCAATAAATCTCCAGTTGCACCAGCTTTAGTAACTCCGCGGCCTTTTACGCGTAAAACGCGGCCATTTGAGGTGCCTGGCGCTAAGCGCACAGTTACATCATCGCCAGTAAGTGTTGGAACTTTAATGTCTGCACCAAGTGCCGCTTCGGGAAAAGTAACCGGCAAAGTAATGGTTAAGTTCTCGCCTTTGCGAGAAAAAACAGAATGCGGCTTTACATGTAACAAGATAAACAAATCGCCCGGGCCAGCTTCACCCGGTGCTCCTTTACCTTTAACACGAATTTTTGCGCCATCATTAACGCCGACTGGGACTCGAGCGGTGATGTTTTGGGCTGGTCCACCATCGGTAGAAAGTCGTAGATCTAAGGTAGTTCCGAAAATAGCTTCTTTAAACGTAATGGTTGCTTCAGTTTGTAGATCTTGACCTTTGCGCGGCCCACGTCGACCACCACCAAAAAGATTTGCAAAAATATCTTGTGGGTTTCCGCCACCAAAGATGTCACCAAAATCGCCACCTTGGTAATTTCCGCCACCCATAGGGGCGCGCATTCCACCTTTTTCGTAAAGTGAACGAGCTTCATCGTATTCAGCACGCTTTTTATCATCGCCCAAAATGTCGTAAGCCTCGGAAACAGCCTTGAACTGTTCTTCGAGTTTTACATCGCCTTTGTTTTTATCTGGGTGCAGTTCGCGGGCAAGGGAGCGATACTTCTTTTTAATTTCATCAGCAGGCGCATTCTTTGATACGCCCAGGATTTTATAAAAATCCTTCTCGTATAAATCACGCGCTGCCATTGCTTATTCTCCTGCTGGATCTGTTACTGCAACACTTGCTGGACGCAAAATACGCTCTTTGAATTTATATCCTGACTGCAAAATTTTGCTAGCGGTTGGAACTGAGACTTCAGTTGAAGTTTCATGCATTAAAGCATCATGAATCTGTGGATCAAATTCCGTTCCGGCCTCGCCAAATTTCTCTAGCCCGATACGCGAAGTTATTGAAGCTAATTGGTCAGCAATTGCTTTAAATCCACCAGTTAGCTCTTCGTGCTCAGCTGCTCTATCAAGCCCGTCTAATAAGGGTAATAGCTCATTTAATACTGATGCAATTGCGATTTCGGAAGCGACAGCCCGGTCGCGCTCAACGCGCTTTCGGTAATTGGCGTATTCGGCTTGTAAGCGTTGTAAGTCAGCAGTCATCACAGCAAGCGGGTCAATTTCTTGACCCGCTTCTGGATGTTCAAAACCAACTTCTTCTGTAGTCGGCTCGATATTTTCTTGAGTTTCTGAAGTCAATTACTTGTCCTCTTCGACAATCTCAGCATCTTCCACGCCATCTTCATTCGGTGTTGAATCACCCTGTGTTGCAGCTGTTGCTGCATAAAGGGCTGCGCCTAGCGCTTGGCTAACGGTTGCAACTTTTTCAGTTGCGGACTTGATTGCCTCAAGATCATTACCTTCGAGCGCGCTCTTAAGAACGGCAAGTTCAGTTTCGGTTTCGGCTTTCTTTTCAGCAGCTTCACCTTCAGTGAACTTATCTTCATTATCTTTTAAGAACTTCTCGGTTTGGTAGAGAAGTGAATCACCGTTGTTGCGGATCTCTGCTTCTTCCTTGCGCTTACGATCTTCTTCGGCGTGTGATTCAGCATCCTTCATCATGCGATCAATCTCTTCTTTAGAAAGTGATGAACCACCGGTGATAGTCATCTTCTGCTCTTTGCCGGTACCAAGATCCTTCGCTGATACGTGCACGATGCCGTTAGCATCGATATCGAAAGCAACTTCAATCTGTGGCACTCCGCGTGGTGCAGGTGGCAGACCAGTTAGTTCGAACATGCCGAGCTTCTTGTTATAAGCCGCCATCTCGCGCTCGCCCTGGAATACCTGGATCTGTACAGCTGGTTGATTGTCATCAGCAGTTGTAAAGATTTCGCTGCGCTTAGTTGGGATAGTTGTATTGCGCTCAATTAACTTTGTCATAACGCCACCCTTGGTTTCAATACCAAGAGATAGTGGAGTCACATCGAGCAGCAGAACATCCTTAACTTCACCCTTTAAAACACCGGCTTGAAGCGCGGCTCCTACGGCAACAACTTCATCAGGGTTTACGCCCTTATTTGGCTCTTTTCCGCCAGTAAGTTCGCGAACTAGATCAACAACTGCTGGCATACGAGTTGATCCGCCAACCAGAACTACGTGATCGATATCTGCAATTGGAATTCCAGCATCTTTTAGGACAGCTTGGAATGGCTTCTTGCAACGATCAAGTAGATCTGCAGTTAGTGATTGGAACTGTGCGCGAGTAATTGTTTCATCTAAGAACAATGGATTCTTTTCGGCATCAACGGTGATGTATGGCAAGTTAATTGATGCTTGTTGTGATGAAGAAAGTTCGATCTTTGCTTTTTCAGCAGCTTCACGAACACGCTGCATCGCCATTTTATCTTTTGCTAAATCAATTCCTGATTGAGCGGCAAATGTTTTTACTAGATGTTGCACAAGTGCGTCATCCCAGTCATCGCCACCAAGATTGTTATCGCCATTAGTTGCTTTAACTTCAACAACACCATCACCGATTTCAAGAAGTGATACGTCGAAAGTTCCGCCACCTAAGTCGAAAACTAGAATTGTTTGTTCTTTTTCGCCCTTATCGAGACCGTATGCAAGCGCTGCTGATGTTGGCTCGTTAATAATGCGAAGCACATTAAGGCCAGCAATCTCGCCAGCTTCCTTAGTTGCTTGACGTTGCGCGTCGTTGAAGTAAGCCGGCACGGTAATAACCGCATCAGTTACGGTTTCGCCCAGGTATGCCTCGGCATCGCGCTTTAACTTCTGTAGTACGCGTGCAGAAATTTCTTGTGCTGTGTACTTCTTGCCATCAATATCGATAGTCCAGTTAGTACCCATATGACGCTTAACTGAACGAATGGTGCGATCAACGTTTGTTACTGATTGACGCTTAGCAACTTCGCCAACAAGTACTTCGCCATTTTTAGCAAAAGCCACGATCGACGGAGTCGTGCGTGCACCCTCGGCGTTAGCGATAACTGCTGGCTCGCCGCCTTCTAGAACGGAAACACAGCTGTTGGTGGTTCCTAGGTCGATTCCTACTGCTCTGGCCATCTCTATTGCTCCAATTTCTTTTTTACGCTTGATTTTGAGTCTGATTCGACTCCAGGCTCCGCTTATCCGCGGGACATGAGTCGATCATACCCAAATACTTGAGTCGGGGCGACTCAGGTTTCCATAGGGTGTAACCCACAGCCCTAGGAACTTATTCCCGCGCAATTTTCCCTTTACCCTGAGCCACATGACGCTAACGCTCGCCTTAATGATCATCGCTTATGGCATGACGGTCGCCGCCCTGACCCTGCTGGCAATTCGGGTTCGCCAATTAATAGGTATCTATAAAAAAGGTACAGCTGACCCAACCCGTAGCGGTAATCGTGGCGCGCGTCTTAAAAACACTCTGAAAGAAACTCTTGGCCACACCAAGATGCTTAACTTCACCGGTACTGGAATTGCGCACTGGTTTGTCATGATCGGTTTTGGCGCATTATTTGGAACTTTGATTCAAGCTTATTTCTTAATCCCTAATCAACGTTGGGCGCTTCCAGTAATTGGGCACCTTTGGCCTTATGAATATTTTGTAGAGCTAATTACTTGGCTTACCGGTATTGGAATTGTGACGTTGATTGGTATCCGCCAATTCACTCGTTTTTTTCACAAGGGACGCACATCTCGTTTCCTAGGTTCTGGAAATTGGAAGGCTTACTACGTCGAAGCCACAATTTTGGTGGTGGTCTTATGTGTTATCGCGCTTCGAGGTCTCGAAGGCGCTCTCTCTGAGGAAACTGCTCGCAATAAGCACTACATCACTACTTGGTGGATTGCTGAAATGTTTAAGCAGCTTTCACTCAGTCAAATTACAACTTCGATTCAGGTAATTGCCGCAGTTAAAATTCTTGTTTCAATGCTCTGGTTTGTAGTCATCGCATCAAATTTGACCATGGGTGTTGCATGGCACCGATTCTTAGCACCAATAAACATTTTCTTTAAGCGCAATGCCGATGGTAAGAATTCACTTGGTCCATTGCCAGAGATGTTGTCACACGGTAAGCCAATTAACTTTGAAGATCCCGCCGAAGATGATGTTTTTGGACTTGGAAATCGCGGCGACATTTCTTGGAAAGGCCTGCTCGACATGACTTCTTGTACCGAGTGTGGCCGTTGCCAATCGCAATGCCCTGCTTGGCACACTGATAAACCTTTATCGCCAAAGCTATTGATTATGGCTATGCGCGATCACGCCATGTCTAAAGTTGTTGAAAATGAAGTACTAGTTGGTGAAAATGCTCCGATTTCACTTGATGTGCTTTGGTCTTGTACTACTTGCGGTGCTTGCGTTAATGAATGTCCAGTAGATATCGAACATGTTGATCACATTGTAAATATGCGCCGCTTCCAAGTGTTGGTCGAATCAGAATTTCCAACTGAACTGGGTGGAACTTTCCGTAATTTGGAAAAAGCAGGGAATCCTTGGGGGGCAAACCGCAATGATCGCGAAGCTTGGATTGCAGAATGTGATTTCCCAATTAAAGTTGTTGAAGGCGTTTTGCCTGATGACGTTGAATATTTATTCTGGGTTGGTTGCGCAGGTGCTTATGAAGAACGTGCCAAGAAAACCACTAAAGCAGTGGCTGAATTACTTCACATGGCCGGGGTTAATTTTGCGGTTTTGGGCAAACGTGAAACTTGTACCGGTGATCCCGCTCGTCGAAGTGGAAACGAATTCTTGTATCAAATCCTTTCGCGCGAGAATATAGATACTTTTAACGAAGTGTTTGCAAACCGTGATGTTTCAAAAGGCAATAAGAAAATAGTTGTAACTTGCCCTCATTGCTTCACAACTATCGGTCGTGATTACGCGCAAAGTGGTTTTGAATTAACCATGATTCACCACACGCAATTGTTAAATCAATTGGTTCGCGAAAAGAAATTAATCCCAGTCAATAAGGCAACTACCTCTCTTACCTATCATGATCCTTGTTATTTGGGTCGTCACAACGAGATTTATCAACCACCACGCGAATTGCTTAATGCAACCGGTGTGAAAGTTACTGAGATGCCTCGTAATCAAGAACGTTCTTTCTGTTGCGGCGCTGGTGGCGGTCGCATGTGGATGGAAGAGAAAATTGGCGAGCGCATCAATTTAAGTCGCGTTGATGAAGCTATCGCCACAGGTGTCGATGAAGTCGCTGTGGCCTGTCCATTCTGCCGAGTTATGGTCACCGACGGCATGACGTCGCGAGAGTCAGATGTTGAGGTCCTAGATGTCGCTCAGGCCTTACTGCGAGCGGTAAAGCCTCAGCCTGATTCGAGTATATTCTCAGGCAATTCTCAGAACCCTTAAGGATCCTTCTCTTAAGCCGCATTGGGTGGCCCCAGGAAATTAGATAAACCTGGAAATTTAGAGAGGAAGTCATGAGTAAGGGCGAAAGCAATAACCAACGAATTCTAGTTGTTGACGATGAATCGAGTATCAGCGATTTAATTTCAACCAGTCTACGGTTTGTTGGTTTTGATGTGCGAACTGCCAGCAATGGTTCACAAGCTCTACTAGTTGCCGAGGAATTTAAGCCACATGCCATGGTGCTCGATGTGATGATGCCCGGCATGGATGGTTTTGAAGTCTGCAAACGGATTCGCAACGAAGGTCAAAATATTGGCGTTCTTTTCTTAACTGCCAAAGATGGCATGGAAGATAAAGTCGCTGGTCTAACAATCGGTGGCGATGATTACATGACCAAGCCATTTAGTCTGGAAGAGTTAGTTGCTCGTTTGCGCTCACTTTTGCGCCGCACTGGTGCAACTTCTACAATCAACGACGAAGAAAAAATTCGTTTTGCTGATCTCGAATTAGATGAAGCCACTCACGAAGTTCACCGGGCTGGTAATTTAATTGATCTTTCACCTACCGAATTCTTGCTACTTCGCTACCTAATGATTAATGCTGATCGAGTTGTTTCTAAAGCACAAATTCTCGATCATGTGTGGCAATACGATTTCCGTGGCGATGCCGGAATTGTTGAAACCTATGTTTCCTATTTGCGCAAAAAGATTGATACTTACGAACCAGCTCTAATTCACACTGTGCGTGGAGTTGGTTATCGACTACGGATTCCACCAAAGTAACCTTTAAATGCAGAATCGAAACCCTTTATCAAGTGCGAGCTTACGAAACCGACTATTAGTCGGCGTACTGCTTTTATCCGCACTTGGCTTTACGGTTTCGGACTTTGTTGCGCAAAATGCAATGCAAAAGTTTCTCCTTCAACAAGTAGATCAGCAACTAATCAGTGTTGCCGATGGCGCTTTGTTGCGAGTTGATCGTGCTGGAATTCAAAGTGATCCCGACGGCGATGAATTAGGTCGCAACTCTCAATCAAAGACTGCTACCGAAACCCCATTACGCAGCGTTCCTAGCTCAGTTTCAATCACTTTACTTGACCCTTTTGGTAACTACGTTGGCGGTGTTGGTGGCGATCTAAATGCGCAGAAGATCACTGACTATGTTGTTGGCACTCTGCCAGCAGTTGCGGCTAAATATGGAAATCGACCTTTCACTTTAGAAATACCAGGTGCTGATTTCCGAGTTTTATCTCGGGTCTTGCCTTCTGCTATGGGTTCAGTCTTCGTCGCACAATCACTTGCTGGTGTTGATGAAACTTCTAAGCGCTTGCGGGTTATTTTCTTATTTATTGGTTTCATTGCACTTCTTTTAATTGGTTTCGCTTCACGCATGGTGATCCGAGTAGGTTTGCGCCCATTAGTTGCAGTTGAAGAAACCGCTGAAAAAATCGCAGCCGGTGATTTATCTGCGCGCTTACCTGATGCGAAACCTGATACTGAAGTTGGCCGCTTAGTTACTTCACTTAACGCAATGCTTTCCCGAATTGAAGAGTCGTTTGCAGCCCGCGCTGCCAGTGAAAACAAATTACGTCGCTTCGTGGCAGATGCCAGCCATGAACTTCGTACCCCGCTAACAGCCATTCGTGGTTTTGCGGAATTACATCGGCAAGGTGCGGTTAAAGGAGAAGCAGCTACCTCTGAACTTGTTGGTCGAATTGAAAATGAATCGGTGCGTATGGGTGCACTGGTTGAAGACTTATTGATGTTGGCCCGTCTAGATCAATCTCGTGATTTAGTAAGTGCTCCAGTAGATCTAACTGAATTGGTAACCGAAGCTGTTGAATCTGCTCGAGCAGCTGGTCCTGAACATCCAATAAGTTTAAATTTGCCAGAAGAAGCTTTCGTGTTGGGTGATGCACGCAAGATTCATCAAGTGGTCGCGAATTTGTTAGCTAATGCTCGAATTCACACACCTGCAGGAACACCGATCACGGTTTCAATTGAAAGCAACGACGAAGGTACGACTGTCTCTATTGCCGACGCTGGCCCTGGTTTATCGGAAGAGGATCAAGCCCGTATTTTCGAGCGTTTTTACCGTGCAGACCCTTCACGAAATCGCGCAAAAGAAGAAGGAAGTGGTTTGGGTCTTTCAATTGTAGATGCAGTTATGCAAGCACATGGCGGCAAAGTTGGCGTAACTTCAACACTGGGTGAAGGTGCAACATTTACTGTTTTCTTTCCACTAACAACTAATTAAGCGACTCCATCGCTTTGAGTGTTGCAATGCGCTCTTGAATTGGCGGATGCGAAGCAAACAACTTTGATACTGAACTGCCGTCCAGTGGCGACTCAATCCAAATATGTGCAACGGCCGTAGATTTTTGATGTACTACTGTTGAATCTGCTGCCAATACTTCAAGTGCGCTTCGTAGACCAGCGGGGTTTCGAGTAAAAGCAACTGCGGTTGCGTCGGCTAACGATTCTCGTTTACGTGAAATTGCAGATTTCAACATTACGGCAGCTATTGGGGCCAAAATTAAAACGATAAGTGATACCACCAACATTATCGGGTTGCCATTGCTATCACGATCGCGCCGGCCGCCACCGAACCACATCATGCGCATTAGCAAGTCACTAATTAGCGCAATTGCTCCGGCAGTTGTTGCAGCGACTGCCGAGACTAAAGTGTCACGATTCCCAACATGTGCCATTTCGTGCGCAATAACACCCTGGAGTTCATCGCGATCCATAACATCGAGAATTCCGGTGGTAAATGCAATTAGCGCATGTTCAGGATTTCGCCCAGTTGCAAATGCATTTGGCGCACTATCTTCAACAATTGCCACTTTAGGCATTGGTAAACCACTGGCAATAGTTATCTCTTGAATCAAACCAAACAACTTTGGATTATCATTCTCTTGAATTTGTTTTGCGCCGGTCATGGTTAACACCAATTTGTCCGACCCGTAATAAGAACCCCAAACGGAAATCAAAGTTAACCCGACTGCAAAAGGCACAATCGCTGCACTGCTGGTCCCCATGTAGGTAAAGATTGACAATAAGACTAGCCAGGTAAGTGCGCCCATCGCTGCGAGCAAAAGAAAGGTTTTACGCTTATTTGCGCTCTGCGCAGCGCGAAATGAAACAGTTGCCATAAGCCTTTAAAAGCTTACGTTTGGAGCGTTTCGGTCAGTCGCCTCGTCAACTTCATAGAATTCGCGCTCATCTACTTTGGCAAAACCAGCAAAGAAATTAGTTGGGATGGTTTTAACAGCAGTATTAAGCGAGCGAACATTGTCATTGTAGAACTGACGCGAAAATGCGACTTTATTTTCAGTGGTGGCCAGTTCTTCTTGTAATGACATGAAGTTGGTTGATGCTTTTAGATCTGGATATGCCTCGGCGACAGCTAGTAATCCGCGAAGCGCTTGTGTCAGCATGCCATCAGCGGCAGCTGTATCAGCTACGGTCGAAGCAGTAGTTGCTTTTGCGCGAGCAGTTATAACTGCATCAAAAGTTGATTGCTCATGTGCGGCATAGCCTTTTACGGTTTCAACTAAATTCGGAATCAAGTCAGCGCGACGCTTTAGTTGCACTTCAATCTGTGCAAAAGCTTCATCGACTGCGACGTTTAATCTAATTAGTCGGTTGTATTGTGCGACAAAGAAAATAATCAGTAGCACAGCAATTCCGCCGACAATAAGAGTTGTCTTCATTCTGACTCCTTAATTACTGAATTATGGTTTGGTGAAAATTTATCCAAGAACGGCTTGCGGTA
>Ga0214921_10009686_pt1 | contig 12125 bp, 6 predicted proteins | sample LL1505_MetaG_FD_177992 | JGI IMG/M metagenome (GOLD analysis project Ga0214921, IMG submission 177992) | Freshwater microbial communities from Lake Lanier, Atlanta, Georgia, United States - LL-1505 | ecosystem: Environmental > Aquatic > Freshwater > Lake | place: USA: Georgia | collected 2015-05-28 | reverse complement strand
TGCACCCCTCTATGAAGTATGAAAAAGGATTAGCTAATAACCGCATACTTCTAAACATTCCACCCAACCACGCCAAGTCAATGACTATTACAATTGACTACGTCACCTGGCAGGTTTGTAAGAACCCTAACTTTAGAGTCTTAATAGTTTCCCAGACTCAAAGATTAGCCGCAGACTTTTTATACGCTATAAAGCAAAGACTTACCCACCCACAGTATGAAGCCCTCCAGTCAGCTTACGCTGCCGGTATCGGCTTTAAATCTAAGAGCGCCTCCTGGCAAGCAACTCGCGTTACCTTCGGTGATGAATTGCGTGAATCTGGTGAGAAGGATCCCAATATAGAAGCAGTTGGTATTGGCGGTCAGATCTACGGTAAACGAGCAGATATGATTATAGTAGACGATGCTGTAACTCTATCCAATGCTAATGACTTTGAACGACAGATCAAGTGGTTAACCCAAGATGTTAGATCTCGTCTTAACCCCACAGGTAAACTTATCGTTATAGGTACTCGTGTGGCATCAGTTGATTTATATAAAGAACTACGCAACAACGATAGATATCCTGGTGGCCTAGTACCTTGGTCCTACCTAGCAATGCCAGCTCTACTTACAGTAGATGATGATCCCGATAAGTGGGAAACCTTATGGCCCGCATCCGATCAACCCTTTGATGGTCAGAAGGAAGAAGAGAAAGATCCAGTAACTAATCTTTATCCTAGATGGAATGGGCGTAACCTTTATAACGAACGCCAATCTATGGATGCTTCTACCTGGGCTTTAATTTACCAACAACAAGATATATCAGATGATGCGGCCTTTGACCCAGTCTGTGTTCGTGGATCTATTGATGGTATGCGTAAGGCAGGTAGGTTAACCGCAGGTCATCCTGGACACCCAAGAGATTTAAATGGCTTTACCTTTATCTGTGGTCTTGATCCTGCGATGGTAGGAGATACAGCAGCTATCTGTTATGCAATAGATAGAGCTAGTAACAAACGCTATATTGTAGATGCTATTAAGATTACTCGGCCTAGCCCTGCTGCTATTAGAAATTTAATATTTGACTGGACATCTTTGTATGGTCCTAGTGAGTGGATAGTAGAGAAGAACGCATTTCAGTCTTTCTTAACACAAGATGAAGGTATCAAGATGCACTTAGCATCTAAAGGTGTGCAGTTTAAAGAACACCATACTGGTAATAATAAATGGGATGCAGGTTTCGGTGTTGCATCTATGGCTACCTTATTTGGTACTAAGCAATTTGATGGTAAGCACCATAGGGATAACCTAATACATTTGCCTTCAGATCAAACTGAAAACATTAAGGCTCTAATAGAGCAGTTAATTACTTGGTCTCCTACGACTAAGGGTAAGACAGATATGGTAATGGCTCTTTGGTTCTGTGAGATCAGAGCAAGAGAGATGCTCAACTATGGTAAGTACCAGACACACCATCTTAAAAATCCATTCCTATCAAAGTATGAACAAAGCAAAAGAACAGTCGTCAATCTAGACGAACTCTTTGCTGAGAAGGAACGCACGTTTATTTAAGGAGCAATATTGTTATCAACTAAAGAGGTAGTCTCAAAGATAGATCGGTTGAAGAACCGCTATGCAACTAGAGACCAGCGTATGCGCGATGTTCTTTCTGTGCGCCAAGGTGATATATCAAAAGTATATCCAGCTATGTTCTCAGAGGATTACCCAAAGCCTTTAGTTGCAAACTTTGTAGATGTAGCAGCAAGAGATCTAGCAGAGGTAATGGCACCACTGCCATCCTTTAACTGTGCAGCAACTAATATGGTATCTGATACCCAACGCCGTGCTGCTGATACTAGAACTCGTATTGCAAACTATTATGTTTCATCATCTGATTTACAGATTCAAATGTATACCGGTGCTGATTACTTTAATACCTACGGTCTATTGCCAGCAATAATTGAAATGGATTATGAGACAAACAATCCTCGTATCCGTTTACTAAATCCTTTTGGTGTATATCCTGAGGTAGACCGCTTTGGTCGTTGCCTATCTATATCACAGATCATTGCATCCGATGCTGAAACTATCGCATCCCAGTATCCTGAGTTCTACGATAAAATCATTGGTAGAAATATTTATTCTTACGCTTCCCCGTATCTATCTATTGTTAGATACCACGATAAAGATCAAGACTTAATTTTTATACCAGAGCGCGACAATCTAGTTTTATCTAATACACCTAACCCAGTCGGTAAGTGTTTAGCAAGAGTCGCACTTCGTTCATCTTTAGATGGTGAAGCTCGTGGACAGTTTGATGATGTTCTTTCCGTTCAGTTAGCCCGTGCTCGCTTTGCAGTATTGCAGATCCAAGCAGCAGAAAAATCTATTCAAGCACCTATTGCTATTCCACAAGATGTACAGGAGTTAGCACTAGGACCTGATGCGATTATGCGTTCTGCTAATCCACAAGGTATTCGTAGAGTTCCACTAGAACTACCAGCAGGAGTCTTTACAGAGTCAGGTGTACTAGAGCGTGAGTTAAGATTAGGTTCTCGCTACCCTGAATCTCGTTCAGGTAATATTGATGCCTCTGTTGTTACAGGTCGTGGAGTTCAAGCATTACAAGCTGGCTTTGATACACAAGTTAAAGCAGCACAAGCGCAGTTTGCTAGATTGTTCCAAGAGTTAACCTCACTTTGCTTTGAAGTAGATGAGGTTGTCTTTGGTAATATGACTAAGACTATTAAGGGAACCGATGACGGTACACCTTATACAATGAAGTACACACCATCTCGCGATATTAAAGGTGAGTATGGCGTAGATGTACGTTACGGCATTATGTCTGGTATGGATCCTAACCGTGCCATCATTGCATTACTACAAATGCGTAGCGATAAGTTAGTGTCCCGTGATTATGTTCGCCGAGAAATACCAATGGAGTTAAATGTTACGCAAGAAGAACAAAGAGTTGACATTGAAGAAATGCGTGATTCTCTTAGGGTTGCTGTTGCTCAGTATGCACAAGCTATTCCCGCACTTGCTGCCCAAGGTCAAGACCCATCTCAAATCATTACGAGAATTGCCGAAGTAATCCAAGGCAGACAAAAAGGTTTCCAATTAGAAACTATTATAGAAAAAGCATTTGCACCAGAACCACAGCCAGTAGCACCAACAGCACCGGCACTTCCAGAACAATCTAGTATTCCAGCAGTAGGAACGGCCCCCGTTCCTGCCTCGCAGCCAACTGAACAACAACAAAGCGGAGAGGCCCCTGCTGCTGGACCTAGACCTGATATCGCACAACTACTCGCCTCTATTGGCGGAGCAGCATAACAAGGGAGGTGAATAATGAATAAGGGATCAAGAGCAGCAGCACCAGTGGCAAAGCCTGTAGAAGGTAAGAAGGATACATCAAAGCCAGCAGGTGGAAAAGTGTTTTTTGGTATGACACCACCAGGTCGCAAAGGAACAAAGGCGTAATTATTTTAAAGACGGGAGTACTGGGTGAATAACGATAACAATCTTAATCGCCCAGTGCGACTGTCTGATTATCTAGTAATAGTATCGGGATTCTTTTTAAATTTAACATCAGTAATAGAAGCACTTGCAGATGATCTGCACCAATTAGCTATCTATAATTCAACTCAGAAAAGCCAAGAAGAAAAAATCTGGCAACAATTTTCGCAAGACTTAGAAACTTTAAAGGAGGACTAGTATGTCAATGATGAATCCACTAGCTGGTCCATCAGGTCCAGGAGACAAATCAACAAGAACAGATCAATTAAAAATAGGTTCTGCATTTTACGCAGATGACACCGCTGCAATTAATACAGCAGCACCAAAATCAAAGACTCGTGGTAGTGCAGATAATGTAGGTGGAAGACCTGCTAGTCCAGCCACACAAACTCCTATAACTCCATTATTTGCTCCATCACAAAGACCAGAAGAATTAATTAATACTGGCACTGATGTTGGTGGTGGTGCAGGATCATCAGCATTAATGATGCAATCACAGTTTGCAAACAATAAAGTTTCAGATTCTTTAGCAGAATTATTACCTTACGATAGCACTGGTGAAATTAGTATTCTTTACCAGCAAGCTATTGCACGAGGTATGTAGTGGCAAACCCAAATCTTGATGCTGCTGTTTTACAGGCAGGTATCACTGGTAAGAAAAAAGAACAAATTGATGGATTATCTAAGTTATTAGATTCTCATCGTAAACTTATTTCTTTACCAGAAAACCAAGCAAAAGCATCATTTCAGGCATTACCAGAAACTCAACAAAAGGCTCACGTTTCTTTCTTTGGTGATGGTGGTCCTGCTGAGGTTTTAGGTAGTGCAGGTCATTATTTAGGTATAGCTTTTAAACAAACTATTGGTCGCGCTTTTAGTGCAATAAATGAAGTGTCAGATTTTTCTACTCGCCTTGCTCGTACTGGATTAATAGCCGCAGATCAAGGCGTTGACCTAAGTACTGCATTTAAAATAGCAAACGATAAAGGCGATAAAGTATTTGATCCAAGTCGTATTGATGCAGCTACTAAAATATACGGCGAAGATGCAATGTCTGTCGCAATGAAAGTTGCTGGCGGTATGAGTCTAAGTGAGATTCAGGCAACAGGTTCAGATGCTGAAAAGTTAATTGCATCAACTGCTGCTCAGAAAAAAGATAAAGATTCTTACTTTATGGGCGCATTAGATGCAGCACAAAGAGCAAAGTATTCTCCAGGTAGAGCCGTAGCAAATCTTATCCTTCCAGAATTTTTAGAAAAAACTGTTTTATATAAAGGCATCTCTGGTGTAGTAGATGCTGGTTACAGAGTATTTACTGATCCATTTTTAATATTAGGTAAGGCTAAGAAAGCCTATGATGCTGGAGATTTTTTACTTTACAATATATTAGGTAAAGAAAAATTTAGTTATGGTAGAAATCTAATGGCTACCGCAGGTAACACTGCTCAAGTTGATAGAGTATTTAGTAATCCAAACACTAGAAATTTATTTGATAGATATGGTGCTAGTCTAGAAAAATTAGATATTGCTCGTAAATCTAAAAATAGAATAGCTGGTGCTGAGGCTTATCAAGAAGCAAGACGTTTAATACCTGAGTTTGGTCCTGCCGGTGTAGATGAACTTATTGCTGCTGGTGTTAAAAATGCAGATACAGCGGCAAACTTTTTAAAAAACCACGCTGATATAAAATCTATCCTATCTGGTCAAGCAGCTCGTAGAACTCCATTAGTTCCAACTTTAAGTGCTGGTCGTAGAGCAAGGGTTGCTTTATTTACTACAGGCAATAAGTTAATTAATATAGATAAAGCTGGTCAGGCAATTGTTAGAGCACTTTATACAGGTGATGAAGCACAAGATGTTGTGTCTACTCTTGGACTTAAAAGCGCTGAAATTGCTAAGATGGAAGCAGGAGTAGGTCGCAGTAAAGGTAAGATAAAAGATGGTTCTATTAGATTTACCGAGAATCAAATCAGTGGTCGCATTGATCGCTTTATGCGTAAGTTTACAACTATTCCTTATTTTAAAAATGGATTTTTTGATGTAACAACTGCTGATGCTCCTGAGAAGATCTATCAACTAGCTGCCTTGACAAATACTCGCTACCATTCAAGAGTAATCCAAGAAGCATTTGCTGCTGGAGATGAAGGTCAAAAGAAACAAATCTTTACAGGTCTTTGGAATACTATTGCTGAAACCCGTCAAGTAACTAAAAGTATTGAAGGTAAGAATTGGGTAGATCAATTTAGTGGTACAGCATTAGATTATAGTTATGGCGCTAATATACTTGTTGATAAACTAGGTCCCGATGGAAAGCCATTACTAGATAATCTTGGTAATATTGTTAGAGAAGAAATTAACCCTGCTAATTTTAATGGTCAGCAGTTAGCCCTGCACGGATATCAATTATCTAGTGCAATAGCTGTTCCTTCTATATTAGACCTTGATCGTTTATCTGCTCGTTCTGGAGTCATAAATCGTATGCTTGGTGCTTCCCATAAAAAATGGGCTGATGATCTAACCTCTGGCTGGGTATTAGGTACGCTTGCTGGGCCTAAATTTCCAGTTCGTAACGCAACCGAAGATTTTATGTTAAATATCGCAGTGGGTCAAAAAACTTGGGGTATTACAAAAGGTCGTTTTGTATCAACTAAGTTACGCCAACTTAAAGAGGCAGAGGCTGGACTTACTGTTGAACAGAAAAAACTTGGTCAAGAAATAGCAGACCTTGTATCTGAAACAGATGAACTTATAAAGAACCCGTCTAAAGCAAGTCAAGTTAAAATTAATCAAGATCTTATTAAATCAAAGACTGAAGACCTTAGGAGTCTTGAAGGTAAGAAAATTAAATTTTATGAATCTAATCTTGGATTTGTAAATCGTTTAGTTGGTCGTGGTCAGGTAAAAGAGTTTCAAGTTCGTATTGCTGCGGCTGGTGATGATATAAACAAAGTTCGCCAGATAACTGCTGAAGCAATTATGACCGGAAAGTTATCTTCTCGCGCTTTATCTAAAAGAGACAAAGGGTATTTAGCAGAGTTTGCCCAGTATGGCAGAACTCAAGATATGCTTGATGAGGTTGTAGAGGGTGGTAAGAATACCCTTCGCGGTGGTAGTTATTCCATTCAGGCTAGTAATGATGCTAAAAAATATGGCACCCTTCGTGCTATTGAATACAACGGTGTAAAATTTAAACAATCAGGCAGTTCATATACTAATATAGATCCTGTTGCTAATGATCAGGCACGACTATCTTGGCTTATAAAGATAGCACTGCACACAAACGATGAGATTGATTCTATTCTTATGAACAATCTTGATAATAAAGAATTAGCTATTAATAATCTTGTAAAGTATTTAGACGATAACCCTGGATTAAAGGGTCGTTTCCAGTCTATGTCTTCAGGTATAGTAACTACCGCACAACACGCTGAGCGTGTTTACTTAGATGTATTAAATACATTCTCTAAAGCGGATGGAACATTAAATAAAGATCTTTGGAACAAAGTTCGTAAAACAAATGCTGATGGTAAAGTAACCTTATCTAGTAAAAATTTATCAATAGATGATCTTCCAGCAAGAACGCAAAAAGAAATGCACCCAAGATGGATATCTGGTCCTACGCTAGTTCCAGTCTCTGAAGGTAGAAGTATGACTGCCTCTATATTCCAAAAATCTTGGGATTATATGGGCGAAGCTAATGCTAGATTTTCTAGAGAAGGTCTTGTACTAGATGCTATGTTAGATGTTCGTGGGCAGATGGATGAAACAGGATTTGCTGATAGAATATTTAAACAACTAACTGCTGGTAAAACTGGTGATGATTTAATTAAAGCAGAAATAAAGGCAAAGGAACATATAACTTCTTTAGCAGAAGATATGGCTAAAAATAGGATTCTTTCCTATGTAGATAATCCTGCTGTTCGTAGTCAACTGGCTATGTCTGCCCGTAACTTTGCAAGATTTTACAGAGCAACTGAAGATTTTTATCGCCGTATAGGTCGTGCAGTTAAGTACAATCCAGAATCAATTGTTAGAGCAAGTTTAACTTATGAAGGAATTAGTCATTCTGGATTTGTTCAAACAGACGATAATGGAGAACAATACTTTTTCTATCCTGGTTTAACTCCAGTTTATGAAGCAATGAATAATGTAGGTAAATTATTTGGAATTAAAGAAAACTTTCAGATTCCAATGCCAATAGAATTTAGTGGAAAGATAAAGATGATTACACCATCTTTAAATCCAGACTCACTGTTTCCTACATTTGCTGGACCATTAGCTGCGGTTCCATTAAAGATGGTTGGAAATATGGTTCCACAGGTTAAAGATTTAGAACAGTACCTATTGGGAGCATACGGCGAAGATCAACCAATGATCGCTGCTGTATTGCCAGCACACGTTAACCGTATATTTTCAGCTCTAAGTACTGATGAACGTAATTCCCAATTTGCTTCTGCTTATCGCAAAGCAGTTACTTATCTTGAGGCTACAGGTCACGGGTTAAAAATAACTATTGATCCAGTAACCGGTGAAGAAGTACCACCTTCTCCAAGAGATTTAAATAGTTATAAAGATAAAATAGAAGCAAGTACAATAACTGTAATGGCTATGAGGGCTTTACTAGGATTTATATTACCAGCATCTCCACAGGTAACCTTAAAGGCTGATATGGCTAAGTGGGTTCGGGATAATGGTCAAGTAAACTACAAGCAGACATTTAATGATCTTATAAATAGATATGGTGATTTTGAAAAAGCAATTGAACAATGGATTAAGTACTATCCAGATCAAATGCCATATACCATCTCAGAGTCTGAACCTGCCGTAGTGGCTAACGTTAGAGCAGTAGATGGTGCAAAAAATTGGATTGATGAAAATCAAGAACTGCTGACTAAGTATCCAGAAGCAGCATCGTTCCTAATACCTAATGTTGGTAAATTTGATTTTGACTCTTATAAACTACTATTCAAATCTGGTTTAAAGACAAAGAAAACAATAACTGACTTTGTTGTAGAGGCCAGTGCCGCCAAAGACCTTCAACAGTATTTTGCTAAACGAGATGAATTTGAAGAACAAATGTCTCTTACAAATGATAGTAATCTTAAAAGTCAGATTAGAGATGAATGGCAAAATTGGTCAAATCAATTTAAGGGTGCAAGACCTTTATTGCAAGAACGACTAGGTCAATATGGCGAGAAATCAGTTCAAAGAGTAAGAGCATTAGATGATCTACGCAATATGCTAAAAGATCCAAGTGTTAAAACTCAACCTAAACTAATCTCAATACTTGATCAAATGGTAACAACATATGATGATTATGTAAACCAAAGAGATTTTAATACAAGTATAACCTTTGGTAGTAAGCAGGACTATAAAGAACAGCTAAGATCAAATGCTAAATCAACATTAGAGATGTTGGCTGAATCAGACCCGAACGCATTAGCAGCATACAATCTATTGTTTGCTCCGCTATTTAACTAGATTTAAACCTTGAAAGGACACTAACTAATGGCTCTTGAAAAAGATCTTCAAGATTACTTGAAGTCTCGTAAAGATGTACAAGAGGCCGGTAATAAATTAAAAGAGGCTAAAAGTAAAGTAACTCAACTTTCATCTGCTTTGGCTAGTGCTCCACAATCATCTAAAGCAAGCGTACAAGAACAACTTAATTCTGCTAAAACTATACTAGATTCTCTTACCTCTGATTTTACAAAAATTGAATCAGAGGCTAAAACTTTTTATAGAGCCAATAAAGAATCTATTCAGGCAGGTATATCTAAAGGTAAAACAACTGAAGCAAAGACAACTCTTGAACAAGCAATAATTGATAGAGATAAGTTAAAAGCTCTTGGGCAATCAACTGCTGTGCTAGACAAAAGAATTGCAGCACTTCAGGGCAATATTGCTGGAGGCTTTCAACCGGTTCCATCAGCAGGCGGCACAGCTTCTGGTGAACCTAATACTAATCAAAACAAAGAAGTTCAAGCGGAAAACTTTGATGAACTATCCAAAACTGCTCGCGAATTTGTAAAGAATACATTAGATAATGCAGGTCGTTTAGAACTTTCTAGAAAATTAAAAGCAGCAGGTATAGAAGTACCTGTTACTGGTGAATATACAGATGCTCTTGCTAATTCATATAAAAATGCAATTGGTAGTGCAAAGAGCGCTTGGAACGCTTTTAAAGAATTTCCAACAGTAGACGCATTTCTTAATGAACAAGCACGTCAAGTAGCAGTTTTAAAGGCTGCTGGTGGCGGAACAGAAGAACTTCCTAAACCTTTTGGTCAGCAAGAAATTTACAATAGAAGCACCGCAGAAGGTGTAATTGACAGTATATTCGCATCTCTTAATCTTGGAAGAGAAGCCAATAAAACCGAAATAGATACTCTTTACAAGCAGTTAGAGGCTGAACAAAAGAAACTATCTAGTATGTCTAAAGGCACATACAAAATGGTTAATGGTAGAAGAGTCCTTGTTCAAGAATCTGGTCTTGATGCTAGAACATTCTTAGAGAATAAAGTTAAAGAACTACCTGTTTATAAAGAAAGTCAAGCAGCAAAGTCTGAGAAGAGCAAGATATCTCTTGCATCTACCGCCTTAGCTAATGGCTATAATCTAGAAACAGATTTTGCTATGGAATTACCTGGATGGCTAGAATCTATAAATAGTGGTAAATCTATAGATGACTTTAAAAATATTATTAGAACTAATGCTAGAAGAATATTGCCAGAGGCTGTAAGGAATCAGATTGCACCTGACGAAGATCTATCTACTACTTTCTCTACCTATATGAGTAATATTGCAAAAGCAAAGGGTGTACCTGTTAATACTATTAGAGTACAGGATGTTATTCCTTTAGCTATAACTGATAAAGGATTTGCTGATACAAAACAATTTGAAGTAAATAAAAGATCTCAAGCTTGGTGGGATGGATCTCCAGAAGGTATTAGCGTTACTACTACCTTCTTAAATGATACACTTAAAGACTTTGGATTATTAGGACAGGGAGTGCGAACAGTATAATGGCAGATATTGATGATATTTTAGAAGCTAAAAGAGCAGTTAGAACTAAAAAAACTGTTAGTGCTACACCTTCCGTAACACCTTTGGCACCTGATACATCTGGCTTTGTTCGTAATGCTGCTCAAGAAGCAGCAGCAATTGCTGCTGGTGTAGCAACTAAAGCTGAAATTGATGCAAGAGGTGGAGTTAACGCTTCTGGATATTATGGTGATTCTTATAATCCTCAAACAAGTTTAACTGATGCTGAATACGCGGCGGCTGTAGCTGGTAAAACTGGCGCAGCAGCAGGGGCTGCGGTTAATGAAGCTATTAATAAAAAAGTAGCAGCATCTGGATTATCAGGTGCTGGGACTAGTGCTGGTGCAGGTACAAGTGCAGGTGCAGCAGGTCCTGATCTTAAAACACAGGCTGAATCTAGATCTGCCTATGCTTTACTCTTATCAGAGTTTAGTAGGTATGGTCTTGAGGCTTTAGTAACTCCATTACAGGATTTAATTAAACAAGGTTTATCTGGACCTGAGTTCCAAATTGCATTACGCAATACTGATGCCTATCAAAAACGATTTGCTGGCAATACTGATCGTATTAAAAAAGGTTTAACAGCATTAAGTCCTGCGGAGTATTTAGCATTAGAAGATGGATATCAAAATCTTATGCGTAATTACGGATTACCAGCATCTTATTATGCTAAAGATAGTTTAGGTACACAAGAAGGTTTTAATAAATTAATTGCTAATGATGTATCAGCACTTGAATTAGAAGATCGTATTGTTACTGCACAAAAGAGAGTTCTAGATGCAGCACCAGAGGTAACTACAGCATTAAAGCAGTTTTATCCTGATATTACTAATGGTGATATTCTTGCTTATACTCTTAACCCAGAAAAGGGATTAACAGAAATTAAGCGTAAGATAACTGCTGCTGAAATAGGTGGCGCAGCAATAGGCGCTGGATTATCTACTAGCCTAACTGATGCAGAGTATTTACGCCGTTATGGTGTAACTGCTGAATCTGCTAGACAGGGTTACAGTGCTATTGGTGGCGGTCTTGAGCGAGGTAGACAATTAGCATCTATCTATCAACAACCAGATTATACTCAAGCAGTAGCTGAGGAAGAAGTATTTAATTTACCAGGACAAACAGAAGCCCAACAAAAACGTAAGAAAGTTATTGGGTTGGAGAAGGCCACCTTTGGTGGACAATCTGGAGTTTCAAGCGGAGCACTGAGCCAAAATAGAGCTGGCTCTTACTAACTAAGCCTGCCATCAGGACCACCGGTCTGATGGAGTGATAACAAAACCGGTAGTAGAAGCCATACAGGAATCCCCAAATTGTATGAGGTCTACGACAACTACAACGAATGGGAGATGGACTATGTCCAACTATGACTACGAGGATGATGACGAGACCGACACAAGCGTTGAGTCATTAAGCAATGATCTCGTTAAACAACTACGCAAGGCTAATAAAGCAAAAGATAAAGAGTTGGCAGAACTTAAAGCTAACTTTGAATCTTTAAATAAAGCGCAAAGAGAACGAGCAATCAAAGAAGCCCTCGCCAGTCGCGGGGTAAATCAGAAGATTTCTTCTTTTATTCCG
>Ga0214921_10009685_pt1 | contig 12126 bp, 13 predicted proteins | sample LL1505_MetaG_FD_177992 | JGI IMG/M metagenome (GOLD analysis project Ga0214921, IMG submission 177992) | Freshwater microbial communities from Lake Lanier, Atlanta, Georgia, United States - LL-1505 | ecosystem: Environmental > Aquatic > Freshwater > Lake | place: USA: Georgia | collected... | reverse complement strand
GGTTAATAACTTGGATAGCTTATAGTGAAGCCCTATGGAGAGCCGTATGTGGGAAATCCGCTTGTACGGTTCGAGGAGGACTGAGAAGTGTGCCCTATTCGGGCACACTCTCGGTTACTCTACTGTTGAAAAATTGCTGCGGCCTTTCGTTTCTTTCGCGGTATTCTGCTGTTAGGTCTTTAACCACAGGGGACGCGGATGAGCTCGGAGGGGGGATTTAAAATGACAGCGATGATCCAGAAAATCCGACAAGGAGTCTCATGAGAGAGATTTCAGGCAACATCCCCGAGAACTCACAGGCATTGATTTCAGCTATACTGCTAGATGTCACTGGGTTTCATGCCGATTCAATCGAGCATATAAAAGGCCGCGGAATGAATAACGCGACTACCGTGGCCTCCACGACTCATGGCCAGTTTGTGATCCGAACAAACCTCGAGAGCCACCTGTTCAGATATCAAAGAGAGGAGTGGTGTTATAAGCAGCTCAAAGGCTCACCAGTTAAAACCCCGACAATATTAGGCTGTGGTATAAAAGATGGACACGCGTACTCTGTAGCTGAATTTATATCCGGCAGTAGTCCTATCGATGGCACGATAGACAGGCTTAGAGTGTGGAGAACCTTAGGCTCGTATGCTCGCTATTTGAATCAAATCGCGCCTCCGAAACCGGGCAGCGCGGCTGCAGCTTACTTTCCAGTGACATGGGAGGAGCAGGTTCTGGATGATGTAAGTTTAATCTTCAAGACTGATCTTTGGCAGGAGCGTGGGCTATTGTCCCCGAGCCAGCAAGATGCCATGCATAAATACTTAATCGCATGCGCGTGCTCGCAAGCTCCGCGAGGGATCTCTCAGTTTGATCTTACTACCGCTAACGCAGTGATCTGTAATTCCGACTACAACATGGTGTACCTGCTTGATTTAGAGTCGGCCAACATCGCCCCAGTTCCATACTATCAATTGGGGTGCATCGCCGCTGAGAAGGGGCTTGAGTCGGATATTACCGCGGCGTTTTTTGATGGGTACGGTGTAAACGCCGCAACTCACGCGCCTGCAGAAGTAGAGCGGTTTACATTATACCGACTTATGCGCGCCACTGCGTGGGCGCGAGATAGGTATCCAAAGCTGTTAAGCGAGAATATAGAGCGCACGAGGCCTGTTCTTCAGAGAGTTATTAAGGGCCTAATTTGCTAACAAAGAGAGGTTGGAAGATGGAACTGATGTGTATTTGCAACACTAGGCAACGCGCTTTTTAACCTCAACCATGTAATCAAGTCCTAAGGATTCGACCTGTTCCTGAAGCGCTAGCTGAACAAGGACGGTAGGAGAGTATCCAATCTTCTTGGCGATATGAGCGGCCTTAAAGAGACTAACTCCCTTACGTCCTTTCTCTATGTCACAAAGATTCGCGGGAGAGATGCCTATTTTCTCAGCGAATTCTTTTTGATTCATGCCTTCTGACTTTCTCCAAGAGGAAATGAGCCTTCCTATCGTAAGTTCGCCGTACTTTTTTTCCAGGTCTTTTAATCCAAACTTCTCTTTAGTACTCATGCTTTGATACCTCTATGACCTCTACAATATGTATTTTACCGTCCTCATGTTCAACGTAGATGGCTCGATTAACCCGACTCGCTCAACAACCATCGCCCAAGCAATAAACTTGTCACGAATAAAAGAGGGGACTTTAGCCAGTGCCTTATCGACTCCCTTATTCCAAGAGACCTTATAGTCCATAAATAACAATGATACTGCTAATAGCAGTATTTAATCAACTACAAATTTAGTTGTATAATCAGGCCTAAAACTCAATTAATTTAAGAATTGTAGCAGTAGATTGAGTAGTTAGGACTAGTCTTGGCCGCTGATGAGAGATGGTTCAAAAGATTGTAACTACTCAGCATATTCTGCCGCAATAACGGAAGGCGCTCCTGCTTATTATTGGGCTATATTCGATTAATCCTTCTTTCTAAGACTATTCACCCTCATCGGAGGCGTCCCAAAGAGGGTCGAAGATAGATGCTTTCATGGTGACATTGCATCCTCATACCCACCCTCAGCAACAACTTTTAATTTCATCGGCCGCTCAGTAGAGCCGTCCCTCATAAAACGAAAACGTCCTGAGGCGCCCTCGCGCCACTCCTCGTTTCGCATCTTAGCTGGGAGACATTCATTAAGAGGTGCTGTCGCCACTGCTTGGCAGGCATACGACTCTTTAAGTAGCGCCTTGAATCCGTCATACGAGAACACGAAATCATCGGCGACATCTTGGCCTAATTTGGCCGCTATGCTTTCTCGAGCGCGTGAGAATAGCTCCTGGTTGATATCGAATCTGGGGAAGCGAGGCAAAACCCCTCCCTGCTACGAAAGCGGATCTTGAGCTGCTCTTCGAGTTTCGTGACGAGAAAAAATCCTCAATGTATCTCAGAGGATACATCTCCGGTTTTTTCTCATCACGAAAGTCGAATATCAACTCAACCTCCACTTTCTCGCTACGGGCAGGTTTTGCCTCGCTTCCCTAAGAACAAATGCGCCATTAAATGGCCGTCTTGCCGCCTTGTCATGGGTTTGAAGCATACTCGATTGGAGGATAATCGCTCCGTTGTATCGCAGGGCGGCTAGCTGTTTAACAACGAAAGCCGCTGTTGATTCACCTGTCATTAAAATCACAACATCAGGTTTGTCGCGCAAAGTCGCGACTAGATCGGCTCCAACAGGTGGAGAGTCTAAGTTGAACTCTCTAAGCTTTAAACTAAATGGGAGCTTACTCGCGGTTACGGCATCACTGATACCGTGCGCGAACTGCTGGCCGAAATAATCTGACGCGACCAGAGCCGTCCCCTTTTTCCATCCACGCTCTCTAATCAGGTCGGCTATGTATTGCCCCCCATAGTTTAAAAGCGATAGCCACGAGAGCGCGTTTGGGTGCGCGCTCTGAAACTCATGTGATGACCGACCCGAGATAAACATAGGAAGATTCTTTGCCCGCGCCATCGGCGCTATAACTCGCGCGCCTCCTAAGCAAGACCCCACAATTATATCTACGCCTCTTTGATTAGTAAGGCTTAGAAAGGCGCTTAACGCCTTAGTTGATGAGCAGGATTCCTCGTCTTCAAAGAACAGTTCGGCGGGATTATCGCTTTCTGAATTAGCTAGTTCAATCGCGCTCTGCACGCTTCTGCCCCAGGTGGCAACGGCGCCTGATAGTGGAGCTATGACACCGATTTTTAGATGCTTTTTACCGTGCGAGTTATCAGCGGATGCTGCATTTACGACCGCTAAAGCTGATAGAAAAACAGTGGCTAGTGTCTTAAAGTCTTTAGTTCTAAGCATAATGTGGCTTTATTAGAGCCACCGCTGCGTTGCGAGTCAAGGGGCTGATATCTCCCGAGCCAGGAAGAAGTACCACTTAAGCTTAGGAGATAGCTCAAATATGCTCGCTATCTTCTTGCCACGTATTATTTGGTATCTCTCCCCCAATCTTGTTAAGCTCTCCACGATGGAAAAAATATAAGGACTATCTACCGTGACCGAGACAACAAAAGATCAATACACCTGGAGCCTAGAATCAATATTCCCTAATACTGAGAGCTGGGAGGCTGAATTTAATTCAGTCAGCGGCGCCCTGCCAGAGCTTGCTAAATTTAAAGGGAGCCTATTCTCTTCGGCTGAGACGCTCTTTAGTTATCTTACTAAATCAGCCGATCTCTCTGAGCGAGTGGGGCGGCTTCACTCTTACGCGTATCTTCACTACTACGGTGACACTAATAACGAGGGTGCCGGCGTCCTGCTTAGCCGCGCTGATGGGCTCTTCTCTGAGCTTGGAGTGCAAAGTTCTTTCTTCTCGCCTGAGGTTTTATCTACGCCAGCTAATACTGTTAAAGAGGTGCTCGCCTCGGATAAGAGGCTCAGTGTTTATAGCCACCTCTTTGAGGAGATCGAGCGCTATAGGCCTCACACCAGGAGCCCAGAGATCGAAGAGGTACTAAATCAGCTATCGCCAGTTAAGAACGCCCCGGAGGCGATCAGGACAGCGCTTCATGACGCCGAGATGGAGTTCCGCCAGATAGAGACGAGCACTGGAGATAAGCGCGAGCTAAGTCACGGAACGATAGATGGTCTTTTGTCTGATTCAGATAGAGAGATCAGGCGGGCTGCTTATCAGAGCTACACTGACTCTTATCTAAAATTTTCGCAAACATTCGCGCAAACATTAAACGCCCAGGCCAGAGTGTCGCTAGCGTTTAGTAAGGCGCGAGGTTTTAAATCTACCTTCTCGTCTAAGATTTTTAGCGAGGGGTATCCAGAGGATGTGTTTCACGCCGTTTTAAGCGCCTGCAAAGAGCACAGGCACCTCTTTGGGCGTTATTTTAAAGCGAGAGCCGCGGTTTTAGGGATAAGCAAATGCGCTGAGTACGATCTGTTCGCTCCGTTAAGTAAGGACGCCGCGCCGATAGATTACGACACGGCTAGAGAATTAGTGCTAACAGCGGTTAAACCGCTTGGAGATGAATATGTATCGATAGCGAGACGTGGCTTATATGAAGAGCGCTGGACAGATGTTTATCCGCGGCCGGGTAAGTACAGCAACGCTTTCTCTGGTGGTTCATATGGAACGAAGCCATTTATGCTCCTTAATTACGCGCCAACGATGATGGAGGTTGGCACTCTTGCGCATGAGTTAGGTCACTCGATGCACTCGCATATAACTAATCGTACCCAGCCTTCGTGTTACGCGAGTTACGCGATGTCGGTCGCGGAGACCGCCTCAAACCTAAATCAGGTCCTTCTGCGCGCCAGTGTTTTAAAGTGCGCTGATAGGACAACTTCTTTAGCTGTGCTAGAGGAAGCGTTTTTCTTCGCGCACCGTTACCTATTTTTAATGCCAACTATGAGTGAGGTAGAGCACAAGCTTCATACAACCTGCGCGAATGGTGGGGCTCTTAGCGCCACAGATCTAAGTAACGAAGTTGTTCGCGCGTTTAGTGAGGCCTATGGTGGAGAGGTTGAGTTTGAGCCAGCTAGACTTGGAGTTAAGTGGGCAAAATTCTGCCACTTTTATTCACCCTATTATTTCTTTCAGTACGCGATCGGAATCAGCGCGGCGAATGCGATAGGTAGGCGGATACTCGAAGGAGAGCCGGGAATAGTTGAGAAATACTTAAAGTTTCTGGCTGCGGGAGGAGGTGATTACCCCACTGAGATCTTTAAAATAGTTGATATCGATATTACATCACCCGAGACATACCGCGCGGCGTTTAAGGTTGTTGAGGGGTATGTTGAGAGGTTGGAGGGGTATGTGGGAAGCTACACCCCCTTATCACTCTCAATATAAACATCAACCAATTGCCCCACATACACTGGCAGGGTTCCGCGCTCAAACGTAAAGATAGCTTGCAGGACGCGGGTATCAACTCGCTCGAAGCTCTCCCCGGTAAGTGATCGTTTCGGTACGACATAAGGCTCAAAGCGCGAGAAGTTTAGATTAAAAGAGATCGCTGTATTGCCGCGCAAATTAGCGGTGGCGCGGCTCCCTGGCGCGACGCGCCAAGCGTCGTTCTCATCGATATCAACTCTCACCGCGAGCGGTGATACCGCGCCTACTACCATAAGTGGCGAGCTCATAACTTGAGCTGGAGCGAACTCACCTGCGCGGGCTTTGCTCTGTAGAACCTCTCCAGCTATCGGAGCACGGATAGTCATCCTCTGAAGGGTTGTCCGCGACTCAAGGAGTAATGCTTGAGCTTCGGTGAGACCAGCGCGTGCAACAGATACCGCGCTCTCACGTTTTAAAAGCTCGCCGCGCATAATAGCCCGGGTATCGTTTACACTTTTATAGATCGCTAACTGTGTCTCTGTGTCATCAAGCTGTGCCTTTGCTTTATTAACTTGGGCATCTCGCACAGCTATCTCCGCGAGAATATCGCGGTCATCTAAAGTAAAAAGTGCTTGATCTTTCTCGACCTTGTCACCGGCCTTAACCAGTACCTCTTTAATGACACCAGCTAATGGCGAGGCAATAGCGATATTCTCAGAGCTCGCCTCTATTATACCTGAGCCCGCCACGAATTTAGGAAACGGCGATTGCGCAGGCGAGATAAGCGGCGCGGCTATAGGCTGAGGTACGCTACCAACGATTACGGTTCGGATCACAAAGATGATCCCAATAATGGCGAGAAGGGGGAGGATTAGGAAGCGGTTCATATAGCGGGCATTTTAGCGGGAAGATTAGGGCGGCGCCATATCTTTGGTGCTGTAATTAGAGGCGGAGTTCAACCCCCTCTTTCCTCGCGCGCCGGCCCCTTTGTTAAAAACAAAAAGCCCCAGACCCCTTATCGACCACAACCAGGCGATAGGCCGGTAATTTAGCTAGCACATCAATCAGAAGATATTACAAAGAGAACAACGAGAGCGGAGAGGGGAATCCTATCCCCTTCTTTTCCCCCTCGCCGTCCTCGCCGCGCTCTTTGTTTAAAAAAACAAGCCTCAGCCCCCCTCTTTACCCCGAATCCCAGTAACAAGCCCATCCTCCATCACCGCAACTCGATCAGCATAGTGAAAGATCCTCGAATCATGAGTCACTATAACAAGTGTCCGCTGGCCCTCTAGCGCCTCGCGTCTAAATAGCTCCATTATCTCAGCCCCCGTAGCGTGATCTAAAGCTGATGTTGGCTCATCGCAAACTATTAAACGTGGATTGTGAACTAACGCTCGCGCGATCGCTACCCGCTGCTGTTGTCCACCAGAGAGCTCGCCGGGTAAGCTCCTAAGCTTCTCACCTAAACCGACTCGCCTTAAAACTTCAGCGGAGCGGCGCGTGGCCTCCTCTCGCTCAACACCATTTAGTAATAACGGGATAGATACGTTCTCTGTCGTTGTTAAAGCCGGAATTAGATTGTAGCTCTGAAAAACAAAACCGATATTGCGCCCACGATAGGTAGTTCGCTCCGTATCGCTCATCTCTTTAAAGTCTTGGCCAAACACTGAGCACTTGCCTGAGTCGTAGTTTAGTATCCCAGCGATTACCGAGATCAAAGTTGTTTTGCCGCAACCCGAGGGGCCGACTAACATAAATAGCTCGCCGGCATTAACCTCTAGATCTACACCTCTTAACGCTACCGCTTCGGTAGTCTTTGAGCGGTAACTTTTGGTTACGCCCCGACATAGGATCGCTTGGGGAGCTTCTGTGTTGTCATTTCGGTCCATTGATAGTTAGCCCCTAAAAACGATCCCAGGCTCTAGCCGCAGCACCTTGCGTAAACTCGCCATGGCGGTAATTAAAGTTATCAGAGATGTCGCCAGAACCGTAATCACAGGGATCTGCCACGGAAGATAAAAAGCGAGCTCGGAGTTTTTAGCGAGTATGCTCGTGAAACAGGCGACACCCATGCCCAGCCCAGAGCCTATCGCGCCAACTAAAAAAGTTTGAAGTAAGATCATCTGAAACAGGAGCTTATTAGAGGCTCCCATAGCTTTAAGGATCCCCAAATAACGCATATTATCAACGATAAAACTAAAGAATGTCTGGCCGACTATAGCGACGCCAACTAAGAAGCCTAGTCCGATAGCGATTCCAAAATTAATCGGGATACCAGTATTTTTCATAAAGTAGCGGATCGTAATTCCCCTAAACTGGTTGGCGGTAAAAGCTGCCAGTGACGCTTGTTTCTCGATCCGCTTAGCGACATCGCTTAGTTTGTACCCGTCTTTCGCCTTTACGAGGATAAAAGAGAGGAGCTTTCTTTCGCGAGGAGCGAATCTCATCGCGCGTGAATAGGTAGTGTATACAACCGGCTGTGATTGAAATGTGCGGGTAACGCTGGCAATTCCAACTACTACGGCTCGGTTGTCGTTTAACTCTAATATATCTCCAACTCGCAGTGGGGTCTTAGGCGCATCAGGTGTCGCGCCTGGTTTAGCGAGCTTCCCCTTGGCCGCAGCCTCATCAACTATTACGCCGTCAGCTCTGCGCAGATCTCCTAGTGTTCCCTCAACCATAACGGGTGGGCCAGCTATCAGAGTAGCATCATCTAGCCCGATGACGTTACACGTCTGAAATGTCCCGTTAGGTAGCCGCGCTCTAATCGATCCTTTATAGAGAGGCACGGCCCACTGCACCCCCTCGACCCCTCGTACCTGTAAGAGCTTTGTATCCTGGAGCGGCTTTATATCATCAACAAACTGCACCTTAGGATCCATAACCCAGAGATCGGGCTGCGCGGTGTCATAGATAAAACCAACTGTGCGCGACATCAGTCCTAAGAAGATCGAGGTCTGTTGAGTAATAATCAGCGAGGTTAGCGCCACGCCAAAGACCATGGCGTAGAACTTGCCACGATTACCTATAAGCATTTTAAAAGCGATGGAATACACGCCCTAAATCGTACCTGAGATCTCGCTGTAGCAGAAGAGCTATCCCTGCTTGTCGGGTCGAATCATGCCGTGTGCCAAGAGATCTTGAATGTGGATCAACCCAACGGGAGCATTCTTGTCATTTACCACAAAGAGCTGATTTACCTTGCGCTCCTGAATGATCCGGCACGCTTCTTGAGCTAGCTGCTCAGATCTGATGGTGATCGGAGTTCTTGAGCAGACTGAGCCGATAATTTTGTTTAAAAAGTCAGGCACCTTCTCAAGGCATCTACGTAGATCACCATCGGTGAATACACCTACTATCTCACCTGTTTGGTTTACAACAGCGGCGCACCCGGGTCGTCCGTCAGTGGCGGTGATATCGTGCAGCGCCCTCTTAATTGGCGTGTCTTCTGCAACAACGCAGACACTCGACCCGGATCTCATAATCTCGCTTACTAGCATTAAAGATCTGCCGAGGTCTCCGCCAGGATGAAAGGCAGCGTACTCCTCACGTGAGATCCCTTTGCGTTCAAGGAGGGTCATCGCTAAGGCGTCGCCAAGAGCCATCATGACAGTAGTGCTTGTTGTTGGGGCGAGACCAAGAGGTCCGGCCTCAGGGATCTTACCCGTCTCAATCACTACATCGCTGTGACGGCCAAGAGAGGATGTCGGGCTGCTGGTAATCGAAATAATCTTCGCGCCGAAGCTCTTAATCCTTGGAAGTAGACGAACAACCTCATCGGTCTCGCCTGAATGAGAGAGGATGATCACCACGTCATTTTTCTGAAGACGACCTAAGTCTCCGTGGATAGCATCAGCCGGGTGAAGAAAGAAGCTCGGGAATCCGATACTGGCGAGAGTTGCTGATAGCTTCATCCCGACGAAGCCTGCTTTGCCCATCCCAGATACGAGGATCCGCGAGTCTCTTTCGAGTGATAGAAGAGTGCGGACAGCCTCAGCAAAACGCGGGTCAAGGGAGTCTGATATCTTTGTTAGCACCTCGATCTGTTGCTTTAGAATCGATCTGCCATAGGTAACATCATCGCTAGTGTGTGCGACGATAGTTCGCGATGTGTTACCGGTTGTATTTTCTGCTGGGTTCTTTGGCATAGGTCAGATCGAATAAGGTAATGCAGTTTCTTCCCTTCGGCCGGCTTAAGCGGCCGGGAGGGGGTTTTCCTCGCTTCCCTATGGAACCCTAGCATAAGGATTGGATGCTCTCAATTCGAGCCTTTGAATCACAGCCAAAATTCTCTATTAAAAAGCTCTGTATCATTCTTGAGGCACGGTTCAAGGTTTCGTCGTTGAAGAGCTGTTTCTCGGTCCCGTAATTTGGTTTATGAGTGATCTTTACAGAGAGTGTCTCAGGGGGATGGTGATATGCTGATAGATCGGGAGCGATAAGGAATAATCCATCCTCGGTCCTTTTCTGTAGTACGTTGCTGGTAGACCAAAATCTGATAGCCGCGCTAACTTTGAAAGAAGAGCTGTCTAGATTAAAATAAAGCTCGCCGTTCTGGTCGATATCCGCGTTTATGCTGTTTTGACGAAGAGAGTTTTTCAGAAGCCTAACCGCCAAAGATTCGGAAAACGACTTTACTCCTGGATGTCGGGGGATAAAGTTTATCTCAAGATCAAGCTTTGCCAAATTGAAAACGGGGTAGTTCTCTAGCGCGCTTCTAAGGCTCGTTCCGCTAGATCCGCTACCGAAGGTCACCAAAAAATTATCTTTTGAAAAGCAGGTTACATCAATCCAAGCGCACTCCAAGACCGGGTCTCTTTTAAGAGAGATATCCGTTGGGAAATTCACTTTGATTTTATTGGCCGGTTCTAGATCCCAAATAGCGCGACGAATGTCGACCAATAGTTGTGAGTTTACTTGAAGCTCCTCGCCACTAACTTCAAGAAACCTTTTTACGCCGATAGTGACTTCATTAATCCCAGTAGCTAGAAACCCATGAGTAAGTTGAGCTTCATTGGCCGGGGTTAGAGATGAAAGCAACCCCTGACAAGCGACCTCTTTGAATGCTTGCTCTGTGGAGGGATGGTGGCCTTGCTTCGTATTTGATGTGGAGGGCATAGGCTTATTCTACTGGAATGCGACGATCAATTCTCGAAATTGCCTAAAAATCCGACAGATTATTACTAAAAAAAACTGCTGGTGTCTAAAGGAAACTCTTAGGGAAGCGCCGGCTGCTTGATGCATTTTGCGACTAAGGTACGAAATGGGGTAGGGGTCGCGCCATGTGGAGAAATGCCAAGGGAGCCAGCATGAAAAAGCTTTTACTCGTACTCTCACTAGTCTCATTTGTAAGTGCGGTTACAGGATGTTCGCTTAAGGCGCCGCAGTATAGCCCCGAGCTTGGAGGGTTTCTGGCTCACGGAAAGGAGGCTCAGAAGAAAAATTCGCAGGTGGCTCAGGGTGGGGAGGGGAGTCGAGGGGTTGAAGACTTAAAAGGCTAGCGCGGAGTTTGGATGATCCTGGCTCCGCGCTAGATTATCCAGTGGTTACTTACACATTACGTTTGCCATGCGTGGAGTGTAGAGACCATAGGTGATTCCGCTAACCAATCCTGTAAGGAATGAGTTCTCGGTTTCAACGGAATTCCAATTATTTCCGCCGCAATATCGTTTAAGATCCGTTGGTTCGCTGAACTCAACTAAGCCGATAATTCCGATATGGTGCCACTCGTTTACGGTGGCGGCTGATTTGTTGGCAACCATTGAAGGTGTGCGGTGGTAGTAGATCTTATGACAGCCGGTGAGCAAAGAGGCGATCACTAGGACTCCCAAGGTTAATTTATTTTTCATATTAGTATCCCTGTAAAAATAATTTTAATTAGAGGTAGCGATTCTTACTTACACCAGATCTTGGCTGTTTCTGGAGAGTAGATCCCTAGAGTCACAATACCAAGAAGAGCATCTACTACTGTCATCTCTGACTGCATCTGAGCCGGCCCATTCTTGAAGCACACTCGTGTAGTATCGATATGGCTCTCACCAACTAGACCCCAAAGGTAGAAGTCTTGGCGTTGCTCGAAGGTAGGTTTGGAAGCCATCTTAAAGCCACCATCTGGACGGATAGTAACATTGTAGCAGCCAGTAGCTATAACTGTTAACCCAAGACACAGTGCGCCCTGAGCAAGCGATAAGATTCTCTTTCTCATAACAATTTTCTCCATGGATGTATTCGCTAGGTCACCATCACGCGAATACGAGTTTTAGATGTCTGGGAGGAATCTAGCAACCGAATAGGGGCTCGGAAAGAGAGTAAATTTAATGGTATTGGACCGCGCGCCTCTGGCGCGCTGTGTTGCATTCCCCGACATCTGCTACAAGCGGCGCATGAGCGCCGCTCCCCCACTTATCTCTTCCCAATCCTAGCCAACTTAATCCGCAGAGAATTAGCCACGATAACGACATCTGATCCTGTCATAATCAACGCCCCAGCTAGCGGCGAGATAAAACCACACGCCGCGAGCGGAATAGCGACGATGTTATAAAAGAAAGCCCAAAAAAGGTTCTGCTTAATTGTCTTTACCGTAATTCTCGCCAATCTGATTGCTTCTGGTAGATGTTTTAATGTATCTCCAGATAAGATTACCTGACTTGAATGCATCGCTACATCAGATGCTGAACTAAGAGATATCCCCACAGAGGCTTCAGCTAAAGTCGGGGCGTCATTTATCCCATCACCTACATACGCTAAAGCACCGGTGCTCTGCTTCTCCCGGATAATCTCTAGCTTCTGTTCAGGTAAGCGCTCGCCAAAGAA
>Ga0214921_10009684_pt1 | contig 12128 bp, 1 predicted proteins | sample LL1505_MetaG_FD_177992 | JGI IMG/M metagenome (GOLD analysis project Ga0214921, IMG submission 177992) | Freshwater microbial communities from Lake Lanier, Atlanta, Georgia, United States - LL-1505 | ecosystem: Environmental > Aquatic > Freshwater > Lake | place: USA: Georgia | collected 2015-05-28 | reverse complement strand
TTTTAGATTTGACTTGTAAATCAGCATCTAAATTATTACTCTTCATATTATGTAATTCTGATGAATGATGTTGTAATATACTATGTGCTTCTTCGTTAAATTTATGATCTAAATCATTCATTCTATAATCAAATAATGTTCCACCCCATGTAGCAATCATCTTATCACTAATCAAATGATTTGATTTACAAAATGGTTGTACAAACATATAAAAATTAACTTCTGGTGATACATCTTTAACTAATATTAATTTCTTATATAATGATTCATCATGTTTCTTAAGACATAATAATAAACTATTAACTGCTGCTAAATATGGATTATGAAAATTACCTCCATGAGCATTAACTAAACTTAAACAATGTTGGAATCTAATAGAATCTTCAATATCTTTTCTATTATATAATGCACCACCTTTAACAGCTGGTTTACTTACTTTATCTGATTCACTACCTTCTATTTCACCAATATTACCACTAGTTTGTTCATAAATAACTACTCTTGGTTGCTCTTCTTTACCTTTAACTAATCTAATAGGTAATTTGATACTTGATTCTTTAATTGTTACTGATTTACCATTTCCTGAAAGTGTATATTTATCATCTTTTTTTTCAAGTGTTAAATGTTTATTTTCTGCATTAGTAATAGATGATTTTGTATAAGAACCAAGTTTTCCTAAAAGAAAATGTCTTCTACAAAAATTTTGTTTAGCTTTAAGAACTTGATCAGACATAAGTTTATCAGATCCAGATAGATGTGTTTTTACGGCTGCTTCATTTGGAACTACAAATGTAATACCATCATTACTCCTAATATTTGTTAATCTTGAACTACAAACATTTTTAAGTAAATTATCAAAGTTAGGATGATTAATTCGTATATATACTGCTAAACTACAGACAGTGTTTGCTGACGACATGTTTTTATGATGATTATATTTTTACTGATGATATTATTATTTTTTAAACAAAAAAATATTATCTATATTTAGTGTTTATTTAACATTTCAAATCCTAAAATAAAATGATCACCACATGTGTCATCGTGAGTTATATGTGGTAATTCTGCTTTATTATTTACACTTACTACACTACCACTAGCATTATCATAAACCATTAAGTTATTAAGATAACATAATGAACCAGTAGCTTCCATACCTCCCATAATACGTGTATTAATTATTGTTGATGTATCAAGTTGCATATCAGCACATATATTTTTTAATGCTTCAGATGGAATTGGTGTAGAACACATATTCATTAATTGTTGTCTATAAGTAGATCTAAATTTATCAATTGCTTTATGTGTTTCTGTAGACAATCCAGTAACTTTACTTAACATATCATAGAAAGTATCTGGATTTTCTTGAGCATTAACTAAATCTTTATTTGATGATAAAATTTCATGAGCTTCTAAATCAAAAATTCTATCTAATGTTTTTGGTTTATAGTCAAATAGTGTTCCACCCCATTTAGTAATTATTTCATTACTAATTAAACATTCTTTATTTGAACCAAAAGTCTTCATTAATATAAAGAAATTAACTTCTGGAGATACATCTTTAATCATTAAAATATTTTTATATAATGTATTATGATGTTTACGTAAAAGTAACATTAAACTATTAACTGCTGCTAAAAATGGATTAAGAAAATGTTTAGATTTATCATTGTTATGAACTATTTGATTAAGATTAAACATATATAAAACATTTTTTATTATATCATTTTTTGTATATAAAGCTCCACCTTTTTTAACATTAACAGTTATATTCTTAACTAAAGGTGAATCTGATCCTTGTAATTTATGAACACCATCACTTGAACTAACTTGTTTATAAATAGATACATTTGGTGTAGATTCTTTTCCTTTAATGACTTTAATTGGAAAAGCAACACCTGCTTCTTTTAATTCTACTGTGTGTTTACCATCACTAAGTTTTGTACCATCAATACTTAAATGTTTATTTTCTCCATTAATAATAGAACTACCTTTATAATCTTTAACATTACCTAATAAGAAATGTTTTTCGCAAAATGATTGCATATTTTTTAGATCGTTTGCAGTTGTTGTTTTTCTTGATAATTCAACATATTTATCAACCATAGATGAATCAGGAATAATGAATGTTAAACCATTATTACTTCTAGAACTAGCTAATCTAGATCTACATACATTTTTTAATAATTCATCAAAATTTCTTATATTATGTTGTATATATACTGATAGACTACAAACTGTATTTCCAGAAGACATGATTTTATGGTAATTATATTTTTTTATATATTATGAAATATTTATCTTAACTAAAGATATTGTTAGATTAAAATATATTTTTTAAAGAAAAAATTTCTTTTAAATAAGTTTATTAAGAAAAAATAAAATAAGTAATTTACCATTTAAAAAAAGATATTTAGTTATAAAATTTTGATTTGTAATGGAAAGTGTATTAAAATTCTCCATAACAGGAATTAATGGTGGATCTAAATTTTCAGCTACATTAGGAGGTTTACATAAGTCAGGTGGTAGTATATGGAGTGCTGTAAAAGATAGAGGAGGTGTTCCTAGAATGACTGGTGGAGGAAAAACAAATATTGAAGAACTTTCTAATATTGTAGGTAGTAAAGCTACTGAAATCTTAGAAAAATGTATTAATGAAATGTGTGTAGGTATGTTGGGTGAATTAGGTAGTAGTAGTAATCTATCTGGAAAATCTCTTAAAGAAAAAATAGATCTACTTTTATCAAAATTACCAGGACCTAATGAAACAATTAATGAAGATATGAAAACCGTACTTATTGCTGTAGCTGATCAACTTAATAGATCGTTTCAATTTAATATTAATACACATAATCCAGTAGATGTAGAAGTATTAATGTATGATGTTGTTAATACATTATCAAGTTTGGTTATGGGTCTAAATACAGATGTCGCAACAGCATTTAATGCTGTTAAAGGTACTGCTACTAATTTAGTAGATCATGCTGCAGTATTAGATAAATTAGTAGAATATTTAGAATTAACTGTTAAAAATAATTCTGATAAAATTAAAGATAGAGTAGTTATTGATGGTATAATCAAAACAATTAAAGAGAGATCTGATTCTATTTCTACTTATGCTAAAAATCTTATGAATGGATTAGAACCTAAGTTAAATAGTGCTGCTACTGGATTTAAACTTAATAATTTAGATAAAGTACAACAATTAGTTGCAAGACTTAATGGTAAACCATATAAAGAAATGAGTGATGTTGAAGGTTATAGTGCAGAAATAGTTAAAGCATTTGGTGAAACCGTTTATTATGCATATGTTATTAATGATGCTCTTAAGAAAACTAATATGTCTATTAATGATTTAAAACGTGATGGATTAACTTCATCTGATCTTACAAATAAACTCAAAGAAATTATGGATAAATATTCAAAAATAGTATTAGATGATCCATTACATGCTGGTGAAAATGAAAAAATGATTAGAGAAATAATGGTTCAAATAAGAAATGGAGAAAATCTTAAGAGAATAGTTAATTTGATAGATGGAATGAAACTTGATTCAGTAAGTGGTGGTACTAGAACAAAAATGAATGATATGAATAATATGATGGAAGGAGGTGCTGATGTAGAATATGAAACACCTGTTGGAAGACGTGTTCGTAAACAAATTAGAAATAAAGTAGCTATCATGAAGGCTTTTAATTTGGTAATTGGTAAGGCGTTTGATGCTATAGTTAAAGAGATTGAATTTGCTAAAGATTTAGGATATTCAACACCTATAACAGAAGACCTTATTGATTTTAGTGAAAATATGGATAACTTAAGTGATTTTAGAGTTCCTGATGTATATATGGCATTAATTGGTTTTGATAAATCATCAGTTGGTGAAAGTACATACAATAATTATATGAGAAGTATCGATAATGTATTAACAAGTATTAAAAAATTAAATAACAATTCTACATATTCATCTATACATATGAAATTATCAAGTGTAGCTGATCATTTAGAAAAGTTTAAAAGTGATGTAGAATCATTTAGAAAAGGAATGTCTAGTGTTAGTAATACTTTTGATGGAAATTTAGAAAAAGCTGGTGGTACTAACAAGTTAAAATCCATTTTAGCAGATCCAGTTTTTGATAATTTAGATAAAGATTTTTCTGAATTATTATTATATAGAGATATGGGTGAACTTCCTTTTGATGATGAAACTATTAAGAAAATTAACTTTATTTCAGAAGATATTCAATATCAAATGAGTAAAGATAGTAAAACATTAGATGTAGATTTAGAAAAAACTTTACAAAGTTATAATACTAGAAATCCAAAAGGTGATAAAGTAGAACCTTTTGAAAACTTGAGTGATTCACCACAAGGAATGACTGTAGAATTATCGGTACAATTAATAATGAATAAATTGATTAGTTATTTGCAAAGTTTCCATTCAGAAAAATCATTGTTTGTTAATAGTGAAAAATATGATGCAAGAATTAATTATTCTCTATATAGTGATATGAAAATTTTAATCAATCTATTACGTTCGTCTATGGTAATTTTACAGGATAAAACTCAAAAGAATACAAAAAATGTACAAGACATTATGATTCCAATTTTAAAGAAAAGTTTTAAAAATCTTAATAATTTTTGGACATCGGTAAAGAATAAAGTAGAGAGCAAAGATACGGATAGAGGAAGTATTGAATTTATTAAAGCAATAACATCAATTGGAGGTAGCGTATCATATGATACAATTGTTGAATACATTAATGAGGCAGTTGAAAGTCTTCATATACGAAATTTTAGTAATAATATGAAATGTAATTTAATGAAAATATATTTAGCACTATATATAGTTTATGCACACTTTGTTCCAATAAATAATAATTTAACGATAGAAGAACCAGTTATAGAAAATGATTTTTTTGTAAATCTCGTTAGAGCTAAATCGATTTCATTAGAATGGATTAAAAAAAATTGTAAGTATTCAATTGAAGAAGAAAAAGCAGAAGATGCATTTTCTACAAAATATAATGAAGGTTTTTACGATCATGAAAAAATAATTAATCAAATAAATGTCTTAAAAAATATGATACTCAAATCTAGTAACAAAACTTTCAAATATAAATTAACATCTTTATTGGCATTTGTTGAATTACAATATAATAAAAGTAAAACTAATGATGCTCCATTATTACCTTTAATTTTTAAAGATGAAATAGATTATTCAACTAATGAATCTTATTTTAGTAATCTACATATACTAGATTTTTATGATTCTATTTTAAACATTACAAATTTTAATGAAAGCACTTTATTGATCACAGATAAATTATTAAATTCATCTAATCTTTTTACATATCCATTTTTAGTTGAACGTATGTTTAATGCTAAACATAAAACATCAAGGCATTTAAAAGATGTTACTTTAAATACTTTAATAAATCCTAATACAAAGAATCTACATTTTAATTTGCTTTTTGAAATAAATAATTTTAATGAATCTAGTAATAAAGAACTTATTCAATTATATTGTAATATTTTAAATTTAAATGGTAAAAATAAAGCTGATAGTAAATTAGATGATGTATTAGAATACGCTATAGATAGTAATACAGCAAAGGTGTTAACAGAGTCAGAAATCAGTAGAATTCCAAGTCTTAATGGTGTTAATTCATATGATTTAACTAAATTTATAGTTACTCATTTCTTGATGTATATAGCGAAAAATAGACCAGATAAACTCAATGAAATGATGAATAGACATGCTTCTTATTTAAAAAGAAATATTACATTAGATGTTAAATCAAGTGATGTAGAATTAATAGTTAAAAATATAATGGATATAATTAATGAAGATTACAAAAAAGAAATTTATACGGATAAAATTAAAACAAAGGGTAAAATTGGTAAATTTAATGCAAAAACTAATGAATATGAAATTAGAGAAGAAGAATATGAAGATGACGTGTATAAATCTAAATTGAGTGATAAATCTGTAGAAAACATAAGTAAATCTGTAGAAAATGAAGGTTTAATGGAAAGATTTAAAGGTTTGTTTACAACAGGTGATGGAAAATCTGGAGGTGCTGATAATAGTTTTGATCTATTAAAAGAAGCTTTACCAGATAATAGTAAATACACTGTAAAAATTTCAGAAAAATTAAAAAGTTTGAAATATTATATAAGAGTAGCTGCAATTAAAGAAAACATCAAAAATGTACAAGGTGAATTAGAAAAAGATACAGCTCATTATGATAATATGACATCTGAAATGATTGCTGAAAAGATTAAACAATTAGATAATCTCAGAGAAGCTAATATTTCTAATCTTCAAAATGTTTATGGTAATAATCCAACAAAAATTAAATCTATGACTAAATTTTATAATGATGAGTTCCAAGTAAAACGCAACTTGTTAGAAGCAGCTCAAGCTTTGGATAGTCAATTAAAATTAGTTACTGAAAATATAGTTAAAAATCCTGAAACTATTCAAGAAATCAAAAATATGATAACTGATTCTGATATAATATCATATTGGTATGATGAAAGTTCTGGTAACAAATTATGTGAACTTTTTGAACAATTTAATGTTAATTCTACTCCATTATCTATAGGACCAACAGAACATTATTATCAATCACTTTATTTTACCGGAAAAGTATCTCTTCTACAAATCTTATCATCACATACAATAGAAACTCCTAATATTTTAAATGCACAATTTTACAAAGAAATTTATCATGTTTTTATGAGTTTAACTAAAAATTTCATTATTGATGATAATTTTGGTCCAATAAGAAATATACAAATTAATCAATCTACTATTCCTAATTTATTATATAGAATGATCTATAATCAAGCTGTATATGATAAGATGGTACCTATTGATATGTATGAATTAAGTAATGACCCAGTTTTGAGAACTCTTGCTTTAGGTTTTAGTGTAAGACGTGATTTTGGTAATGGAACAAATTATAATCCAGGTCCATTTGATGATGTATTTTTACTTAATAGAGATTATGGTAATGTAAATAATCAATTCTATATGATTAAGTATGAAAATTATGCAAATTTTAAATTTTGTAATATGTTTAAGTATCCTATAATTCCAGCGATATGTTTAACTATGGGACAGTTAAATGTTGCTGATAATTTAAGTGATCCTCAAATGCTTAAATTATTTTTAGCAGGATTTTCAATATTTTTAAGTGTACTTATTATGTTTCCAGATAAACATGATAACGCTGCTCAATTACCAGATTCGATTAGAAGTTTTATTTTTACAGATGGTGCTAATGCAGCTCAAAGTTTTCATAATACTATTCATGATTTTTTGGATTTAATGTTATCTCCACAACAACCAGCTAGAGGTCAAATTGTAGTACCTGCTACTTTTACACAAATGTTTGGTAATATCCTTAATAATATAAATGCTGGTGGTGGTGCTGTCAACTTTAGTTATGATAGTTTATATGAATTTGTTGCTGTAGAAATGAAAAAAATGGTAGATAACAATATATCATCTTGTGAAAATATAATTAAAGATTTTTACGTAAAAATGATAGATGCTATATCTAATTTTATGGAATATGCTGCTAATACGTATACAGTAAATTACCAAAATCTTGCTAATGTTAATAGACAAACCCATTATCCACTTTCTTTGATTCTACCTAAATTTAATACACCAATTGTTAATTCTATACCAATTATTGCATATGAAGCAATTAAAAATTGCAATTTATGGGTTGGATTAAATGATAATAATTCTAGTTTACAAATTAATAACATGTTAATAAATGGTGCTCCAATTGGACCTTTTCCTTTTAATTTTGTTGGTGATGGTATGAAATATGTTAGAAGAATTAATAATATATACTTAAATTCTATTAATGATAATAATCTTTCTAATATAAGAAATGGTAATGCGCCAAACTCTAATAGTATAAAGTTTTTCAATAAAATGAAAGTAACTGCTGGAAACTTTGTAGATCCATTATTTGTAGATAGTTATCAAGATTTACTTAAATCTGTTAAAGGTGTGTTTTCTTCACAAGCTATGTTAAAAAATATTATAGAAATTTTCTTAAAAATAGGAGGTTATAAAGAAACATCTAATAGTATGCATCCAAAACTTTTATATTCTAGATTATTAGATTATTGTATTAGATCATCTATTGATTTATTAAATAGTAAAAAATTAGTTCAAGGACAAAATTTACGCAATCAACAACTCCTTAATAACGCTGTAGGTGCTCAAGTAAATTATAATGGTATAAGTTATCCTTCTATTAATCCTGAAGGTATAATTTTAACTACATCTGGAAGATTTTCTCGTTACAATAGATTTAATGATACTTTTGAAGGTGAAGATGAAATTTTCGAATTAATGATGAAATCTATTGTTGCTAAAATATTTACTATTCTTGGTGTCTCAGATTTATTTGAAAGACCAGTTGGTACAACTAAACCAACAGCTCTAAGACTCCTTATTGGTGGTAACGATGGAGTTTCAGAAACAACAGAGTATGCAAGTGGTTCTATTAATGGAGGTAATGAAATACCAGAAGTATATGATGATATAGCAGATCTTTATGTAAAATTATTATTATATTTAGAATTCTATAAAGATATTTTTAGACCTGAAAATATACAAAATGGTCAAATTGAAATATCTATGATTCCAGATATTAATAATATGTTTACTAAAGTTATTGATATAGTTTTTAACAAAAATAATGGAAATGAAACTGGTTTCTATTCAATTGAAGACGTTAAAGAATTTGTTAGATCAGTTAATATGATTTATGATAAGAATAAAGATCCTAGTAAGAATGCAGAACAAATAACAAAATTAATTATATCTAATTTAGTTAATGAAGTCAATAGAAGATATGGTATTTTGACTGATACAGATGCTAAAGCATATTCAGACGATAAATATCTTTTATATCAAATGAGTGATCCTTCAGGTGTTAATAAAACCAGAGGTTATGATTCAGCACTTTTACCAGATGAAGATTTAGATGATTCACAAATAGGTTTTAATGCACCATCAAATAAATATTTACCAGATAATCTTAAAGATCTTAATAAAACAGTCTATAAACTTAATGAAGTTAGATTAGATAACCAATTACTTCCAAATTCAAGGAGATATTTACCTGGAACATGGAGAGATAGAGTTGCTGCATTAGAAAGATTCAGGAATTATTTGAGTAACTATTTTACAAACAGTGGATATAATCTCAATGATGATATTGATATTTCTGATAAAGTTAGATCTTTATCTCATATCAAACGAGATTTAGCTAATGCAAAAACGCCACAAGATAGATTTAATGTTATAGCTCAAACTATGTTAGGTGATGATTTTACAACAACATCTAATCAAATTAGATATATAATGTTCCATGAAATGGTTGTTACTAATTTAACAACTCTTAAAAAGATTTATTCTATTTTAGCCGGTTTCAGATTATCACTTCATAAATTGAGAAACTTAGAAAATGATATTGCTGCATTTAGAACTAATTTAACAAACTTTGTAGCAAATCCATATATAAACAACATTAACATTAATGATGTTTATGATAACATATCAGCTAACTTTCTTTATTTATCTAACAATAATTATCATAACGCACAAATGATTAATAATGGTCCAAATCAATTTGCTAATTCTTCAGTTTATTTACCAAATGCTTCTTTCTTTGCAAACACACAAAGACAAAATATAAATATTGATTATGTTATGCAAAGAATGCCTAATTATTCAGATAATTTTGTTAAATTAGTTAACTATTGTTCATTACTCAGTTGTGAATTCCAAGGTATAGTTAAATGTCAAGTTAGTAATGCTAGAATTAATATAGGATTTGGAACATTAACAGAAAAAATTATTGACTTATTTGCAGATACAAAAAGAAATATGGATATGTTTAGCGGATTAATATCTAAAAATATTTTATCAACATATGAAGATAGAAAGAGACCAGGTTCATTGTATTGGTTAAATACACATCTTATTGATAATATGATTAAAGGTGTCGAATATAATGCAAATGCACCTGGTAATAGATCTATAACATTAAATCAAATGTCATCAATGGTATCAAATATAAGTAAGGTATTAATTGGTGAATTGAGAAATAATGTTAGAAATAATTTAGGAGATGCATTAGTTAAACTTACTTATTTTACTCCTATTAGAAATAACGTAAATAACAATTTCTATCTTAATGATCTCACACCAGAAAGTTCTATTTTAAAACCAACTATGTCATCAATTAATTATTCTACAAATAATAGAGTTAGTGTTTTATATTCATTCAATGATGGTGTTAATAATCCTGTAATTAATTCATTAAATGAATCAGTTAGCAATAAGAGTTTAGTTTGTCATTTTAATGATACATTAGCTAAATTACTTAAAGTGAATACTGATAATACTAATTACAAAATATACAAACCTCTTATTAATGATTTAATTAATTCTACATTTTCAGAACAAATTTTAGGTACAAAACGTTTATGTGATGGATTATTTGATATTCAAGGATACATGTTAACCGAAATTAATAAAGTTAAAGTTACAGGTAGTAGAGATAATGGTATCGATATATTTAAAACAATTTGTCAATCTATTGGTGTTGATGGAATAAATTTTATTCCCGAACCTATTCATGTAGAATTAGGTGCTAGATGGAGAACTTTAACAGGAAATTTACTCAACCCAGCATTGTTTCCACCTGGTGCTGGTTTTCCAGCAGCTATCGGAGCTCCAGCAAGAGCTGCCGGTCTTAACTTTGTCCCCATAGGTGGTCCTGCTGGTGGTATACCAATATCACCAGGTGGTGTTGGTGCTGGTGCTCCTATTATAATTAACAATAATGCTAATGACATAACATTAACACCTAATGGTGTATTTTTACTAAATTTATCATCTAAAATAGATGGAATTATTAATTCTTATATGTATTCTATAGATGGTAAATTATATACAGAAGATACATTACAGAATATTTGGAAAAAAACTATTACAGAAGTAGAAAGAAGTATTGCTACAATTAGAGCACTTGGTGCAGCTCCAATCGTTGCAAATGCGAACGTTGCAAACTCTGATCCTCTGTTAGTAAATAATATAATTTTGCGAGAAAGAATTCTTAATAGTCTAACATTTATTGATAGATTATGTGCAACAAACTACAATACACAATTTACAAATTTACAATCTTATCAAAATGATTCATTTCAAACTGCATTATATGGTAACCCTGGTGTTCTTGGTCTTGGAGGTGTTGCTTTAGGTCAGGCAGTCGCAGATAGAAATGCTTTTATACTTATATTATTTAATGCACTTCAATCTATTTTTGATAATGATCCTCACTTAAGTGATATAAGAAATAGATATAATCCAGCTATGGTTTTTAACTATGCAGCAAATCCTTATAATATGGGACTTATTAATTGTTTATTGACAGAATTTGGTCGTGCAAATAGATATATGGGTTTATTAGCTGCTGCTGCTGCTCCTATAGGGTGGCAACAAATATTTAGTTTAATTGAAATTTTATCTACATTATTTTATTTAAGTCCATATTTAGCAAACTTTTGTTATTTTATTATTTCATTATTCCCAGATTATGCTAATAGTACTTTTGGTCATATAGTTCATAAAGGATTGGAAGTAGATAATTCACTTAAAATTGGAACAAAAATTTATACACAACTTTCAGGAAGTTTAGCACCAGCACCAGTTTTGAATGGTGGTGATTTCAATATTGCAATTTCTAATTCTATTTCTATTCTAATAGGTATTAAAATAGCATTAGTACTTAAATGTAAATTACCATTTGATTATAATGGATATCCAAGATCATTACATGAATTTATAGGTAATTTTATTAATGGAGAAGATGTAATAAGAGGTTTCTTTACTTTAAGAAATATAGGTAACGCCCAAGTTAATATTTTCGATTCATTCAATGAAACATCACTTTTTATTGCAACTATGGAACATTTTGCAGCAAATTTAGAAACATTATCTTCATCAGATCCATCATCAATTTTATCTTATACAGCAAGTGAATATAAAAGAAGTATAGTTGCTTTAAAAGTTCAGTTTAGATATG
>Ga0214921_10009683_pt1 | contig 12130 bp, 12 predicted proteins | sample LL1505_MetaG_FD_177992 | JGI IMG/M metagenome (GOLD analysis project Ga0214921, IMG submission 177992) | Freshwater microbial communities from Lake Lanier, Atlanta, Georgia, United States - LL-1505 | ecosystem: Environmental > Aquatic > Freshwater > Lake | place: USA: Georgia | collected... | reverse complement strand
TGGAAAGTGAAAGTTGGGATAAGGATACAGAGAGCAAGTTTTAAAGAAAATAAGAGAGCCAGGATTTTGGGAAAACTCATAAGTGAAAGTGGAAAGTGAAAGTTGGGATAAGGATAGAAAAAATCTATTTATAGACGCTATAGAAAGAGAGATACTTATGTTATATTTGTTTATTAAGTACAAAACTTATTTGAAAATATACAATTAGACTGTATTTTGCAAATTCAGTTCATTCTATATTTTTAATCATGGATCTATCTCCTTCCTCGTACGTCAGAAGTAATCTCTTAAGTCCAAAATAAATTTCTTTTGGGATTCGTGTATATGACTTGTCTTTCCGCATGCCGGTACATGGTTTTCCTTCGAATTTTTTCTTCGCTTTAAACCCTGCATAGCTCGTCACAAAATCAAGTAACATAGTCAACTGATCTATAGGTAACGCAGGAGTAATAATCGACCATCGTGTCTTGCGATTGGCACGGATTTTTGCCATAACAGAATAACTGACGCAATCGATTGTCCGTTTTTTTGCCAAATCCCATACATACCGAGTATAATACTTACGATCTGCGTTTGAGTCGTCGTTTCTGAGAATGTTGATGAACATATAGACTGAGAAGACAGGTTCGTCAATGTCGGGGTGGTATGTGCCCATGATTTCATGTCCCTGAAAGCGAAAATACACGTCACGTTGGCTGATACGCTCGGACACGGATTCTGGCATACAGTTGATTTGGTTGTGTTCGGAGATAGTCTCCGAGACGGACTCGATTACACGAAGCATAGAGCGGTCGCCTGCGATGAAGCGCTGGAGTGTGTCGGTGACGGTGGCGATGAGATCTGCGTTTATTTTTTGTTTGTTTGGATTGTGGTGTCTTTCCCATAGTGCCTCGACTTGAGCTTTAAGCACAGGATCTGCGAAAACAGCACGTATGTCCATGCCAACAAGCGGGTGATTGTGCTCTAAAGGCGGTGGTGGTTGTGACGGTTCTTTGGCTTTGGGTAGCTTTGCTTGGATGATGGGAAGAAGTTGGAGTAATCCAGTGGCGGTGGTGACGTCGAATGTATGGCGACGTCTTTTCGATGGGGTCAAGAGATTGGCGACGAAGACGGGAATGTGAGCAAGACGCGGGTCTTTTTGAAGACGCTGCCAGTATGCTTGGGAGAATCCTCCACCGGGCTTTGAGTCGGGCTTGTGTCGACGGGCAACGACGTCGAGGAATTCGAAGATGGAGAAGCCTGCGTCGATTTGGTCTGGCTTGTCTGGCGCGAGCAAGCCGCGGAGGACGTAGCCTGGGGCGATTTCGAGGAGGAGGTCGGACATGTTGAGAGAGAGGTGCATGATCGGTGTATTGTGTTAGATGTATTTTTTATCTTCATAATTTAAAAAATTTGAAATTTTGCGCGAAGAGACGCGAGGCGAAGAGACGCGGGATTCGTGCGTGGACATGAGGATGGAAGGCAGGAGCACGGACGAAATGAGCATGGACGAAATAAGCTTGGCGGAAATGGGCGTGGCCAAGAAAGGGCTGAGCCGGCGGAGCGCGCGAGAGTTGCTGAGGAAGAGATTGCAGCGGAGGGCTGTGGTGTGTCTTTTTGCGGTGTCGCTGCCGGTTTTGTGTTTGCTGATGGCGGGATTGCTGAAGTGGTTGCGGGAAGCTTAGATTTTGGATTTTTTAGGTTTCTTTATTACGATTAGCACGTCGAGTCTCGGCGGCGTATGCGCAAAAAAACCTTACTAACGACTGGGGTGGTTGTCTGCTTGTGGGTCGATCGTCGACCGACTGTGTACTGTCAGGAGACTTTCGTTTGTCAATTTTTTCTGGCATACTGATTTGGATGACGGTTGTTCATGTTTGTTTTATAGTCGACGGGAAAAAAAGGATGGAAACAATTTGGCCAATTGTTGGTTTGTTGGTGTTTGGTTCGTGTTTTGTATGGAGAGCATGACGAGCGAGACGGAGACGGCGAGACGCCTGCAGGGGGAAATTTCAAAGGTCAATGCGGCGTACGTATCTCTTGCGTGCGAGTACCGGGAAAGCAAGACGGCGTTGCAGGCGCGGATCAAGGCGCTGGAGACAGACCTGGCGATCTCGAAGGACACGTGCAAGAACCAAGAGTATCACATCGCGAATATTGCGAATAGTGCGAATGGTGTGAGCAGTCGAGGCAGCGGGAAAGGTGCCAAGACCGAAAAAAGCGAGGCCGAGAAAGAGCTGGAGAAGAAAACGATGGAGCTCGAGGCGGCGACGCAGCGAATCGGCGAACTCGAAGGGCTTGAGGAGGAGACGGTCGTGCTTCGCAAGCGCGTGCGCGAGCTCGAGCCTGGGCACCGGGCGTGGAAGCACTTGCGCGCGGTGGTGTTGTCGCAGTGAGATGCGGAGATGCTAGAGTTGTTCGAGGAGCGCCGGAAGGTCGGACGCGTCTGCGTCCAGCCCGAAAAAACTTTTTGATTTTTTTTTTTCGAGTTTTTCTAAATTTCTTTTGACCTCGGTACATATGTCATAAGTTTCTGCCTCTTGCTCTTGTAAAACTTCAAGTTCATGCTTTAGTTTCTCGATTTCTTTGTTTGTGATTAAATAAGTGTTTCGGTGAAGTTCTGAGTCTTGTAAACGTAGGTCTACGAATGTCTTATACGATTCTTTTATCTGTGTTTCGAGACTTTTGATCCTGGTGTCCGACAGAGTTTGTATTTTACGATGAAGTTCTTCAATTTTTGATTGGTACTTTTTATCTAGATTTTCGAGGAGGGAGCTTGTCACTTTCGCATTGTCGTCTAAGTTACGATCCAAAAATAGATCAAATAATTCATGTAACTTTCTATGTTCGTTCTCCAAGTATGCGATCCTCTCCGACGTAAACTCATCTTGCATGTTGAGTATTTGTAAGAAGTAGCTTATGTCCGGGTCTAAATGGTCAAATGTCATTGATTGAAATGATGTTTTCATAATTCGTCTTATCTCTTGCATTGTTTCTTTTGCATTCTGTTCATCCGTCTTTATCAAATTGCTTTCTCGATGCCTGAGATTATCTAGTAAGGATCGAGGTCCTTTGTCTACAACCCATTTGATTTTAAGAACGGTATCGAGATGGTTTAGTAAATTGTCGATTGCATCGTACCACGCTTCGTCGTAGCGCCTTTGATTAGTTCCTTCGCGGTAACCCGGCGTTTTTACGTCTAGCGGTTTCGTATCGTTATCACGTTTTTTTTGTTTTTCGATTTCTCGACGATATATTTGTTGCACGCGCTCTTCTTCGCTTGAAGCATTTTGTGTGTGTTGGTGATACTCGCGTTTTACGTGATGTTCTTGGGTTTTTCCGTTTTCGTCGTCACTTTCGTCGTCACTTTCATTGGACCTTGCTTCCTCGCGCTCAAATTCGAACAAGTCCTGTCGAACCCAGTTCAAATCACTGAGAATGGCGAGCATTTCAGTACGTTGCTTGTTAGTGATCTTTCTATACCGGAGTGTCTCGTGTGTGAATTCTCTGAAGAATCGCAGGGCATTGTGTATCTTATCATAAGATTTCGAAAACATAGTTTGCTTTACTCGTTCCAAGTTTATCTCTGTCGTCGACCAAGAGGTTGTTTGTTGCATGCCTGGTATATTCCGTGTTAGTTCTAGTAAGCGTTCACCTATTTCGGAGGCTGGTGTTTTGATTTTGTTGATGAATTTGCCCTCTAGCCTTTCTTCGTTGTCGCATTTATTGCAGTATTGATCGTGCTCCTTGGTGTATTCGTCAGAATATTCAGGTTTTCCGAGTCCGTGTTCTTGATCGTCGAACACGAGATACAAGTCAGTCTCGTCCTCTTCTCCTATACAGGCAGGACAAATGAATTTCCTGCCGTAGATATAATAACCAGCACCTATGTTTCCACAAAACATGCATTTTTCGTGCAACGATCGCGTTGTAGCCCATTGCCCGTTGTTCTCGTGAAATTCAGTCCGTATTTCTTGTTTTAGGTCTTCCATGGGATGGGCACGAGCGCTCGTATATACACATGTTCTGTATTTTTTATTTAATTTTAAAGTGATTCTACAAGTAAACATATTCTTCGCGTGTGGCGTCTCTGCGTGTGGTTGTGGTTGTGGTTGGTTGAGGGTAGGTTGGCAGAGGATGCATAGCTGTTTCAGCGATGGTGTCTTGTAAATCTGTTGTGGCGATGGTGTCTTGTATCACTGTTTCGGCGATGACGTGCAGAGGACGGAGGGTGCTGTCGCGGAGGTGTGCGCGGAGCGCGTGGATGTTCGGGTGCTCGAGCTTGGTCAGTGGGGCGTGTGCGATAGCACTGGCGACGATGGGCGAGGTGGACGTGACTTCGAGCAGGAAGCGGTGGGCGGCAAGGGCTTCGTGCTTGTGCGCGACCGACGCGATGTGTGCGACGTGCTTGCAGAGGATGCGGAGAAAGGGGCTGTGTCCGAGCGTGTGCTTGGCGTGCTTGGCGTGCTGGGGTTTTTTTGCGGTGTCGCTTGCGTTCCAGAGGTCGGTGGGCACGGGCGGGAAGGCGAGGGCGGAGAGCGTGCTTGCGAAGACGGCGACGCGCGATGCGAAGCGGCCGGGTGGTGGCGTTTGTTTTGTGTGTGTCGGTGGTGTGGAAGGGTGTGGAGTGAATGGAGCATCGCTTTTGTATACATTTTCAAACACTTTGAGTGGATCAGAATTTTCAAGTATCAAGGATCTCAAGGTTTCTATTTTCTCGAGTTCTTCTTGTGTGTTTGTGTCTTTTGACAGGTCAGCAGAAGCTGCAACTCTCTTGTAAAGTCTTTCGCCCTCATCAAGTATTGTAAGAAAGCTGGATGCCGCGTTCACCATTGGAACCTGATTTTGTTTGAGGTCGTCTACGATTTTAGGGACGGTGTGATTTGTGAATGTAGTAAAGATATTACTTACGATTTGAAATTGCTTTTCAAATTCTACTTCAAATTTTTGCATTTTCTCTTGATAATCGCGACGACGCTGTTCCTTGCGCTCCTCTTCTTCGAGACGCGCGAGAGCTTCAGGTGACGGCGGAAGGTTTCGGTAGAACGCATTGAATTCAGATAGATATTTGCGTATCATATTTTCTGTTTTTGTGTACGTGACCTTTTCTCTGAAGTGGGATAAGTTCGTGACATTTGCTGCTGTCGCGGTCGGTGGATGCCTTTTGAAGAAGGTCTCCAAAACATTGCATCGAAGGTCGAGAGATGCGTATTTTATAGATAACCCATACACTCTGGAGTGGAAATTTTTGTGGAGCTCGTGTTTTCCGGCGTCTGCAAATACCTTTGTACTGGACTCTGCTATGAGACGATTGAGGTCTCGCTCGAGGGCCTCGACTGTCTCGGTGAAGTCCTGTATTCTTGCGTCGATAACTTTCTCGATGAAGGTATGGATAAAGTCAAGTGGCGCGAGAAATTTGTTGATCGTGGAAAGGAGAGTTTCCGGGTGGACCGCTTGTGCAATCTCGTCGATAGACGCTTCGATTTGTTCTTTTTCTTGGGCGTTTTTAACTGGCGGTATGTTGGTGCGAAGGTCGCGTAAGTCCGCGTCGATCGTCCTGCTTCGCTTTTCAAGCAGAAGAGCTTTTTTTTCGAGGTCGTTGGCGATCGTGACGGCATCTTCGGGCAAGGCTGACTCGCTTTTCATATGCCTGACGTCGTGGAAGATTTTGTGGGTGAATCGAAAAAGTTCTTCTTTGAACGTGTCGTAGCTACCGCATACGGAGCCAAAGCGGTGCGCGAAGTCACGGGTTGCGTGTGGAGTGTCTGCGTTTTGTGGATTTTGTGGATTTTGTGAGTTTTGTGGATTTTGTGAGTTTTGTGGATTTTGTGAGTTTTGTGGATTTTGTGAGTTTTGTGGCTTATCTGCCTCGTGCGACGCGGGAGAGAGAGATTCTTGGAATTTTAAAGCCTGTTGTTGCAAAGAAGCCCAGACTTCTTCCGGATTGAGACTGTGGATAGTAGCTTTGAAAAATTGTCGGTCTTGTTTATCGTCTTCCGTGAAAGTGTTTGGACCTATGTTCGATTCGCTTTCTTTGTCGTTGAGATACTGCACTAGTTTTTGGAAGAGGAGGTAGAGTGTATAAGATATTCCATACAATTGATTGTTGACTGCTTGATTATTATCTATCATTTCCTGTTTCTCGCTTTCGGATTTGTTTGAAACATCTTCGTCGTGCAGTTTTTTTTCTCTGTCTTCTAATGATTGTTGGAAATCGTTGAGATCTTTCAGTGCATTCGATTTATATGACGCATATGTGTCGGACGTGACCTCTTCTTGCATCGTGTCTAGGTAACCAGCCAGAAGAGACGTATGGAGAGCCACCCATTCGGCGTCGATGAGCATCAGATTTGTGTGTGAGCCTTTTATACGCCGTATTCGCCGTACAAAAATTACGATGGGCGACCTTTATTTTCTGTTTTGTGATTCCTGTTGCGACCGAAAAACGACGGAAACCAAGAGTCTTGTCCCGCGGCTTCTTTGCCCGTGGCGTTTTTCGTGCTTTCTTGTTCCGAGGTGTCTATTTCCGTGCTTTCTTGTTTCTTGCTTTCTTGTCGAGCGGCTTGTTGTGTATGTTGTGTCTTCTGAAAACCCGCACGAGGAGTGTGGACCTCAACATAATCATGTGCCGTTTGTGTTACGTAATCAGAAAACCTTGACATAAAATGTTTATTTTCTCTGTGCGAGACGCGCTTTTCGTTATTTTCGTGGATTTCATGGTTTTCGTGATCTTCGAGCTGTTCATGCGAGGCGCGCTGCTGTGCGCGCGAGACGAAGGAGCTCAGAAACTCGTCGGCGTCTCTGTGAAGTTGGGAGAATCTATTTCCAGTCAAGTGTTTAGCGATAGCGTCCATGTTTTGGTGTTGTTGGAGTGGGCGCACAGTTTTGGCAGACTGCTGAGACTGTGTGAACTTTGAAAGAAGGGCGCCGTTTGGGGAAAACTCGAAGAGCAGGCGCATCGCTGCGATTGCTGGAAAACGATTGGAGACGGCGGTGATGTGGGCGATATGGTTGCAGAGGTCGGCGAGCTGCTTGTTTGGATTGCTTCGTGTCGAGTTGGATTTTGTGCTGAATATGGAATGTGCTGGGGCGGACGAGCTTGGTGTGGACCAGGGCGGGGCAGGCGTTGGCGGGTAGACAAGGTCGATGAGAGTCCGAGCGAATTGGTTGAGGCGAGTGGAGAATTCCGTGTGCTGGACAGAGGCTTGTTCCGTAGTGTGATGTGTAGATGGAAAATAACTATCGCGAGGCGATTCCTTTTCTTTGTGTTCATTAAATTGGTAATTTTCGGATTCTTTTTTTTTTTGGAACTTGGATTCATTGGTATATTGAGAAACACTGGAATCAAGTTTTTCACGAAAACTTGTTTTGATCAGTGTAATCTCGCGTGTAATCGCTTCGGCTTCGCGTTGAATTTCATTTTGCCTGCTCTCCCAATACCTGATTTCTTTTTCTGTGATGTCTGTTTGTGTCTTTCGCATTCCTTTCACAGACCATTCCAGCATTATTGGTCCGAAATCATATATATATTGTGAAGCTGCCGAACAAGACTGCTCTGCTTGGAAAAGAAAGTTGTTTATTCCTTCTTGTAATGTTTCCAATTTTCGAACAATTTGTTTGGTTTCTTCATTGTGTTTTTTTACATCTCTTGAGTCGCATATTCTCTGGATTTGATTCTGAATTCTTGGCAGTATTTGTTTTGTATCGTGGCACTTTCTCAAAAAACTGTGTATATGTTTCTTGTTACCTTGCATGGAGATTTGGTAAACGTCGTTGTCTATTCCTTCTTTTTTTCGTCTTTCGGTGTCTTCGTCGAAGTTCGCACTTGACTTTTTGTCTCCTTTTTCCTCTGTTTTGCTATGTTGTTGCGATTTTGGACGATTGATGTTATCATACAAATCAGTGAATAAGGATTCTATTTCGTCAAATGATTGTTTTAGAGATTCACTTCTCTCTTTCCAATCTCTGAGTTTATCTGATTTGACGTCGGTGTTGTCATCAAGTATTACTCGTTTCATTGCATTGGTCTTTTGTAATATTTCTTGAACTGCTTTCTGTGCTTCTTCAGAATTTGATCTTGCTTCTAATTGTTGTGTCTGCAAATATTGAAAATATCCTCTTTTTTCCTCATCATTTAATTCGGATATTTTAGGCATCGTGTTTTGAATCACGTTTTTCAATTCACGAATATACTGCTCGAATCTTATGACGCAGCTTTGTTCACGTTTGATTTTTATGAAGTAATCTCTTAAAGTACAGTTTTGATCTTGCCCTTGTGCCTCAACCTGCTGCCCTGGTGTATCAGCCTGTTTCCCTTGTGTATCAGCCTGTTGTGATTGTTTGATCAACTTTTCATCCATTTTTTGTTTTCGTGATTCGAATTTTTCTTGAAGTTTTTCTTTTTGATTTTCAATCCAGACGTTCTCTTGACTCTTTCCGTTATCGAACATTTGCTCACCTTTGAATATATTGATTTGTGCAAGTAATTGATCATACAACTCATTTACTTCATTATATGTGCGAATGTAGTTATTCAACTCGTTTTGCTTTATGTCGTGCTGATCTTTCAAGAGTTCTAGTCCATTTTCATCGAATTTTGAATCATTCGTTTCGACTTCTTGTTTAGAAGCGACGTATAATTTTTTCATTTGACTGTTGTAAAGGTTATGTATTTCTCTTTGTACACTAGTTAGTGTTGCAGTTTCTGTTGCAATATTTACTTGATTGGCCTCGTCTACATTTGGTAAAGTGTTAAATAACCTCTGCAGACTATTGTCTGCTATATCAAAACGCCCTTGATACAGTACTAATTCTTGTTTTTTTATAGCCAAGGTATAATCGTCAAATTGTCTGTCTAAATCCTTGAAGTCATCAATATTATTTTTAGATACTTTTTGATAATGCTGGTATGTTTTTAATGGTACACCAAGCTTAGATACGTCTCCATGTGTCAAGTGTGGGTCGGCGTCGAAAATTGCTTCGATGTTCGCGTCGAGCTCCGCGTTTAATTGTTGTTTGTTTTTTGTGTTTTCGGGTTGTGCGAAGACCGCGTCGAGGTCAGCGTCGATGTCGTTGAAGTTTGCTTCAAGGTCTTTTGAGGATGCTGGTATTGAGCGCAGGGTTGCTTCCGTGTGCTCAAGGGACGCGAGGACTGCGTCGAGATCGTCCATTTGCTTCGACGGCCGTGTCTTTTATAGTTGCGTAGAAGATGAAGATGATATGGTGATGATACTCGAAAGCGCGGGTTCGTGGCGATTCGTTTATGTGAGCGGGATAGTGCTGGTATGGCACTGGCGTCGCTGAGTCTCGAGAAGACAATCGCGAGCGTGATGCGGCGGGGGATGCCGGAGGAGGCGCTGGCATGCGCGGCGGCGGCGGACCGGATGCTGATTGAGAACATCGCGCATCTCGCGCAGCAGGTTGTGCCTGAGTTGGACCTGACGAAAGCGGACGTGAGCAAGGTCGGGGACGTGTACTCGCTGCGGATGCCGTGGAGCGGCGGGGAGGTGCGCATGAGCCTGGCGAGCATGCGCGAGATCGAGAGCTACTCGCCGTACAGGATCGTGGACGTGTGCGTGAAGAGCGGGAAGGACGGGCAGGACGGGAAGGACGGGAAGCACGGGGAGAACGCGTGTGTGCTGGTGCAGGTTGCGAGCGAGAACAAGGCGATTGCGTACAGTTCAGTGGACATTGTGCGGATCAAAAGGAAGTGTGTGTGATGTCTGTTTGCGTACAGTTCGATGTTTATTCGCGCAGAAACGTTGTGGAATGCTGTGTTGGTTTAGGTGCGAAAGAGTTGCTGGAGAGCCTGGTCCGCGAGCGTCTTCCAGGGCTCGGGAGGCTCGGGAGGCTCGGGATTGTTGGTGACGGTGTTGGTGGTGGTGGTGGTGTTGGTGTCTGTAGCGGCGGCGGTGTCAGGGTACAAGAGCTTGCGCTTGGTGAAGGCGAAGGAGCCGGGCGAGAGCGTGTAGGTGCCGGGCGCGAGGGGCGGGCGCTGCTTGTGTACGGCCGGGGGGAAGTCTGGCGTTTCGGGACGGTCGAGGACGGGCGTGGAGGGCGGTGGATTGTTGTGGTTGTTATCTTGGATTGAGAGCGAGTTGACGTCAACGGTCACACTGGACTTTCTGGAGCGTGTGATCGGTGCGTGCGGAGAGACAGTGGCGAACATGCTTGTGGCCATGGATCGTGTGGTGTGTGCTTTTATAGAGTTAGATTGGTTTTATAGATTCGAATCAATTTTTCGGATTGATGAGGAAGGGGCATTTTGATGAAGGGGCATTTTTCGTTTTTTTTGCTTTTATTGTTTCATGGCAAAACCATATCACTATCTTAACTATATGAGGTATATCAGACAAAATCACACTCGATCGTCTCTTCGACGCCCTCGCGCATGCCGATATCCCACGGAACTGAGTCATCGGAGAGCTTGACGAGCTGAACGCCACCGTTACGGCGCTTGCGGTTCCAGACGAAAGCGACTTGTTTGCGGTCGAGTCGATGGTCGGAGCATAGCTCTCTGAAGATGGCCTTGAATGGGCGATCGCAGTCCATCTCGACTGTGGTGTACTCGAAGTCGGTGGGATGGAAAAGTTTGATGGTCTGCACCCACGTGTCGTCACCGAACTGGTACTGGCGCGGAGAAGGGCTTCGTTTGCGCTTGTGGGATCGCAGAGGTCTGGCCTTGCACGGGTATCCACACTGGTCGAGACAAAAGCAGAGGCCGTCGTCGTGTATGGGCAGGAGGTGCGGGCGAAGCTGGGAAAGTGGAGAAAATGTAGGAAGATGAGAGGGCGCCGGCATGGACTCGTGACAGATTAGGTCAATATCTGGGATGGCGACGGGCACAGACATGCTGAGCGGCTGTGGAGGGTGAGTGCAGTTTTGTGGTTCTGGTATTGTTTGTTGTGTGCTCTGTTGTTGCTTATATTGGGCGTGGCTCTTCGCGTTTTTTTCACGTGGCTCTTCGCGTTTTTTCACGTGGCTCTTCGCGTTTTTTTCACGTGGCTCTTCGCGTGTTTTAATTATACTATTTTTAGATTTATCCCGTATATTTAACGGGAGTGAGTATAGTAATTTCGATTCAAGAACGGAATTGGTTCTCCCAGTTCAGCATTTGCTGCACACAGACGAGGGAAAGGTAGGACGTACGGAGATGGAGGTCGAGCTGAAAACCTGCGTCGGTATGCGTGGGCATGACGAAGCCGATGTTTCTGGCAAGGGCGATGTGCGTGCCGGCGTCGGCGGCGCTGCGGAGGGCGGCCTTGTCGAACATGGGGCTGCGGGCTGACTCCGGCATGAGCGGGTGCGTGAGGCTTAAGCAGATGATGTTTTGGCCCGGCTGCATTTCGTTGAGATGCATGTTGAATTTGCGCTGGAAGGAGCGGTGGGTGATGTAGTGGTCTGTGTTGTTGGTTTGTTGGTGGTCTGATGTTTCGGTAACGTTTGTAGCGGTCACGTTTGTCGTAATAAAGGTTGTTGCATTCGATGAGGTTGTTGCTGTTTGCGAGACGGCTTGCGCGGCTTGACGCAAGGGCGATGTGAGGCGCACGCAGCGGTCGCGGTTGTTTGGATGGTTGTTGGTTCCGTGGTTGTTGTTTTGATTAGAATCATCAGGCGCCCACTGCATGTAGATTTCGAGGAGGAAGTCGCGGAAGAGGACATCGAGATTTACGTTGACGCCGAAGGCTTCTTGTACGGAGTCGACAGCTTCACGGGTTCTCATTGCGATCTTTATGCGAGAAAGGTCGTCGTGCATGGTGGGCGCGAAGCTCGAGATGCGTGCTGTGTCGACGGGGCCGCGGCGACAGACGGGGCAGCGCATGTTGTTGGTGTAGAAGTGGACGGCGAGGGCGCAGATGTGGAATACGTGTCCGCAGGCGAGCTCGGCGGCGTGGCGCGTGTCTGTAGGGTGCAAGCCGTCGACGGCGACGTCGGATATGGGGACATGGAACATGCCACACAACTCGTCGGGGCGCGCAGGGCGGAGGAGGACGTGCTGGGTCTCGAGGGCCTCGCTCGTCCACGTGACGTTGTCGGCGGTGTTTTGGTGCGTGTGGCTGATTTCTTCACGTGTCTGCATGCTGTCGGTGCGCATGCTGTCGGTGCGCATGCTGTCTGTCTGTACTTCCGTCATGCACGGGGGCCTCTGGTG
>Ga0214921_10009681_pt1 | contig 12130 bp, 8 predicted proteins | sample LL1505_MetaG_FD_177992 | JGI IMG/M metagenome (GOLD analysis project Ga0214921, IMG submission 177992) | Freshwater microbial communities from Lake Lanier, Atlanta, Georgia, United States - LL-1505 | ecosystem: Environmental > Aquatic > Freshwater > Lake | place: USA: Georgia | collected 2015-05-28 | reverse complement strand
TTTCAAGGTCACCCATCCATACGAAGACCCATTTATTCTTGATCGCGATAGGATATTTCTTAACGCATGCTTTGATCGGCGGTTTGTCCATGCCGGGTACTTCTTTGCAATGGCCCTGTGCATTAAAGAGTAGGCCATGGTATCCACACCTTACGTTATCACCTTCCCTGTGCCCTGAAGAGAGAGGGGCGTGGCGATGGCAGCATTTGTCCGCTATTGCCGTTATGTTTCCATCGCTTGTTCTGTAAACGAGAATAGGCTCATTGAGCACTCGACGGGTGAAAAGTTTGTCTTCATTGGCAGCTGGAATTTCGTGATCCCATGCAATGACGTACCAACAATTTCTCAACCACATGCGTGTCTCCTTCAGGTTTTAGTACAAATTTATTTCCTGTCAGGTTAGGCCATTGCATTGTCTAAGTCAATCGGTAAAGCCCCATATTGAAGGCTGAACTTGTACCTTGTCAAATTGAAAAACTCAACGGGCTTAATTAATGGAAGTCAGTGAGCAATTCACCCGCCATGGGGCAGTTTTTAACCATACCGTTTTGGTCGGCAATCAACTGACCATTCACCCAGACGCCATGCACACCTTTTGCGTCTGTATGGAGGCGGGGGGCGCCTAATGGCAGATCAAACACTCTCTTTTTTTCGCCACGTCCTACCGTTTGTGGATCAAACAGCAATAGGTCGGCAGCATAGCCAGCCCGTATTGAGCCGCGGTCTTTCAAGCCCAGTATGTGAGCTTGTTGGGTGGTAAGTTTGTGGACTGCTTGGGCCAAGGTCATTGCGCCCATTTCGCGCACCCAGTATCCAAGCAAGTGCAGGCCAAAACCGGCATCGTTGAAAAAAGTCAAGTGCGCTCCTGCATCGCTCAAGGACACCAAACTATGGGGGTGATTGAGCATTCTTGAGACTGCCGCAGCGTCACTGTTCAACAACATAGCCGTGAACACGGTGCGCAGGTCTTCTTTCAATGCCAGATCTAACGCAAAATCGAGAGGATCGCAGCCGTGTTGCTCCGCTAAAGAGGCTACACTTTTGTGTTCGAATAACTGATGATTCGGTTCTATGGTTTCAACGACATGTACTTTGTCCCATTCGTTGTTAAACAATCGAAATGAAGCGGTTTGCTGAAGTTCTTCTTTCACTTTTTTTCTAAAGTCTGGGTCGGCCAAACAGGCTTTCAAATCTTCATGCGCCAAGCCCAGCGCTATTTTCCAACTCGCCAACCCTTCGACCGGATAGGCTGAAGCAAACGTGAAGTCCATGCTCAAGGGACAGCACGAAACCTGACCAAGAAGGATATTGCCTCGTGTGTTGGCTTCGCTGATGGCTTGCAGATCATTGAATACACCGTTTGGGTTGGTTGAGTTGTGTAGCAGGGCTGCAACCATGACAGGCCTTTTGCTGGCAGCGGACAAAGACTCTAAAAATGCAACCGACATTTGCCCGCCTTTTGTCACCATGTAAACGCCGCGGCCAAAACTGCTCATGGCCAGAGTGAGTTGCATCATTTCATCATCGCTTGCTAAGCGTGATGGCATTGGAAATCCACCTTCGCCGTTATGGGCTGGGCTGGTGCTGGTGGCAAATCCTATGGCGCCGGCTGACATGGCTTCACGGACTAAATCGGCCATTTTTGTTATTTCATCGGCTGTGGCGTGACGTTTATTGGCATCATTGCCCATGACCCAAGTTCGGACTGATGAATGACCAATATAAGCAGCAATATTGATGGCGCATCGCTTGCGTTTGAGCATGGCCAAGTATTCGGGAAAGGTTTCAAAATCCCAGTCAACACCATGTTCCAATACTTCCAAAGACATGCCTTCTACTTGTGTGAGGTTGCGCATTGTCAATAAACGATCAGCAGGGCGACATGGTGCAATGGTGAACCCGCAGTTCCCGATAATGGCTGTGGTCACGCCTAAAGCGGGCGAGGGGCGAACGAAAGAGTCCCAGGTGATTTGCGCATCGAAATGTGTGTGAGAGTCAATAATCCCTGGCATCAGTGCCAAGCCTTGGGCCTCAACAACGTTTAGAGCTTTGATGTTTAAGTTCTCCCCGATGGCTGCAATTTTTCCTTGATGCACGGCCACGTCTTTGACTTCAGGCGCATTTCCTGTGCCATCAAACACCAGGGCATTTTTAATTAGGATGTCGGCAGTATTCATTGAAGTGCTTTAGTTTCTCAAGGTTTTCACGTCGAGGATTCGTTGGTTGTTGCTCAATTATTGACCTGGGATTTCTTTGCAAAGCCATGGAGCTCAGCACTTTAAATTCCAAATCCAAGGTTTTTCAATTTTGCTTTTGAGTTCGTGGTTTTCGATCAAAGACAAGCTTTTAAGGGTCAACTCAATGGGGTCGAGTCCCTCTAAAAGGCTCATGCGACGAAGCGGATCCACTTCAAACGGATAGGAACCGTTCCAAGGTGTTTTGATATGTTGATGAATCAAATCGACTTCTATGGAAACTTGACTTCGTTCATTTTCTTTTGAACCTATAAGCAATTGATTTTGTATTTCAGCAATTTTTTCGTGAGGCAAACGAATGGGGAGCACACCATTTTGGAAACAATTACCAAAAAATATTTCGCCAAAAGAAGGGGCAATGACGCACCTGATACCCATTCCCGCAATGGCCCAAACGGCCATTTCTCTCGAGCTACCACAGCCAAAATTTTCTGAAGCAACCAATATGGAGGACTGCTTGAACAGAATGTGATTCAAAATAAATTCAGGCTTGTCACTGCCATCTTCTTCAAAACGTTCAGACTCAAATGCCCAGAGACCCATATCTTGTCGAGACACGCGAGCGCATCTTTCAATCCTGATGATTCTGTCTGTATCGACATTGGCATGTACAAAGGGTGCAGCAACTCCGGTAAGAACTTCAAACTTTTTCATATTAGAAATTCCGATGGTCAACAATCGACCCGGCCAGTGCGGCTGCAGCAGCCATTTCCGGACTCGCCAGGTGGGTACGTGCCCCTGGGCCTTGCCGACCAGTAAAGTTGCGATTAGAAGTTGAAACACAGCGCTCACCGGGATTGACCAATTCACCATTGGCGCCTACACACAGTGAGCAACCAGGTTCTCTCCATTCAAAACCAGCAACTTTGAAAATTTGATCCAAACCTTCTGCTTCGGCTTGCTGCTTCACAAGCATAGAGCCAGGTACCACCCAAGCCTTGACATGAGAAGCAACTTTCCGACCTTGAATCACTGATGCCGCTCTTTGGAGATCGGTCAGTCGTGAATTTGTGCAAGATCCTATGAATACGCGCTGAATGGGTGTCCCGTGGATGGCCTGACCTGGCGCCAATCCCATGTAATGAAGCGCATCACTCCATGCTTGTCTTTGTACAAGATCGTGTGCTTCATCCAGTAAGGGAATATTTTGAGCAACAGATATCACATGCTCTGGACTTGTGCCCCAGGTAATTTGCGGAGACATTGTGGTGCAATCAATGATGACAGTTTTATCAAAGACTGCGTCTACATCACTTACCAATGACGCCCAGTTGAGAGCTGCTGCATGCCAATGATCACCTTTGGGTGCAAATGGCTTATCTTTTAACCAATTCAAGGTGGTCTGATCAGGGGCAATCATGCCAACCTTGGCGCCACATTCGATCGATAAATTACAAAGTGTCAGGCGTCCCTCCATGTCTAATGTATCAATGGCCTTGCCGCAATACTCTATGGCATAGCCGGTGCCTCCTGCGGCCCCTATAAGTCCGATCAGCGTCAAAATCATGTCTTTCGCATTAATTCCTGGAGGGGGCTGTCCCAGAAACTCAACACGCATGGTTTTAGGTTTTGTTTGTTGCAGTGTTTGGGTGGCGAGTACGTGTTGAACTTCAGTTGCTCCAATTCCAAATGCAATGGCCCCCATAGCGCCATGCGTGCAGGTGTGGCTATCACCGCAGACAATGGTCGTGCCAGGAAGAGATATGCCTTGCTCAGGACCAATGACATGAATAATACCTTGCGAAATCTGACCCACATCGAACAAGCGAATGCCAGTTTCAAGTGTTTGCTTTCTAAGCAAAGATAGGGTTTCGTTGGCCCAAGGCGCCATGCCTCCTGTTCTTCCTGGGGCTGTTTCAACTACATGATCTGGCGTTGCGAATGTCAAGCCTGGCTGTCTGACTTTCAGCCCGCGTTGGCGGATTTGAAAGATAGCGTCGCCTCCACCTAAGTCGTGCATCAAATGCCTGTCGATGAACAGAAGATCAACGTTAGGCGCTAAGTTTTGCACAACATGTTGTGACCAAACTTTGTCGAACAATGTGCGTTGTGCCATGTTTATTCAACGTATTTTTTCTCAAATTCCCAGACATCCGGGAAGCCCACCAGTTCGTGCAGCTCTTGCATATCAATCATCGGTACTGGACTGCCCGCAGTTGTGCCGTGCTGGGCTAAGTAATGCAATGCATTTTTCGTGGCTGCAGCTGTGACTGCCATCACAGCACCAGGCCAAATGGCCAGTGAGAATCCCAGCGCCTTGAGCTGCTGGGCAGATAACTCCGGTGATCTCCCTGTCGGTACCATGTTGGCAATGAGCCATGCACCGCAGCCTTGCAATTCATCTCCAATGCGCTTGAATTCATCTAGAGACTCTGGCGATTCCACAAAAATAATGTCTGCACCGGCTTTGGCGAATGATTTTCCGCGATCAATAGCTTCGTCTAAACCTAATCCCGTACGGGCATCGGTTCTGGCAATGATGAGTGTGTCGGAACTCCGCCTCGCTGCGACCGCTACATCTATGCGTCTGATGGCATCTGCTTTTGAAACAACTTTTCGATTGGGGGTATGGCCGCATTTTTTGGGAGATTCCTGGTCTTCCAGTTGTATTGCTTGCACGCCAGCCTCTTCATACCCCCTGACGGTATGTCTGATGTTAATCAGGCCACCAAAGCCTGTATCGGCATCGGCAATGAGTGGGCTGCTGATGCCGTTGGCAATGGTTCGCGCTCGTCCTTGCATATCGCTATAGCCAGCCAACCCCGCATCCGGCAGGCCAAGATGTGAGGCCGATACACCGTAACCCGTCATATACAAGGCATGAAAGCCCATTTGATCTGCAACTTTGGCCGAGATCATTTCATAGATCCCTGGCGCTACCACGAAGTCGCCATTTTGGAGCTTCTTTTTAAGCGTTCCTCGTGGGCTTGGCATGGATAATTGTGATGTCATTTCGTGTCTTTCTTTATTCGGCAACAGCGCCAGAGTCTTTCACTGCTTTGCCCCATTTAGGTACGTCAGTTACAAGCATCTGACTGTATGCGGCAGGAGAAGAAGCGACGACATCTAAGCCTAACTTAGCGAGGCGTTCCTTGACATCAGGCTGTTGCAATGCAAAAGCAATTTCTGTATTGAGTCTGTTCACAATTTGGGCTGGAATGCCTGCAGATCCCAGAATGGCAATCCAATTTTCTGCTTCAAATGGAATTCCCGACTCGATGAAGGTGGGGACGTCAGGCAGTGCTGCGGAGCGTTTTGTTGCGGCCAAGCCAATAGCTTTGGCTTTTCCAGATTGAATGTGTGCAATGGATGTGTTGACGCTCACGCTGGTCATTTGAACATCGCCTGCGAGTAAGGCTTGCATTGCGGGCGCCCCTCCTTTATAGGGAATGTGAACCATGTCAAGTCCACCTGCAGCCGATCGGAACAACTCTAGCGCCAGGTGGGACCCATTGCCTGTTCCTGCCGATGAAAAAGTGAATTTTCCGGGTTGGCTTTTCACCAGCGCTACAAACTCCTTGGGAGTTTTGGCTTGCACCGATGGATGAATCAAGATGACAGCCGGGAAAGTGACAGCCAGCGTGATGGGTGTGAAGTCTTTGAAAACATCGTATGGAAGTTTGCTGCCATATAAAGCCGGAGCAATGGACTGTGTGCCATTGTCTGCCACCACCAAGGTGTAACCATCTGGTGGTGATTTGGCTGTGAATGCCACCGCAATGGTGCCGCCTGCACCTACTTTGTTTTCTACGATAACTTGCTGCCCGATTCGCTCACTTAATTTTTGGGCAAGTATTCGACCAAATGCATCAGAGTTTCCGCCGGGTGCGTGGGGGATGATGAGTTTGATCGGTTTCGCAGGGAAGTTCTGTGCATGGCTTTGTCCCGGAAAAGCGAGCATTGCAATCGACGTAATAATTGCAAAAAATCCAAAGATAGAGCGCAGGTTACTTGAAATCATGTGGCCACTTTTTTGTAAATAACTTGTTGATTCAAAACATAGTATAGAAAAAAAAGACTTTGCATAGCGTTCCGCGAAGGGCGCCACTGATTGGCGTGATAAGGGGTCACGCTGCAAGTCAAATTACTCGGGTTTACCCGGGTAAAAAGGGATCAATTTTGAAATTTCTTTCAAAATGAATATTCAAATATGCATGTCAATAGCCTTCAAAATCAAGTGTCCAATCCCGAGAAATAATTCTCTCCTTGGTGTCTTCAAAGCACATCACTTTTCTAAAAGTTGGAATTTTATTATTCTTGACGTAATGATGTCGCTCAAGACGCGATTGAAGTTAAAGCCAAGACAATTGTTGTCATAAAAAATAACGTCTATTGATCAGCATAAATTTGCTCTTGATCATCCTCGCATTCAGAGCAAATATATTTGAATAATAACCAGTGACAGACGATTAGGGTAAACCGTAGTCATTAAGACCGAATGCGCATTGCACAGCAAGTGAAGCTTAATTATCATTCGCTTGTAGATCCTTTGACCCCTACTCATAATTCTAAGAGGTGCTCATGAAAATCATGTTATTCAATGATGACAGAATTGGAATCATTCAAGGCGAGGGTGTTGTTGATGTCACATCGGTCGTGAGTAATATTCCCCATCACGGCATTGGTGACTTGATGAATGGCCTCATCGCTGTATTTGACAAAGTCAGGCCCCTTATTGACAAGGCGGTTGCATCCGGTAAATCGGTGCCCATTTCACAAGTCAAAATTTGTCCACCACTTCCGAGGCCCATGAACATTGAGTGCATGGCCGTGAATTACATGGAAGATGGGACGCGCAAGGAGCCGGCTCTTATCAATGCATTTCACAAGTCGCCCAGTTGCATTATCGGTCATGGTGACTCCATGGTCTTGCCCGATATTCCATCTTCTATTTTTGAAGGTGAAGCTGAATTGGCATTGATCATTGGAAAAGGTGGAAGCTTTATCCCTTCATCAAAAGCGATGGATCATATTTTTGGTTACATGAATTTCATAGATGGGTCAGCCAGAGGTCTACAACCTGAAAACAATTCTTTTTATCAAATGAAATCGCGCGCTACTTTTGCGCCAATCGGCCCTTATATTGTCACGGCTGATGAAGTGAAAGACCCCCAAAAATTACAAATTAAATTGTGGGTCAATGGTGTTCTTAAACAAAACTTCAATACGGATGACATGGCGCACAAAATCCCGCGGTGTATTGAATGGGTTTCGAGCATACATGCGCTCGAGCCAGGCGACATCATCGCAACAGGAACCAATCACAGAGGTTTATCTTGTTTCCAAGATGGCGACAAAGTGGACCTGGAAGTGGAGGGAATGGGGCGGCTGACCATTGGCGTCAAAGACGAGTTGAAGCGGACTTGGTCTAGAGAAACCCGATCAGAGCGTGAGCAACGCGGTTTAACCGGATTGACTCCCCAATTGACCGGTAAATACACCAAATCTTGATCATTAAAAATCGAAATTAAAGAGCCCACACTGAAAAAGTCGCACCTCATTTCAATTACTTAATTGGCATTGGCTTGATCAAATCTGATTGCCCAGCAAGCAGAGTTTTTGAGAGTTCTGTTGCAAACACAAGATGTAAGCATCCCTGGCAAAGTAGCTGTCCAAGCGCGGGCAGAATTTGATCCCGTTGCCGCTGCAGGTCGCCATACGCATCCTGACGAGGAAATAGGGCGTGTACTTGAAGGGCAGTTGGAATTGTGAGTAGATGAACAGCCGCCCACAATTATCAAATCGGGAGAATCATTTTTTGTTTCTGAAGGTTTAATTCACGATGTAATTCACATTGGAGCTTCTAAGACCAAGGTCTTGGCCTTTTGTCGCATCATGGACAACTCAAGTGTTTATCCCAACATACAAAAGCTTTGTACATTGCTAAATTTATGACAAAGAATTGGATTCTTAATCTGGTTCTGTAAAGAAAAATTTCGTCCTCACTTTATGCGGAGATAAAACCATGTATCCAGGGCAACACGCCATTCAGAACAGTCACAAACCTGCTTTCATCATGGCTTCAAGTGGCGAGACTGTCACTTATGGCGAACTGGAGCAACGCAGCAACCGACTTGCCCATCTGTTGCGCTCTCAGGGCCTTAAGCGCCTTGATCATTATTCGGTGTTTATGGAGAACAACAGCCGCTTCATTGAATCCTGTGTGGCTGGAGAGCGCACAGGTCTCTATTACACCTGTATCAACTCATTTCTGACTGCGCAAGAAGTGGCTTATATCGTCAACAACAGTGAATCTCAAGTCGTGATCACGTCGACTTCTCGGCTTGCTGTGGCCAAAGAAGCTTTGCAGCATTGCCCACGTGTCAAGCTCTGTTTGGTTGTAGAGGCTGGTTCATCGCTTGCGCCTTCTGCTGATACGCCCAACGTGATATTTCAAGATTTTGCCGATGCAATCAATGGCTTTCCCGTCACCCCTGTTAGCGATGAGTTTGCAGGGACCGCAATGCTTTATTCGTCAGGAACCACGGGTCGCCCCAAGGGGGTTTTGCGGCCATTAGAAGAGCAACCGCCCAGTGTAGTGATGCCCTTGTTTTCTTTTCTCAACCAGCTGTGGCGTTGTGAAGAGAGCATGATTTATCTGTCACCAGCGCCTTTGTACCATTCGGCTCCCTTGGCCAATGTGAGTATGGTGATTCGCAACGGAGGCACGGCCATCATCATGGAGCATTTTGATGCCAAACATTACCTGTCGTTGATAGAGCGCTACCGCGTGACGCATTCACAACTCGTTCCCACGATGTTCAGCCGGATGTTGAAGTTGCCTGATGCTGATCGTCTGATGTTTGATTTGTCTTCACTCAAAATCGCCATACATGCAGCAGCACCTTGTCCTGCAAAAGTTAAAGAGCAAATGATCGAATGGTGGGGTCCCATCATTCATGAATATTACGGTGCGACCGAGGGACTTGGGTTTGCTGCTTGCGACAGTGCGGAGTGGCTTGCCCACCGCGGTACGGTAGGACGTGTACTGTTTGGGGAGTTGCACGTTTTGGACGAGCACATGGAATCGGTACCCAAAGGACAGTCGGGGGAAGTGTGGTTCAAGTCTGGTGCTGCTTTTGAATATTTCAACGACCCAGCACGCACGGCTGAATCTCGATCGGCGGACGGGACCATGAGTACAGTGGGCGATATGGGCTATGTCGATGAAGACGGGTTCCTATATCTAACCGATCGCTCTACCTTCATGATTATTTCGGGTGGCGTCAATATCTATCCGCAAGAGTGCGAGAACCTGTTGGTGACACACCCCAAGGTAGCCGATGCTGCTGTGTTTGGTATTCCCAATGAAGATTTCGGAGAAGAAGTGAAAGCGGTCATTGAGCCTGTACCAGGCATTGAGCCCAGCCCCGAATTGGCAATTGAGCTCATGGCTTTTTGCAACGAGAACTTGGCACACATGAAGTGTCCGCGCTCGATTGACTTTACCGATAAGCTGCCTCGATTGCCGACGGGCAAACTCTACAAACGTGTTCTGCGTGACGCGTATTGGGAGGGACGCAAGACGCGTATTGTTTGACTTCCTATGAAGATCAAACTTCAGAGGCCAATAGTGATGATTGCTCAATGGCGCGCTTGGCATCGAGTTCTGCGGCTTCAAATGCGCCGCCAACCAAAGTGGCTTCAATGCCACGTGCCGTTAAATCGTCGAACAGTGCCCGTAAGGGAAGTTGTCCTGCGCACACAACGATGGTGTCTACTTCAAAAAGCTGGGGGACCTGATTGACGAAAGTGTGTAAGCCAGCATCGTCGATCCTGAGGTAGTCAACGCCATTGACCATTCGCACACCGCGCCGATTCAGGGTCAGGCGGTGCGTCCAGCCTGTTGTTCTACCCAATGAACTGCCCACAGGCGCGGTTTTGCGTTGCAGCAAGGTGATGTCGCGTCCTGAGGTGGCCACTTGGGGCTTGACCCCGGTCACGCCGCCGCGCGGGTGATTGGCAAAGTCAATCCCCCATTCTTTGGCGAAAACCGATTTGTCGAGTGCGCCCGATGGTCCTGAATGAGACAGGAGTTCAGCCACATCAAAGCCTATGCCACCAGCGCCCATGATGGCTACACGCTGTCCAATCGGTTTGCGACCCAGGATGGCGTCGATGTAGCTCACCACCTTGGGGTGTTCAATGCCTTCAAGCTGGGGTTCGCGGGGCGCGATGCCGGTGGCGACGATGACTTCATCAAAATCTTCAGAGGCAAGCATCGCGCCATCGACGCGGGTGTTCAGTCGCAAGTTGACGCCGTGCTTTTCAAGCATGCGCTGGTAGTAGCGCAAGGTTTCGTAGAACTCTTCTTTGCCCGGAATGCGCTTGGCCAGATTGAATTGGCCACCTATCTCTGCTGCGGAATCAAAAAGAGTCACTGTGTGGCCGCGTTGTGCAGCCACAGAGGCATAAGCCAGTCCAGCCGGCCCAGCCCCGATCACCGCCAAATTTTTGGCCCGAGTGGTTGGCTTGTAGTTGAGGATCGTTTCACGACAAGCCCGTGGATTGACCAGGCAACTGACTTGGCGATGACCGCCAAAGGTATGGTCCAGACAGGCTTGGTTGCATGCGATGCAGGTGTTGATTTCATCTTCGCGCCCTTCACGGGCTTTGTTCACCAGCTCCGCATCCGCCAGCATCGGGCGGGCCATGGACACCAAATCAGCCTCGCCGCTTGCCAATACCGCCTCGGCCACACTGGGCATGTTGATGCGGTTGCTGGTGATCACAGGCACGCGTACGACTTGGCGCAAGCGTCCAGTGACTTCGGTAAACGCTGCGCGGGGTACCATGGTGGCAATGGTGGGTACTGGCGCTTCATGCCAGCAAAAATGGGTGCTGATGATGTTGGCGCCGGCCGATTCTATGGCCTGGGCCAGGGTGACGATTTCTTCCCATGCCATGCCGCCCTCCAGCATGTCCATGGCCGCAATGCGAAAGATGAGGATAAACCTGTCACCTACGACAGCACGCACCCTGCGAACCGCTTCCACGGCAAACCGCATGCGGTTTTCAAAAGAGCCGCCCCATTGATCAGAGCGTAAGTTGGTCTTTTCCACCAGAAAGGTGGAAATCAAATAGCCGGCCGAGCCGATGATCTCTACGCCGTCGTATCCGGCCTGTTGGGCCATTGCAGCGCAATGCGCGAAGTCGTGGAGCTGTTTTTCGATGCCCGCTTCATCCAGCGCCTGAGGTTTAAAAGCACCAATTCGCGACTTCACTGCGGAGGGGGCAACACAATCGGCATTTCGCGCCAAAGATCCCATGTGCAGAATTTGCATACAAATTTTGACATCAGGGTCTGCGCCATGAACGGCCTGGGTAATCTTGATGTGCTCATCAACCTCTTCATGCGTCGACAATTTGGTGCCGTAACCGCCTTCTAGATTCGGCGGGATGCCGCCCGTAATGATCATGCCAACCCCACCACGTGCGCGCTCAGCATAATACGCCGCCAAACGCTCAAAGCCGTTTTCGGCTTCTTCCAGGCCTGTATGCATGGAGCCCATGATTGCCCGGTTCTTGATTTGCGTAAAACCAAGGTTAAGTGGTGAAAATAAGAGGGGGTAGCGACTGTGAACGGTCATGGTTGTTCCTTTCATGGTGCCCAAACATCTTAGATGCTATTGCAACTATCTCACCAGTCTAAACGTAATATTTCGAATTTCTTGCGTAAACTCGCTGTTAAGTACTGATTGATATGAAGCACCGGAGACGCGGATGAATCGGCAATATGTTGCGCAGCTAGCCAATGGCGATCAAGTCTATTATTCAGACCGAAAGCAATGGTGGTGGTTGTTGTCTGTGGGCTTTCCTTTGCTCCCGTTGGTGGGCATTGTTGGGCATGCTTGGCTTGGTTTCGAGATCGCGTT
>Ga0214921_10009679_pt1 | contig 12131 bp, 12 predicted proteins | sample LL1505_MetaG_FD_177992 | JGI IMG/M metagenome (GOLD analysis project Ga0214921, IMG submission 177992) | Freshwater microbial communities from Lake Lanier, Atlanta, Georgia, United States - LL-1505 | ecosystem: Environmental > Aquatic > Freshwater > Lake | place: USA: Georgia | collected... | reverse complement strand
GTACTATTATATAAAACTTCACCGCCGCCACCACCGCCGCCACCAGAAAAATTATAGCCGCCACCACCACCGCCACCACCGCCACCAACAACAGTATAGTTAACACTATAATTTTGGTAAAAAGTTATACTACTACTTGTAGTGAATGTAATAATAGTGTTATATTGAGAATTAGAAGTTATGGTATATTCTCCATTATTGAGTGTATAACCGAATACTTGATAAGCAAGAGGATTAGAAAAATTAGGATTACCGCCATAAGTCTGGTTTACTGCCGGACTAAAATTGCTATTATATATATTTACTACAATAACATTGTATATACCAGCTTGTGCACTCAAAGGAACAACAAAAGAAATACTGGAAGTACTATAAAATGTAATGGGGAGATCTTTAAAAGGGCCAAAATTTACATATGTAATACCATAACATGGCGGTAAAAAATTTGTTCCATTAATATAAACAAGCGAATAACTTCCGACAGCACTACTTGTTAGAGATAAACTACCAATTGTTGGAGAAAAGGGTGGATACCCTGCTTTATATTTACGGCAGCCATTTGGCGTATTGCGATTATATGGTATGGAAGAAGGAACAGCATATCCGTTGACATTCTGATAATAGTTAGGGTCTTGATTACTAAGATTACTGCTAGCGCATGACATTTTATAGTAAATATATATATTATAAAATATAAAATAAAACACGTATTCAAATGGGTCCATCATCATCCTTTTTCTCTGTAATATGTCCTTTGATTTTCTCTCTAGCAAGAAAATAAACAAAATATGCGAAGCCAGCACCAACAGCAGCGCCAACAATAACTTGTAAAGCAGTATGGTATTTAAAAACAACTCTTTGTGACAGTATAAATAAAGAAAAGAGGGCATAAAAATAAAACCAATTATTGTGCCTTAGAGAGAGATAAATAAAGACAGTTGAAAAAAAGGCACTTTGTGTATGTCCAGAAGGCATACCAAATATATTAAACGGTACTCCATCCTTGAAGAAGAATCTTTTACCATTTGTTAAAGCTAAATTGAATTTTTTTACATCCTCTGTAGGCCTAGGTTGTTGTATAATGGCCTTTAAAATTAGATTTAAAATAGTATTAACGAATATACCCAATGTATAATAGAAAAACAAATTGTGATTATCCCATAAAAGAAACATAGAGAGAAATAATAGCAATACTGGACCATAACTTCCAAATTCATCAAAAAGATTCGTTAACATACTCCTATTATATCAGGATATTTTATTATCCACAGTGGCGTTTATTTATATGCAATAGTTTTAATATTGATACAAGCATTCGCAGACAAGTGTAACACACCAATCATTCCCATTTAAATTAAGAATATTACCTTTATCATCCAATAATTTTACAGACATTCTCTCTATATTAACGGGACCAAAGTATACACGAGAACTATCTTGTAAGGAACCACTAAAATCAACCAAGAGAGAACCAGTAGGAACACCAGTGGAAGTTTTAACGGGTACAATGGCAAGAATATCAGAAGATGTCGGGGCCTTGGCCAAATAATTGGTCAAATTATTCTGATTACTATTAATTTCATTTATGGTATAAATTTGTGCTTTTGTCAAAGTGCGCGGGGCACTCGGTAAAACAATTTGGGAGGGTGTATAATCTTGTTGGTATTTGCCAGCAATTAACAGCCCATCCACGTTGGTATTATTTAGAGGTTGTGCTGTCAATGCAACATTATTTGAATATGCATTTTGCTGGTATGGAGTATTAGATAGTGCTTGTATAGTAACGCCGCTTACTAATTGAGATAAATTATTACCTTGTTGAGCGGGTGTAATGCATGTATAGGGTAGATCTGGCGAATAATAGGAGGGGATTTTTAGAACATTAGAATACTGTGTGATAGATACAAGGCTATTATTGACATGATTTTGGTTATAATCGTCAATAACCAATATTAAATATTTAGTTCCATTAAGGTTTAAAATACCAGAAGCTGTATTTCCACTCGGGTCAACACTGATATACGGGTATCTATATCCCATGAGCCAACCAAGTGTGTTATTGAAATAATGGTTCTGGTTACTTGCACAAGTAATGGTACATTGTAAATGACCAGTAAAATCATAGAATACAATACTAGTGGCTGTAGTTATAGTAAAGGATGGTAGCAGTCCATCTGGATCCACATATTTTCCACCGTTTAAAAACAATGTAATAATTCCACTATTGGCATTAAAAGAGACCGGTGTATTAGCAGGAGTAGTACTAGGGAATGTAAACCCGGCTTCTAGAAAAGAAGCATTCAATTGTGTAATAAACGCGGTTTGTGTATAATTTCCTGGTGGAACAGAAATTGAAATAGCATTATTACTACTCGCATCAAGAATCCAAAAACACGTGTTGCCATAAGCACTATCAATGGCGTACCAACTAAAGGGGATTTGATAAGAATACAACCGCAGACTTAGGGCATTTTTCAGTGTATCAGAGAGATCCAACGTATAATCAGTAGAGGTGGAATCAACCCCGCTGGTATATTGTCTAAACTGGCTATCTAAGTTAACAAAACGATTGATTGTGTTTTTTAAATTCGGGTTTAAAGAATCCTGCTTCACAGGTAAGCCAAATGTATCCGTTGTTGCGATTTGTTCTTGTTTCATTGGCGCATGTTCATTACCAAAAAGCTGTATTTTTTGTTTTCTTTGTGTAATTTTATTCACTTGAGTAGTATTACTTTGAGTTAGATTTTCGTTTTCATACCATTCTTTCAATTGTTTGTCGCCTGGACCATAGATTGCCTCGTTAGACCGCGTCCCAAATCCTTCTACAATGATTTTGCCAGTAGTGTCACTCGGTTCATCGTGAAGCTCTAATCCATCTACGTATTGTAACAATTCACTCTGTACTTCCTGAAAAAAAACGGCTAATTCAGGATTTTTGTTTTTAAATTTACTAATAAAATAATTGGTATTTTTGATTACTTCATCTTTAGTGACATCTTCATTATCAAGATTAACTATAGTTAATAATTCAGATAGAGAATAACTGGAAATATTCGTATCAATTTCTGTCATATCATTATTATAGATAATTGTTTTTAATAAAAAACTTTAAAACAATAAATAAAATTTTGCACTGCTTTATTTTTACAAAATTACCTTCACTTATATACAGCTTGCTCTTGTCTTGGTTGTTCTTGTTTTTCCTGTAATTTCTCTCTATAATGATAAACAAACAACTCTTTTATTTCCTTTTTTACATTTATTCCTTCGCATATATCCAGTTTTAGAACCTTGTCTGGAAACAAGGTTAGCCCACACCCTCGTTTTGAATGTGTTTTACCTTTAAACAATATTTCTTCCAGAATAAACACTAGATTTGCATTATAGTCATCTATGGTATCGCGATCCATATAGTACTTACCAATATAAGTATATCTATTATTATTTCCATCAGAATGAACTTTATAATATTTACTTGTTTCGTGACTATTTTTTATTAATCCAATACCTAAAATTTTGTTAGTGGAATTATTCATTTCAATAACAAATACGGGTACATTATAGGGTATTTTAGGGGATAATTGTGTCGGGCAAGAATACATACATGTAAAATTACGTTTTTCTCTATATGCATAATTAGCCTGATATGTTTCATTATTAAATCTACCTGTAACGACATGATACATTGTGGTTTATATAATTTTATTTTTATTACAAGTTTATTTTTCAATTTTAAATAAAAAACATAATATAATGAATTGCTGTATTTGTGGACCTGTTAAGAACTGTGCGCCTTTTTTAAACAAGGTACTAGAGAATATTGAAAAAATAGGTTCTCTCTTTGAAGACTATAAAATAGTTCTTTACTATGATAAATCTACAGATAATACATTGGAAATTCTAAAGGAATATCAAAAAAAGAACCCACGATTATTATTTTATATAAATAATAACCCAATATCTAGATTTAGAACCCATAATATAGCTGTTGCGCGTAATTTTTGTTTGCAATATGTGAGGGATAATAAAGACTATTATCCTTATTTTATTATGATGGATATGGATGATGTTAATTGTAAAAACCTTAATTTGGAACCTCTTCAACATTGTTTGAAGAGAGAAGACTGGGATGGACTATCTTTTAATACATATCCACATTACTACGATATATGGGCCCTATCCATTTGGCCTTATTGTTTTAGCTATAATCATTTTCTATTTAATTATCAATATCATAGTATAATTAGAGACCATGTCATGAGAAAGTTAGCACAACTAAAACCGGGAGAACTACTACCATGTATTTCATCTTTTAATGGATTTTCCATATATAGAACAAACAAATTTTTAAATACATATTATGATGGTAGAGTAAGAGCCGATTTATTTCCTCCCGAATTTATAACCGCACATGCGCAAGCACAAAAATCAAGAGGCATAGTTTATAGAGATTATGGACATATAAAAGGGAAATATGAGGATTGCGAACATAGGTCATTTCATCAAATGGCTAGAAAAAACTCGCAAGCAAAAATAAGAATATGTAAAGGAATATTATTTTATTGATTTTAAATTTATACACTTTTATCTATTGTAAATACAATATCATCATATCTACCCTTTATATCTCTTAAATCATAGCATTTTATAAAAGGTTTCAAATGTTCAGGTGTTTCATTTTTAAGAATTTCAATCCAAGACCAATCTTGAACATCTTCTATAATTAATATACCATCATCTGTCATGATTTGTGAATACAATTTAATAAACTGTTTCATACTTTCTAAAGTATGCGGACCATCATCAAGCATGAAATCAAACTTTATATTTAATCCTAACATTTGATTATAAAAAAATGATTCATTATAAGCATCAAATGTCCCTAATTTAATTATATTATTATTTTTAATACCATCCCAAATATCCTTTTCTAAAATAATATCTAATCCATAAACTGTTGCGTTTATAAAGTAATCATGCCATAATTTAATACTTCCTCCGTTACAAATTCCTACCTCTAATACATTTTTGCTGTATATTTTTTACAAGATAATAATTCTTCGTATAGTGGTAAATATGAATGTAATGTATTTTTATCGGTTCTTAAGTTATCAACTAGTTCTATTAAACTCATTATATATTATACTATAAATTAATATAAATAGGTATTAATATATATATAATGAGTTTACCTGATATTAAAAATTCAAAAACCGGAATTATTTATGTATATTATGAAAGAAACGACCAACAAAAAAATCAAACAAATTTAGCATTTTTTATTAAATATGGATTAAATGAAAAGTTATGGTCAAACTTAAATATAGAAACATTATTTGTTATTAATGGATATAATACTGAAGTAGTTATTCCACAAAAACCAAATATTAATTTATTGTCTCAAGAAAATTGTTCAGATTGGGAGGGATGGTATAATGGAATTAAATTCTATGAAAATAAATATAATAAACCTATATGGGATATTTTTGATTATTTATGTTTAATAAATGCGAGTGCTTTTGGACCAGTATACGAAGAAAATATTAATGACCATTGGTTACTACCATTTTATGATAGATTGGTAAAGTATAATTCTGTATTATGTTGTCCATGCATGTCTTTTTTGCCAAAAACAAATTTGTCTGGGATAGGACCTAGAGTTGTTCCTATATTTTCTTTAATTCGTTGTACTAAAAATATCATAAATTTATTAACAAATGTAAAAATAAATATGTGTGATAAGTCGTCTACAAATAAAGAAAAAAACCAATTAAATACAGTATTAGGTAAAAAAATAGATAAAATTGATGCGTGTTGTACAGGAGAATATGGATTGTCAAGAATATTACTAGAAAACGGATATAAAGTTACAAGTTTATTATATGATTTTGATAGTAGTAATCCTAAATATTGGAGCATAAATGGAAATATTGAACCAGACAGATTTAACACATTTAATGGGCAAAATGTACCATTAACAACAATATTTATAAAAAATATATGGAGATGGGAAAAAAGTTATGTATCTATACCTGTTCTTTATAATGAATGTAAAAATTATTTTTACAAGAAATTAAATATGATATCTATTTTTGATAATATTGATATAAATAATAATTATGATATGATATCTGTTGATTACACAGATAAAGAAAAAAGATATTGGAATTCTAAACAAGAATACTATTATAAATTTGGATATGCTGAAGAAAATCTCTTATTTAATAAACCATCAAAAAATTTTAATGGTTGTTTAATTTATGCTCATTATGATGCAAATGATATGGTGCGAGATTACGTTATTCAAACAATAAAAGTATTTAGATATCTAGGTTATGATATATTATTTTTTACAGCTTGTAAAAAATTAATAAATGTATCGTTTTTACCATGCAAGGTTTTTTTTACATCAAATGATGGAGCAGGTACAGACTGGAAAATTTGGCTTTATGGTTGTAGTTATTTAATAAAGCATAATATTAAGTATGAATATATTTTTTTATTAAATGATAGTATAATTTTACCAGTTAATGGTATTGAAAATTTTGAAAAAACAATTATTGATATGAGGTCAACTTCTGACTTTTGGGGGCATTGGGAATCAAATGAAATAGAGTGGCATATTGTAGGAACTCCTATTGAATTTAAACATAACATGATTCATGATGTTGTTTCATTTATCAAAGGAGAATTCACAAAGTGTTCTACAAGAATGGATTTTGTCTTCAAATTGGAAGTTAAATTTGCAAAATATTTAGTAAATAAAGGATATAAATGGAATAGTGTTATCAAAGCTTGTTCTCTAGACAATACTGTTGTTCAATGTCCTGTTTTTAAACCAATAAATTTATATAGATGGATAAATAATCCATCAACATTTGCAGTTAAATGGAAATATTCACTATCATATTTAAATAAAGATAGTATCTCAAAAGAATTTAATTATTTAACAAAATATTTATATTATGGTAAATATGGTGTAAAATCAGAACATGAAAAAATTGGCGTTTTCCCACCATCAACTGATCAAGAGAATTGCTAAACTAAGCTAATTTTCTAATAATTATTTCTGGAAAATATGCTTCTACAACATATATATTCTTTTTTCCTTTGTTCTTTCTAATTTTTTCCTTAATTTCATTTGAAAAATTCCATGCTAAAATTACAACTACTATATTATCACTAGTGTCATTTATAAAATAATTTATATCTACAATAGGAATGTTCATTTTTGGAGAATATAAGCCTATTTTTAAAGGGTTTTCATCAATAATATAGTCTAGAAATATATTTGCATAACATAAAACGGTTTGTCCTTTTGCAGCAGCCCCATAACCAATACATTTGTAACCACGTTTTTCAAACATTAATAATTCATTTTTTAAATTAAATACAACATTTTGAGTTTTAACATTAAATTCCTGATATGTTGAATTATCATATATTTTTTTTTCTTTTTCTTCTATTAAATATTTTTCTATATTATTATTTTCTTTTTTAAAAGTTTTACTTATTTCAAAAATATAACTACTGCCATGTATATCTGCTTCAATAATTCTATTTAAAAATAATTCGTTTCTTTCAACTAACATTTTCATTGACAATGTATTATAAAAAGATATATGTTCATGATATGTAGTATCAAATTCTGAATTTATAATCATATTTTTTTGAGATGTTTGAATAAATAATGATGTATTATCATTCATAACTAATTTACAATTTTGCAAAAATTCATCAACATATTGTGTATGTGCAAATACATTTTGAGCTGTTATTACATCCATAATTGGCAATTGTTTTGCTACATTTTCATTCCAAAAATCACAAATAACATTATGACCTTTATTTTTGGCAATAGGACATAAATTTTCTGCAGGGTCAACACCATATGTATCCCATCCTAAACTCTTAAAAAAATCTAATTGTGTTCCATCATTTGATGCTATATCTAATATTTTCCCTGTTATTTTTTTATAATCGCTAATAAATTCAGCATTTTTTTTAAAAAAATTTATACCGGTTTCAGATGTTCCACTAACATATTTATATGTTTTAAACATAATCTCTGGATTTACAGCATGAGATAATTGACAATGAAAACATTTTGAACAATACATTAATTTTAACGGATAAGTTTCACATGTTTCACTTTTTTCATGATAATTATTTGCTAATGGTTGATTTCCTAAATCTAAAAACTGAGTATTTATATTATTACACGCTAAACAACTAATAATTATTTTACAATTCTGATCCATATAAATAAAACAGTATATTTTTTTATAAATTTAAAACTAAAAAAATGCGCTTAATATAAACAAAATAAAAAGAATTTATATAATATGGAATTAAAGTTTACAGATAATAGAGGAACACTTTATTTTCCAGTTAAAAACAACTTTAATTTTAAACAAACTACTGTAAGTTGTAATAAAAAAAATGTTTTTAGAGGAATACATATTAATAATTTTGAAAAACTAGTAACATGTATTCAAGGTAAAATTTTAGATATTATTATTAATTTTGATAAAAATGCTTCTGATTATCTTAAACCAAAGTATTATGAACTAGATCCAAAAACTGATAATTTTCAAATTGTTGTACCAAAGAATTATGGTCATGCTTTTTTATCACTAGAAGAAAATTCAATACTTATATATCATTTAGAAGAAGAATTTATAGATAATGAAACCCAACATATACATTTTTTAGACCCATTTATAAATGTTAGTTTACCAATAAATAAAAATGATTTAATTATTTCTACTAAGGATAATATAAAAAATTTTATAAAACCTATTGATTACATTGTATTTGGTCCAAAAGGGTTTTTAGGTTCAAATATAATTAAACTATTAAAATCACAAAATAAAAATTATATTTCTGTTGATATAAGATTAAATGAATATGATAAAATTAAAGATTTGTTTTACACATTTAATCCTAAATTTGTTATTAATTGTGCAGGTATAACTGGAAATCCAAATATATTCTGGTGTGATAATCACAGAATTGAAACAATTGAAAATAATATTACATATCAGTTAACAATGGCCGCATTATGTAAAGAACACAATATACATTTAACTATAATGGGATCTGGTGGAATTTTTAAGAATGATAAAATATATAATGAATATGAGAATGGAAATAATTTTAATAATTTTTATTCAGAGTGTCGTATATTTTTAGAAGAAATATCTAAAAATTATGATAATATTTTGTACTTAAGAATTAACTATCCAATTTCAAATGTAGAGTCTAATAAAAATTTGATTACAAAATTATTAAACTATAATACTATAGATGATTGCCTAATATCAATTACATACATTGATAATCTTTTTCCTATTTTATTTAAAATGATAGAAAACAATGAAACCGGAATATGTAATTTTACAAATCCAGGACATATTAATTTAATTGAAATTATTAATAAATACGAAAAAATCACAAATATTAAAACTAATATTACAATTAATTCTAGTTCCCACGATAAAAAAAGGTCTTTATCAAAATTAAAAACATTAAAAATTAATAAATATAATCCATTAAATATTGATGAAGCTATTGAAGAATGTATTAAAAAATATACTTTATAATCATGTAACTACTTGATTTTACTAGAAAAAATAATTATTGTGGAAATAATGATTTATTAAAAGGTTTATCTCTCTCTATTCTTTTAATTTTAAAGTATAAACTAAAGGATAAAAAATTGCACACCAAGAGCGTTCAATATAATGACCTGCTTCAGGATTTGAATGTCTACTTACTGTTTGAATTAAAATTTGATATCTACTAACAGGATGTTGTATAATGTCTCGTTTATCTATAGAAAAAATTCCCCAATATGTGTTCCAATGTGCCTGCGTATTCCCAAAAAAATAAGAATACCATTTATGATAAGGTCTTATTTTACATAATTTTAGCGAACTTTCATTATTTTTACTGAAATTTTGTGGATTTGTTGATTTCCATTCGTCTAATTTAAAACCAGCAAATTTTTGTTTTATATTTAAACTATATTCCCCAATAAAAAAAGCCGAATTATAAGAACTATTTATAATTCTATTTAAGATGTCTTTTGCTCTTTCTTTTTTATTTTCCATATCAATACAACCAGGAAAAAATACCACTATATTTGATAACTTATCATAATTGGTTACAATATGATATAAATAAGTATGATCACATCTACCTACGTTTGGAAGGCGTACAACTTCTTTTACATTTGTCTTTACAAAATTATCATTATCACCTTTATTATAAACTATATATTCAAATTGGTTAAATGGATATTCGTTTAACCAACTCAAACTTTCATTATATCTTGCGACTACTATTTCAACATTATTTTTATACATATAATACTTATATATTAGTTATATATATTTCTCTCTCTCCAAAAATCGCTATAATGTTTTTGTTTTTGAAATTGTTTTTGTTCCTCTCTATATCCTTCATAAAATCCCAATATTATTCTGTCACCTTTAACAATATAATATTTATTAATACTTTCTACTAATCCATGATACATTTCCATATTATTTTTTTCTTCTTGTGTAAAATATTTACCTAATAATCCAGGGCCAGTAGGATCAAGCCACAATTCGCCATAGTATTTATTTTTCACATTTTCTACAATCTGTCTGATACATTTAAATAGTATTTGATTCCCTGGTAAAGTCACTATTAAAGCTGTATAGGTATCTTTTGGGTCATTGTCTCTTACAAAATATTCTTTCTCTGTAAGATCCAAAAATTTAAAACCATTGACACATCTGTATTTAATATCCATATAAATGCCTCCATTTATAAATAACATACAGAACCTCCACAAATCTGATTTATAGGAAGATGGAATGAGAGAATCATATGCCGCCAAAACGTCAGGTTTGAAATTATTTAGTATAAATTCTCTACATTCTGGTTCGTCATATAAATGAAATGTAATTCTAGGATTTGTAGCCACTAAATTGTCATAATTTGCTTTCATTAAAGGCGGTAAATCCTTGGTGTGCCAGCAGGTATATAAATGCAAAGGTATAATACTATCATAGTTCCTTTTAAAAATAAAAGGTTTAATTAACTTATTATAATTCAAAATCTTCATATTATTTTCTATTTTCTTTTTTAGATTTTCTTGGTATTCTTTTTGCTGTTGTTGTTGTTTTTGTAGTTGTTCTCTCTTGTTTACCAACATTATTATAAATAATTATATAAAAAAATTATTTATAAAACTTATACATTTAAGATAAAACCTAAAAATATTTATATTGCGTGAATTTATATGTTAAATTTAAATACAAAAAATAGATTACAAATAGTAGACAAATCTAAATTTTATAATAGACCCTATACATTTTTTAAACCTGATTATAGTCCGATAATTCCTCTAGACATTTATCAAACATGGACTACAAAAGATTTACCACCAAAAATGAGAGAAAGAGTAGAAATATTAAAAAGGCAAAATCCTAGATTCAGACATCACTTATATGATGATAATGATTGTCGCGAATTCATTAAAACACATTTTAGACCAGATGTTTTGGCGGCATATGATTCGCTTATTCCCGGTGCTTATAAAGCGGATTTATGGCGACTATGTATATTATTCATAAATGGCGGTATTTATATGGATATTAAATTAATTTGTGCCAATGGTTTTAAATTAATTGAGCTCACTGAAAATAACCATTTTGTAAAAGATAGACCCGTTAATTCAATATTTAATTCGCTAATGGTAAGTCAAAAGGGAAATATATTTTTGTTTAAATGTATAAGACAAATTGTGGAAAATGTCAAAAATAAGTACTACGGAAATTGTCCTTTATCTCCCACTGGTCCAGTACTATTAGGAAATATAATAATAAATAACAATTTGCGAGTTAATGTTGATCTCACACATTATCAAGGTGGGGGGTATGTTATATATAAAAATAGGTTCATTATTTCAACAGAATATCCAGAATATAATCACGAGAGAACAACTACTTATAATAATATCAATACAAAAAGATATGACCAATTATGGAACGAGAGAAAAATTTACAAATAAATCCTTCTTTCATTCCATAATGTTGCATAGTGTTTTTTCTTTGAATATGTATCTCTCTCTCTAA
>Ga0214921_10009678_pt1 | contig 12132 bp, 8 predicted proteins | sample LL1505_MetaG_FD_177992 | JGI IMG/M metagenome (GOLD analysis project Ga0214921, IMG submission 177992) | Freshwater microbial communities from Lake Lanier, Atlanta, Georgia, United States - LL-1505 | ecosystem: Environmental > Aquatic > Freshwater > Lake | place: USA: Georgia | collected 2015-05-28 | reverse complement strand
ATCGCAACGCACATGCCCAGCCAACCACAAGATTTTCATTCAGAGCAGGCACCGTTTACGTTTGGCAAGCCTGGCCCGTTCCAGATTATCGAGCGCGAAACACTCGATCTACCTAGTGATGCCCCCAAGCGCCGCTATAGCTGCACACACTATGAAACCTGCCTCAATATGGCCGCTGCCCTTAACTGGGACAATTTCACCTGCCGTGGGTGCAATGGAGAGGTGAACAGTAGCCTCCTCTGGCGTGCCCAGGCAGAGTCTAAAAAGGATTCTGTTGTCCAGGAAATCTGCCCTGACCTTTCAGCCAAGTGCCGCAAGGAATCGTCCCTAGAACGAAGCACACAGCCAGAAGTCATTACCCCCTATCAGATGCTTCGGGCCGCTGGAAAGCGATAGATTAGCCCTCCAATTAGTGCCAAGACATACCCTTTTGCTCGTAGTATCAGAGCAATACCAAGCGCCTGCTCAGGGCTAGCCCCAATACCTGTAAGAAAAAAGAAAAATACCCCCTCCTGAATCCCCAGACCTTGCGGAGATATTGGAATCGCACCGATGGTCAAAATAAGAGGTAACACAACGAACAGAGAGCTCAATTGCGGATCCATCCAACCAACAGCTTGGGCACACGCCCATGTATTCAATACGGTGAGCGAGTGATACACGAATGATAAAAAGTAGGTTTCAAATAAAACATGTGGAGCACCACGAACCAGATGAAATGCCTCAGAGATTTTATCGAGATGCCCCTGTCCTTTTTTAAAGTATGGCAACCAAGAAAAGAAAGAGCGCAGCCTTGCACTCAAAGATAACATCGTAAAGATAGCAACTCCGATAAGCAGCCCGAAGAGCGTAAGTTCAATCTGCCATGTCACCAAGTTAGAGCAGGTTGAGGCAGCAATACCAAGCAAAAGCATGGCAGTAAAACCTGTGTATCGCTCGAGGATTGTCGCAGCCGCAGCACGATGCTGCCCAACTGATTTACCAATTTTAAAACTCCGTACTGCATCACCACCAAAGTACGAAGGAAGAATTAGATTCACAAAATACCCTACAAGATAAAGCCTATAGAGCTCTCCAAGCGACACAGAGCCACCTAAAAAATCTATAAATATCTTCCACTTCATTGCACTTACGAGAACAAGCAAGAAGCTGATAAGCATCAACCAAACAATGGTTCCTGCAGAGAGTCCTGTAAAAAGCGCGACCAGTGCCTTTAGATCGACTGTTCGGTACGCGAGTACGATGCAGATAATAATGACAACAAAACTAATAATCTTTCTTAGAGGTTTCACAAAAAAATCAGAGAAGTACTCAAAAATTGCTGGCAGAATAACGGATTCGCTCATCATAATATAGACTATGAAGAGGTTTTGGGCAGTTGTCTTTTCATTCGTAGCATGTGCGCAGCCGCTCTTTGCAGAGCCCGTGCTACAAATACCCTCGGGTATTACCGGCGAAGGCTCGGGTAATCGTGCTGGTTACAGCACACCAGCAGTTGCTGAGCTTGATGGCGACAGCACGAATGGCAAAGAAATAGTTGCTGCAAGCCTCAATGGTATTATCACTGCTGTTCATGCAGATGGTTCACCGATGTGGGAAGTGACCGCGCCTAACTCAGGATGTGGCGGACCAGCAAGCATTCATTCTTCTCCTGCTATTGGCGCACTGTATGGTGATGGAGTTCCTTACGTCGTTATTGGGTACGGACCAATTGCTAAACGATGTCAGGGAGGCGTCTTGGCTATTCATGGACCTACAGGAAAAATCGCTTGGAGATTTAGCACTAAAAATTTCGCACGACGAGAAAAGTTTTGGGCGATACTACATACTGTGTTTTCATCTCCTGCACTTGCCGATGTTGATGGTGATGGAAAACTAGAAATTGGTTTCGGCAGCTTCGATAGAAATGTCTACCTCTTAAATTATAATGGTTCTGTTCGTTGGTATTACCATGCTGCTGACACGGTTTGGTCCTCTGCTACATTTGCAAATATCGATGCTACTCCTCAACTTGAAATGATTATTGGTACTGATATTTCAGCTAATAATAAAATTAATCCTATTACAAAGAATGGTGGCAATCTGTATGCGTTTAAAACGGCTGCGACTACAAGGAAGCGCTACAACTTTCGAGATCCAAGAATATTTGTATGGATGAAACCGGTTGAACAGGTATTATTCTCAACGCCAACTGTCGGCGAAGTCATACCACAGAATGCTGGACTTGAAGTTGTCATTAATTCAGGGTGTTACTTTCCGGAACGTACTGCCAGTAAAATAGGCCGCTGGACCCGTGTCTTTAGTGCACGAACTGGCAAGATACTTCGCACACTGCCTCTTGAAACATGTTCAAGCTCTCGACCTGCACTTGCAGATATTAATGGAGACGGTGAAGCCGAGATTTTCACAACGGTAAATGGCTCACAGACAGTCGGTGGTGACGGACTCAGCAGATTGAAAGCCTTTGATGGAGCAACTGGAAGCTTACTGTGGACAATCATCCCGCAGTTTCGTGGACGTAACTATCAATGGGGTGGAAATTTTATCTCACCAATAGTAACAGATCTTTTCAAAGATGGATCGCAGAAAGTTATCGTGCCTGTTGCTAATGGCATTGGTATGTACGATGCAGCAACCGGAGCAGCCCTTACCTGCGAAACGTCAAGCTGTGAAGCTGAAGGACTAGCAGCAACGTCACTGCGCACTGCAGATATATTACTCAATTCTGCAACAATCGCTGATATAAACGGTGATGATTCGCTTGATATTGTAGCTGCAGGTAAAAGTTCAAGTGGCAAACTTGGTATCTTTGCTTGGACATTTCAATAAAAAAAACGCCCAACACTTTCGTGTCGGGCGTTCATTAACTATCTAATCTTTTCAGATTAAATTAGTTGTTGCAGAGGCTAAATGGAACAGAAAGGGTTATTGAGTGCAACCAATCTCCGTCACCAGAAGCTCTGTACTCTGCACCGTAGTCAGCCATCAAGTGCTTAGCGAGTTGTACGCCAAGACCGAAAGAGACTGCGTTGTACTTAGAGTTTTCATTGCCGTAACCGAAGTCAGCGTTGGTAAGCGCTGTGTAGCGATAACCAAGACGACCTTTGAGGTAATCAGTCAATGAACGCTCAAGACCAGTTCTGAAGCTCCAAGCGTTGAAGTCATCAGACTCGTTGTTGTAACGGTTGTAGTCCATAGATGCTGTATAGAGTGTACCACCAGCAGTGTGACCAACTCCGACATCCATGCCCCAGTTACCGATATCTGCAGAACCAATGTTTGCAGACTCAGACATATTAGCAACGTTAGCATCGAAAGAACCGAAACCGTAGTGTGTAGAAACACCGTAGGTGGTTGCTTTAGAAGCTTTGTACTGAGCACCGATTTCTTGACGAACACCGTCATCAAGCTTAGCAGTAGCAACTAAAGGAGCGCTAAATGCTTTAATCTTGTTCTGGTTGTAAGCAAGTGCATAACCTACAGCAAGTTGATCAGAAAGATCTTTACCATACGCAAGGTTGAGAGAGTAATTCTTCAACTCGGTATTTTCTGAATCGTCGCTGTCTGCGTTAAATCCAGTCCAACCAAAACCGATGTTACCGTACTTAGGAGTACCATCAAGTGTTGGAACGATTGGCATAGCAGCAAGAACTTGACCGCTATCAATCTCAGATTGAACGTCAGCAAATGTATCTGCATCGTTTCCGCTGATATTGTTACGTGCATAGGTCAAAGAAACATCAGCGTCCTTCATGAAACCAAGACCAGCTGGGTTTCCGACAACACTGGATGAATCCGAGCTAGTTGCAACGCTTGATCCTGCCATACCGATAGTACGTGCATTTTCAGGGGTGTTGAAGTAGCTGAGCTGGCTCGTTTGGGTGTAGTAGTCCTCACGACCATCTGCAACCACGGATCCAGCAAAAAGAAGTGCGCCAGCAGCAACTACGCCAGCAATCTTTCTTACTTGCATCATTTAATTTTCTCCAAAGTTAACTAATTAAAACTCTACAAAACTATATCGAGAGCTCGAGGATAGTAAGTATCCCTGCGATTTAATTCAACCTGCAATATATATTTTAAGAAAATAAAAAAATAACAATAATTCTATATACTTAAAACAAAAATGGCGTTTTAAACCAGAGCAAACTTACCGTAGGTCTGATGCAAGGTTACTGAAATAGTTTCAACTCGGCGACAGACCAATCAAAGAACGAGTCTGTCCCTGTTTGCATAACCTGAATTTCAGAGACCGTCGTCGGTTTAAGTAAGATGCCAGTATCATGTTCAGCATCAAGAAAGTACTGAATACTCTTGGCCGCTCGATCGGTATATATCGGACTCATTGCATCGTGATCATTATTTTTTACTAAAATTTGCAAGCGACGAGGAAAATCATTTTTAAAGATACCAAGATAGAGATCAATCAAGCGAATCGTTTGCGGTTCTTTGAAAACGATCGAGAAAGACATCTCTGAGCTTTGCGGTTTATGAGATGCCCATCTTGTTTCTGCATTCCCATCAAACATATGAGGAACTTCCTCAGGACTGAGCGCCGTGTGTACCGCATAGTTGCGATGAGGAATTTCTTGAAGCTGTTCAAGCCACGGCAATGTTATTTTATCAAAAATCACATACCCGGACTTTTGCGTTTCTCGGTACGGAATATCTAATGTGCGCAATGCTTCACGTATATATTCAGCTTGAAGTGGCCCAACAACAAGGGGTGTCTCTAGTACTTGACGTTCCGTAGCAACAAGGCGCTCATAGGCCTGTATTCGAGCCTCCCGTGGCGGTTGAAATACTAAAAATCGAACCTGCTCATTGGTTTCAAAAGCAAGTCGGTAACCTATCCAGTAATTCGTACGAACAAGAGAGATATGTTCAGCTTTCAGCCACTCAATCAGTTCATCATGATTCTTTGATACTCGCTCGCCACTATGGATGAACGGTTGCCCTGAAATGCGCATGTCTCCCCAATAGTTCGACGTCAGAGCAAGAGTTAAAAGAATACTAACAGGGGCAAAAGCAAGTGGTCGAAAACGAATATACTCAGCATGAAGAGCAACTAACGGGGACAGAAAAATATAGAGTGGTAGTAAGTACCGTGGCGCTATAGAGAGCGATCCAAAGATGCTCACATTAAAAACAATAAGAACTGTCGCCAGCGATACAAGGCATCCACCAATCATAATACGTTGCGCAAATGAAAGGCGGTTCGTTAAAAATGCAATAGCGCTGCGAATAATAATATATGCAAAGACAAGATCAGCTACTATCCAAGCACTAAGAAAAATATCTTCACTCTGGTTAAACCCTCGCGTTCCTAAAATAATCGGAATCGCATCTGTCGCTGTTGCTGCGAGGTAGCTCTTAACCTCACCATAACGAGCGAGGCTAAACATTCCAAAGGATGCACCGTGGTGCACTATATTATAGAGCCAATACGGCGCACTCCCACACAAGAAACTCAGCACTCCAAGGAGGGTCGCCTTAGCAAAAGAGCCAAGCCCAAAGGGTACCAGCGTAATAAGGAATACTATGGCAGCACAGGGAAACAGGTAGACCACTTGATTATTGACCCACCACCCAACGCCAAGTACAAACGCAGCGATCCAAAGATTGTGACGAATTTCAGTGAGCTTATTGGCTCGCACTGCGCGCATGAGAAACAGAAAGGCGAACGCAATAAGAAAGATAATTTCGATAAAGCCACCACGAGCTTTGGTACTCCATTCAATAAAGCCCATCGGCGCAACAGCGTACAACAGGCCAGCAATTCGGGCATTGGCACGACCCATATTCTCTTGGCAGAGCTTATAGAATGTTATCTGACTTAAGATGAACCAAAGAAATGGTGCAGCATGAAGAATGACGTTTGAACTTCCAAAGATTGCAAACAAAACAGCTGCAGTAATAGGTTCAAGAGACCCCATGTAATGCTGACCATAATAAAAAACAGGAACGACTCCTGTATCGAGAATATGCTTGGCCATAAGGCCAACAATTGCTTCATCAGCATCAATGATAAAGTGTGATGCGCTCAAGTATATAAGACGCAATGCGGCACCAAGGATTACTAATCCTACAAGCCACAACCAATCTGACGGTTTGACATCATTATTCTTCATACACATGTTCAAGCGATGCATAGGTTGCATTAATCTGCTCGATGACGTCAAAGAGCGTCACCGACAGCGCTTCTATACGCTTTATATCCTGAGCACTTGAGGCTTCGTCAAGCTCTGTTTCAAGCTTTCGCTGCTTTTCTTCAAGGGCATGCATGGTTTTTTCGAGCTGCGCAACTTTTTTATCTTTTGCTTTTTTAGCTTTCTCATCGAGAGCATCTTTGCTTCGTCGGGGCCCCTCTTGTTTCTCTGTGCGAGAGCTGGTCATCTCGGCTTCTTCTTCCCAACCAATTTTTTCAAGGAAATCATCATAAGTTCCCTCAAAGAGGAACGGCTTCTTACCTTGGAAAATAATAAGTCGCGTACAAAGCGAACGCAGCAAACCTTCATCATGCGTAACCAGAATCATACCACCATCAAATGATTCGAGTGCGTCAGTGAGCGCTTCAACAGAATCCATATCGAGGTGGTTTGTTGGTTCATCAAGAAGCAGCAAGTTTGATGGCGTCACCAAGATCTTACCCAACAACACACGTGCTTTTTCACCACCAGACAGAACATTGATTTTTTTAAGCGCGGCATCTCCTTCGAACATCATAGTGCCACAAATACCACGCACTTTCGTACGATGGAGCGATGTATCAACACTGGTTATTTCTTCTTCGATAGTCTTTTTTGCATCAAGACGATCAACGTTGGTCTGTCCAAAGTACGCCAGTCGTGTTCCCTGTGCATAGCTTACAAGTCCACTTTGTGGAGCAAGATCCGTAGCAAGAAGTCGCAACAGCGTCGACTTACCCTGCCCATTCTTACCAATAATTCCGATACGATCTTTTTTACCCATTGAAAAAGTAAGCTTCGAAATGAGCGGACTAGTTGGCTGATACCCAAACGTTATCTCTTGTGCTTCGAGGAGTGTTTTCCCAAAGAACGGTATAGAACGAAACGCAAACTCAAGGCTGTCTTCTTGGCTCAGAGCATCCTTCACTTCCATTTTTTCAAGAGCTTTTACTCGAGATTGCACAAGCGCAGCTTTACTTGCTTTGGCACGGAATCGGTTAATGAACTGTTCAAGCTCTTTGCGCTTTTTCTCGTCATTCATACGAGTTTTTTCATAAACCTCTTCATCGAGGCTTATAGTGTCATAGAGTTTTTGCGTCCCCCCAGGGATTTTACGAAACGTACCGCGATAGATGAGCGCGGTGTGAGTCGTCACGCTATCCATAAAATCACGATCATGCGTGATGATAATGAGCTCGCGCTTCCAACTTTGTAGCATGCTCTTTAACCAACGCGCAGAGAGGATATCAAGATAGTTTGTTGGCTCATCAAGCAGCAACAGATCTGGCTCTGAAAGAATGAGCTTTGCCAAATTCACACGAATCTGAAAACCACCACTAAATTCATCAGGATGGCGAGCAAAATCAGCTTCTGAGAATCCAAGACCACTCAAAATAATTTCAGCTTTATAGGTCAGGTCGCGCTCTTCTTCGGGTAAACCAAGAGCAGCTTCAGCAAGGATGGTGGGCTCCGTAAACTTTAAATGCTGCGAGAGTCGGCCTATCCGATATCCTTTAGGAATAGATATCACACCACTTTCAGGGTGTTCCTCATCAAGCACTAATTTAAATAGCGTTGATTTACCAGAACCATTACGTCCAATCAGGCCAAGCCGCTCGCCCTGATTGAGGACAAGTGACGCGCCATCAAAGATGGTTTGATTCCCATAATGTTTGGTGAGGTTACTTATTTGGAGCACAGAATTTTTTCATATACAGCAAGTGTCTTTTGTCCCGTCTCATGCCACGTGAACTTTCCAGCTTGCTTTGGACCTCGCTCACGAAGAGCCTGTTCGATATCTGGAATAGTCAGTACCTCAACGAGGTGCGTGGCGAAACGGTCAATATCATCGGGGTCACACAGCAAGGCTGCGTCTTCAAGCACCTCTGGCATGCAGGAACGGTTAGAGCTTACCACAGGAAGGCCACTCGCCGCAGCTTCCAGCGGAGTCAGACCAAACCCCTCGTAAAGACTAGGAAAAGCGAACACAGAAGATGTGTGAAACAGCGATACAAGGTCCTCATCCGAGATAAAATCTGTTTCAAAGATTTCATGCCGAAACGGGGAGTTCTTAATCACTTCAAACAGCCTTGGATACTCACGATCATTCCTGATACGGCCTGCAAGAACCAAAATCGGCAACGATTCCCCGCGATCAAGCATTTTGCGACAGGTTGTTTCAAAAATTTCAATGAGCCGCACAACATTTTTTCGAGGATCGATACCGCCAACATACAATACAATCTTACGCTCTGGTGGCAGCTTTAAACCCATTCGAATATCTTCAGCCGATTTCATTGGCGCACTGAAAAAGATGGATGAAATACCGTTGTAAGTAACTGAAATTTTTTCAGCAGGAATTTGCAGATAGCGCTCGATATCACGAGCACTGTGCTTGCTGACAGTAAAAATATGATGCGCATTGCGTATAGCTTTTTGCTCAAGAAATCGTGCAAGGTTATAGCGCCACGTCGGTTTATTCGCTTTATATAGCTCTGGAAGTGCAAGGGGGATGACATCATGCACTGTTAATGCATAGGGCTGTGTGCACCATGATGGTGCATCGGTTTGTGCTAAGAAATGCAATAAATCAAATTTTTTACGAAGCCTTAAACCCAATGTTAAAGGAAAAAAGATCTGTTGGCGCACAGTTTGGCGACCTGCTGGTAGCAAACGAATCATCGCATCGAGCGCTTTGGGTATTGATACATCGCTATGTCGAAACGTATCAACTGCAACTGGGCTAGGAGCTCCTGCTGCAAAGTAATGCTGCAACTCAAAGGCGTACCGTCCAATACCTCGAAGCGCATGCTCTTTAAAATCGGGGCTCAGGGCACTGATATCAATTCCAACACTCGACATAGCCACTGCCTCTAAATGAGAAGGTTCACCTCGTCATGAAACACTTTAAAAGTAAAATCTTTCACTCGATCGAGTCCTCGTTCAATAAGCTGTCTGCGCAACGATAGATCAGTCGAGACCTGATACATAAGCTCTGCAAGCTTATGAGGATCTTTATCATGAACAATGATACCGCCATCACCAATCGTTTCAGGAAGCGCTGATGCATGATACCCAATCACTGGAAGGTTAAAATTCATTGCCTCGATCACAGGCAGACAAAATCCTTCATGCTCACTCATGCACACATACACTGAAGCAGCTTCATAGAGTGCTTTGAGCTCATCATCACTACGACCACCACAAAACTCAACAACACCAGTCAATTGAAACTCATGCACCATACGTTTCAAAGAAAATGAGTAGAGCTCCGTATCAATATCAATACCAGGCAACCATAACCTTGAACGCTTATCAATTTTATGATGCAAGAAGTAGAATGCTTTTATAATGTCTTCGAGGCACTTGTTCGGAGCTATCCTTCCTACGTGTAACACATGGATGCCGCCTTCTTGCTTGAGCAAATTATAAAATCCTTCATTCCGTGGAATATCCCAGCGCACGGGATCAAAGGATAATCCAAGCACAGCCGCATCAACACCATATGCCTTCAACTCTCCAGCGTTAAACTTGGAGTCTGCGATTATTTTATCTGAGATCTTCAACAGCTCAGGTAATTCAGCAAGGCCCGCTTCAATATCAGCAACGATTCGAGGATTAATCCCCTGGAACCACTTTGCTGGGGTTAAGTTATGATAGATCATCGTGCGCTTAGCGAGCGGCAAGTTTCGATAGAGCTCATTCAAGGGCGAGCCAAGCGAGTAATGCAAAATAACTTCGCCCATGAAGCCGCGATTGAAATCTCGGTAATCCTTGGTCAAGCCTTGGTACTTTGGATGTGTATTAATAGCGTAGATATCACTCTCAATACCTCGTGCACGGAATATCCGCTGCAGTGCCAAGGTTTCTCCAGAGATCGCATCACCATAATTAAGAGTATGAACAAGCTGATGAATCATAGGTACTCTGCCAATCTTTCTCTGAGGCGATTAAAAACATTGTGTCCAATAACAAGTACACCGAATACGTACACAAATAACAAACCAAGCTTTTCAGGCGCTATCACACCATCAAGGATTATCTGTTGATACGTTATCGTAAACAGCGAACAGGGGTTTGCATAGAGCGTCCATTGAAACCGCTCAGGAATCACCGAAGGCGCATAGACAATCGGATTTAAGAAAAACAAAAGGGTAATAATATTACCAACAATATGCTGCACATCTCGATACATGACGTTGACGCTACTGAGCAAGACAGTAAGCCCGTTAAGAAAAAACAGCTGCAAGAAAAACACGATAGGCAACGCAAGCAAAGACCAGTGAAAAGCCATGCCCTGAAAAAACATAAAAAGAAACAGGAGCGGAATAGAAAAAAGGAAGTTACAAAAGTTAGTTGTCACTGAGACAGCAGGCAGGACGTGGGCTGGAAACATTGACTTTGTGATCAAGTGCCCACTAGAAACGATAGAGCTTGTGCCCTCAGCGAGAGAACTTGTAAACCATATCCAGGGCAAGAGTCCACAAAACAAAAAAATCTCATAGTGAGGAATTGAGTTGCCCCGAAGGTAGTAATGAAACACGAGGGTATAGACAACCATCAAACAAAGCGGATTGAGCAGCGTCCAAAATAAACCAAGCATTGACCCACGATAGCGTGAGTGCAGGTGGCGCGTAACGAGGGCCATCAAGAGTGCTCGAAATTTATATAGTTCTTTAAGATTCTCTACCATCGCTTCAGAGGTGTTATAGTAATACAGAAAGGTGATCGGGGACAGTTCCAAGGACGGGCTCTTAGGCCTTTTTTTTCTGCGAAACAGCATCAACAACAAAAGCATGACGCGAATCTGTCTCGCTACCCGCAAACATAACACTCAGAACAAGGTCGACAGGCTGTCCAAGTGGAATCGAGGAAGGATTTGCAATGCCTTTCACTCGTACTTCAGCTACAGAATCGCCCTCACGGGCATGGAGAAAAATTGCCCCTGCCCCAGGACGACGATCCGAAACCTGCAGCTCAACACCGCGAACTAAAAAAGATGGTAAAGAGAATCCTTCCCCGTATGGTCCAACTGATCGCAACTCTTCTAAAAAGCGAGGATCAAGAAGTTGCTGCAAAGAGATCTCATCATCATATGGTGCAAAACGTTGCAACCTTCCCTCTGCTTCTGCTTGTAAACGCTGTTGAAGGGCAGCTTCATTAAATCGAGCGGATAATTCGGGAAGCTTCTCCAGCTGCATCACCATACCACCAGCACGCTCATGACCACCAAAACCTATTAACAAATCTTTACAAGATTCAAGGAGTGCAATTCCAGAATACCCCTCTGGCGCTCTCAACGATCCTTTCAAGATAGTTGCATCCTTTGGATCCGCCCCCACGACAAGACATGGGCGATCGTATTTCGTTGTGAGCCTGCTTGCGACAAGTCCAACAACTCCTAAATCAGCTGCCTCATCATAAATAATATATCCATCTTTCGTATCGTCTGGGCAAAGCTCTAATGCACGCTGCACACAATCAGCCTCGATCGCTCGACGGTTAATATTTGCTTCTTCAAGGCGACCAGCGAACGTACGACACCGATCTGGATCATCGCTCGTCAAAAGTTCAAATGGAATCATGGCGCCATGAACTTCATCAAGCCTTCCTGCAGCATTAATTCTTGGCCCAAGATGGTATCCAACATCTGAGACTGTAATAGCACCACGTTTCTGGCTCGCAACTCGAAGCGCTTGTATTCCTTCAGAAGTATTTTGTGTAAGGCGACCCAGTCCTTGCGACACAAGTGAACGATTCACACCGGTAAGACTCATAACATCTGCAATCGTACCAAGCGTTGCAAGTGAAAGTGACTGATCATAAAGCGCATCAGATAAAAGATTTTTTCGGGATAACATTTCGCAAACAAGATCATGCACCAATCCAGACGCACACCGTACTTTGAGCTCATCGATACCAAAGAAAAACGGATTAAACATAA
>Ga0214921_10009677_pt1 | contig 12132 bp, 11 predicted proteins | sample LL1505_MetaG_FD_177992 | JGI IMG/M metagenome (GOLD analysis project Ga0214921, IMG submission 177992) | Freshwater microbial communities from Lake Lanier, Atlanta, Georgia, United States - LL-1505 | ecosystem: Environmental > Aquatic > Freshwater > Lake | place: USA: Georgia | collected... | reverse complement strand
GCTTTGGCGAAATACATTTGAAATCGGGGACGGATTTAATTTCGGCATAATATGTCCACTTTGTAGTGTTACGTCCGTCGAAACAATAAATGCGGTTTTCTGCTGCGCGCTCCTGACCGAGAACTGTTTTCTCGGAACCCTTGATGACAAAATAACCGCCGCTATCCATGAAACACTCATTCGTATGTTTAGGATGAATATGGCGATTTTGCGAAAGAACGCAAATGGACGACTTCAGCATAATAGGAAGCTTGCCGATATTTATCTTGGGAAACGACTTCTCGATGATTCTGGGATTATCCATCGTTTCCGAATTTCGAATCACGTACTGAACATTGATATCTAGTGTCATGTTTGCTGCATAAGTAAAGTTACGTAACTTAGCCTCATGAGGTAACATAAGTTTGGTAGCACCATTGTTTTCGTGGATTTGAGGAGGATAGAGCTTGAAATTGGAAAACGAAAGGAAAATCTCGAGCAAATATTTGTTTTTGTCTGCGACGTAATCATTTTCGGAACGAATAGTCACAGGATTAAACATTTGAATTGTGCGCGGCAACTGATATCCTACAAAATGATTATAGGATTCAATTTGGTGCCGTACCAAGCGTTCCAAATGTTGACCTTGGAAATATGATTCAATGATATGATATGGCTCTTCCACATAATCTCCCAAATGAGAGAGGATTTCGGATTCTGCGAATGAAAATCCTTCTTTCTTGAGTTCATCCGTAAGAATCTCTTGTTGAATGGCCTCTTTAATGAAATCTTCAATGTTTTCGCATCGAATATCCACGGTCGGTTCATTAATCTTGGGCTTTTTAATGCGTAATTTTTTTGTCGGTCCTTCGCTCATTTTCAGGTTGTGTTATTACTACTAATATAATCATGAAATCAATTTTTTAGATGGTTTAAGAAATATGTTTATTGGACAATAATTTATACGCTTATTTATATTAATGCAAAATATTGTTAAGACTTTAGCGCTAATTTGCGTTTTCTTTGTATTAACGCCCGGGGTTTTGATTCGATTACCAATAAAGGGTGGTATTTATAAAATCGCCGCGGTTCATGCGCTATTATTCGGAGCCATTTATTTTATTGTGACGAATATGTTTGGAGTTTTGAGGGAAGGATATGGATATGACCCAATCTATTGTAAGTCAGGATGGTTTAATCAAACTTGTAACGAGGGTAATTCTGCTCCGTCTGTATCCGATCAAGGAAAATATGCATGCACTTCATCGATGACAGCTGATGGCATTCGTTATAAACAAAGATGTACTAAGAGTGAAACTAGTAGCACTGGTCCGGCTAGTTACGGATGGCAATCATGTAATACACCCAACAACCCTAACTATACTTGTGATAATAACACAACAGCAAGTAGCTCTTGCGACTCAAATACGTCTGGTAAATGCAAGTCAAATAAAAAGGCTTATTGCAAAAAAACGCCTGGCAAAACAACAACAACAACAAGTTACGGATATATTTAACAACCATAAGTTTATTTCATCGAAAAACAAGATAAAATAAACACCATGTATAATTAAATAAAATGACAACAAAACTCATAGATATCTTAGACAAATATCGCGATAAACAAAACCTTAAATATAAAGAATTTTCCACTTTATTAAATGTCATTGGATACGATTATGGGGAATGTGGTCTTTTCAATGAATCTTTCGTAGGTAAAAACGCTCTTCATGATTCAAGTCCTTTCGACAATATTGCCATGTTAAAAAATTCTTATAATATCTGGAAAAGCACACACGAATTTGACATCAGTTTAAACGAATTATTGATGAAACCGCCTGAACCCATAAACAAAACGAAAATACAAATCGATGTAGAAATAAATACACTATCTGATTTACTCGACATTATTGAAAAATATGAATGTAAACCCGACATAGAATATAATATTGATGTCAAACTGTTACATAATATCAAGAGCGAACTAGAACAACTCAATACTATGATAGGTATGGATAATATGAAAAAATCGGTTCTCGACCAGCTCATTTATTTTATGCAGGACCTACATGTTAATAAAAAAACGAGCGAATATAAACACACCGTTATTGCCGGACCACCAGGAACGGGCAAAACTGAAGTAGCCAAAATTATTGGGGCCATGTATTCCAAAGTAGGTATTTTAAAAAAGAATCATTTTAAAAAGGTTACGCGCAGCGACTTAATTGCCGGTTATTTGGGACAAACTGCTATTAAAACGCGCAAAGTGATAGATGAATGCATAGGAGGAGTCCTATTCATCGATGAAGCATATTCATTAGCCAATGAAACGGATAGCGATATTTTTTCAAAGGAGTGCATCGACACGCTATGTGAAGCGCTAAGTGACCAAAAAGACAATTTAATGGTAATTATTGCGGGTTATGAAACTGAATTACAGAATACCTTTTTCAAAGCAAACCGTGGACTCGATTCAAGGTTTATGTGGAGATTTACAATGGATGAATATACACATAAGGAGATGATGGCTATATTTAAAAAAAAAGTGGCAGAAGAAGGCTGGGAGTTTTTAGAAGAAAGTACGCTCAATGAACAATGGTTTCGTGAAAAGAAGGATGAGTTTAAAAACTTTGGCAGAGACATGGAACAATTATTGAGCTGCGTAAAGATAAAACACGGTCGACGAATTTACGGTAAATCCGCGGACATAAAAAAGAAGATTAGTACGGATGATTTAAATAACGGTTATCTTTTGTTTCAACAAAACCAGAAAAAGGAAAAGAAGAGCGCGGTTCCATATGGAGTGTATATTTAGACCATTGGTTTATTTAATAAGTTGGCGAGATAGTTTTCTTTTTGTGGAGTCTAGATATATGAGTGAAAAAAAAACGATACAATTTAATCCCGAATTATTAAAATTTACAAATGGCGGAAAAACCAGAAAGGCGCGACCCGAAGGGCAAGGTTCGGGTAGCTCGATAAAGTTAAAGCAACCTAGAAAGCGCGACGAAACATTTAAGAAACATTCCATATTAAAAATGATTCGGAAACACCAACAAGAAAAGTATAATAAAATGCTCGAATCGTTTGAACAACCCAAAGAACGCCGCGGTCCGACGGAACCACAGAAATTCAATACGGATTTTGAAGAGTCAAAACAGTTTATGGATAAATTGATGGAGGATACCAATTTAAAGAAGAACTTGCATAATTCGACCATACGTAATCATTCGTCCGAGCCTACATCATTGCTACAAACTTTACCATTGAATGAAGTTTTAGTGTCGAGCGCGCCTTTTGAACAAAATATGTCTTCCCCAGCGCTAACATTAAATCAACCCAAATATGGGTGTTTAAAGAACGGCGCTCTGCCTACTTATAAAAATTGGCTCAGCGCAACACAAAAGAATAGAGTATCGATGGAACCACCAATGCAGCCACAAAGGAACGATAATTTGTTAAGAGCTAGTGAACTTAAACAGCGCATGGAAAAACTTAATGCGCGACAACCGCCCAAACGTCGACAAAAACAGAAACGCATTATTCGACGTACTTTTAAAATAGGCAAATCGACAGTGGTTCCAAGAATTTCTGTTCTTGTTTCAAATCGTACTATCAGAAACAAAGTATCCACCGAAAGCCAACTTTTAAAACAAAAGCCGATTGAAGAGATAAAACGGTATTTGATAAAGCGTGGATTAATACGCGTGGGCACAACTGCACCAAACGACGTCATAAGAAAAATGTACGAATGTTCTGTGATGATGTGCGGGGAAGTACAGAATCATAATCCGGACAATTTGCTGTATAATTTTTTAAACAATGATGACGCCTAGACATTTCGGACAATCAATATGAATATTGCGACGACCGATACAAAATATAGAGTTTTTTCAAATAGTCCGTATACTGGTTTTTTGGGTTCATTATTAGTTATAGATTTTGATTTGTGTTTGCGTTCAACCTTAACTGGTTCTTCGTCTAAAATACAGAACTGACCATAGTCGTCGTCGCCCTCTTCCATTGTGACGTAAACGTCTTTTTTGTTTTTCATCATTTTTTGCATAATATAGTAAAATCAATTTTTTCTATTTACTAAACATATATAAATAATTCTATTTATATATTGTTAGCATGAGTCAAGAACCAAATATTATAGATGAGTATTTGCAATTAACACGTGAATACGAATCAAAATATGGGCGTCGAACTATAGTTTTACTCCAGGTGGGCGCTTTTTTCGAAGTCTATGGCTTAAAACAAGCTGACTGCGCAATCGTCGGTTCAAACATTGAAGAATTCGCTGCGTTTTGCCAGTTAAATATTTCCGAAAAAAAGATAGTTTACAAAGGCAGTCAGGTTGTGATGGCCGGATTTCGTGATTATACGCTCGATAAATATTTACAACGTATCACGGAAAATGATTATAATGCCGTTGTTTTTGTGCAAGAGAAAACTGGTAAGGTAACAAAACGCGTGTTTCATGGCGTTTTTAGCGCAGGAACCTATATTTCGTATGACACAGATAGCTCTCCACAAATCACAAATAATATAATGTGCGTTTGGATTGACACTTGTAAACCGCTTTTGCGAAGCGCTATCATTACAAAGGATAATATTATTTATGGTGTGGCGTGTGTCAATATTTTTACGGGAAAATCGTCCATGTTTGAATATCAAACGCAATTTTTGATGAATCCTTGTACATTTGATGAACTTGAGCGATATGTTTCAACTTTATGTCCGAGTGAACTAGTTTTGATTTCGTCATTGAGTGAAAGTGAGAACAATACGATTTTACAGTATGTGGGAATTCGTACGAATAGCATTCATCGATTTAATCTTAGCACAAATGAAGTACAAAATTGTATGAAACAGAAATATATAAAACACGTGCTGACAACTTTTTTCGGCGATGATACACTTGAACTTTGTAAAGAATTTGAGAACAATATTATGTCGACACAGGCGTTCTGTTTTTTGATGAATTTTATTAAGGAACATAACCCGAATTTGATAAAAAAGGTGTCTCTGCCCGTATTTGATAACACGACCAATAATATGTCCCTGGCGAATCATACACTGAAACAATTAAATATTATTGATGACGTAAGTTCGGATGGTAAGAAAACGGGACATCTGTCGTCTGTACTCTCGTTTTTAAATAAATGTTTCAGTGCGATGGGACGGCGATTGTTTCAGTATCAACTTTTGAATCCTACCGTAAACCGTGATTGGCTCAATAAAGAATATGAAATGATTCGTCATCTTTTAGAGAACCAAGACCTGGTGGAAATGTTTCGTAAAAAGTTGGTAAAAATGCGTGATTTTGAAAAGGTGTGCCGACAAATTGTTGTGCGAAAGCTATACCCTTCGTCGATTTACCATTTACATGAGAGCCTGCAATCGGTTCAACAAATTCATACATGTATCATGGAGGACGAGCTACTTTGTGACTATTTGTGTAGTGGTTTTTCTATTCAAGTAAAAGCAAATATTTATATGGAACAATCCTGTAATTCTATTTTGGCACTTATCGACGGAACATTTTTTTTAGATAAATGTAAGGTGACCAATTCTATGAATACGTTCGATGAGAACATTATAAAACCCGGGGTTTCGGAAGAACTGGATGTTTTATTAAAATCGTATAATGATAAAATACAGATGTTTCATGATGTAAAAGCAGAACTGAACGTTATAATGAACACTCCCGGCAAAAATGACGACGTAGATTATATTAAAATTCATGAAACGGATAAGTCGGGCTTATCGCTACAAATTACGAAAACCAGGTCGAAATTATTGAAAACAATAATTAATGACCCCAATAAAAAGCCCAGGCTTGCGAGTAAAGTATTAGAGAATTTTAATTATTGTGACTGTGAATTATCGAGCGCGTCAACGAATGCTGATGAAATTTATATTAGTCAATTGGCCCGTGCGGCTAAGGATATTTTGTTGTACAAAGAAAAGTTGAATCATCTTATTGCGTCGATTTATTTAAAATTTTTGGATGATTTTGAGAAGACGTGGTTCTCCGACCTCGAAAATATTGCCAATTACGTAGCCAAACTCGACGTTTTACAATGTAAAGCACATACTGCCAAAACGAATAATTATTGTAGACCAGTCATTGTAGACAACGGTTCGACCAAATCCTGCGTCTCCGTAAAACATTTACGTCACTGTCTCATTGAGCATTTACAACAAAACGAGCTTTACGTAACAAATGATATTGAGATGGGCACGGACGTAAACGGACTTTTGCTTTATGGCACGAACGCGGTCGGAAAGACGAGTTTTATTCGAGCATTGGGTATATGTATTATTATGGCCCAATCGGGGATGTTTGTTCCTTGCGCCCAATTCGAATTCGTGCCGTATCATTCTATTTTTACGCGTATTTTGGGAAATGATAACATTTTTAAGGGGTTGAGTACATTTGCCGTAGAAATGTCGGAACTACGTATTATTTTGAAGATGGCAGACGAAAATAGTTTGATTCTAGGCGATGAACTCTGTTCTGGTACGGAAAGCGAGTCCGCGCTTAGCATATTTGTTGCAGGATTACAGGAACTCCATGAAAAAGAGGCGACCTTTATTTTTGCTACGCATTTCCACGAAATCGTGCATTATGATGAAATTAAAGCCCTGGACAAAATGGTATTGAAACACATGGCGGTTTATTATGATAGAGAACGAGATTGTTTGGTCTATGATAGAAAATTAAAGGATGGTCCAGGTACGAGCACATATGGCTTAGAAGTATGTAAGTCCTTGTATTTGACGGATGATTTTTTGAATAAAGCTTATGCGATTCGTAACAAATATTTTCCCGAGATGCGCGGTGAATTGTCTCAACCGGCCAGCCATTTTAATGCAAAAAAGATAAGGGGACAGTGTGAGCATTGTAAAGAGGAAATTGGACAAGAAGTGCATCATTTAGCCGCTCAAGCCGAAGCCGACGGCAATGGTTTTATAGGGTCGTTTCATAAGAATCATCCAGCGAATTTGCTGAATGTATGTGAGAAATGTCATGATGCTCTTCATGAAAACAATGTTGTTTTAAAGAAGAAGAAAACTACCAAGGGGACATTATTGGTCTGACGTCATGAGTAAATAATTTGTGGATATAGGAGCGCCGGCACCGATTTTGAAGATGTCGTTTTTGTTCTTTTGTGATATGGATGGTCCAATAGTTAGTAAGGCGTTGGTTACAGTGGCTGTTGGCGTGGCTATAGAATATAGGTTTTGCGGTATTTTTGTCTGTATATTCATTGGTGCCGGTGTAGCGTAATTCATGATTTCGTTTTGAACCGCTAATAAATTGGCAACTCGAGTCTCATATTCTATTTCCTCTTCTGTTTTCTCAACCAAATAGTTCGCGAGCAATTGATTCGTCTTGTCATTGTCTTTTTGTAATTGTTGGTTGGTTACGTTATCAGTTGGTTCACTTGATATGCTGGTGCCAGACGGCGTAAAGTATGTCGATTTTGATGATGTAATTAATAAATTCGACGAAACATAATCGGTTTCTATGGATTTTCCGTCAGCTGGTATAAAAAAATCTCCTTTCAGTCTGGGCACAAGACCTATGCTTCGACTTAATAAAACGCTATCTTCATAATCAGGAACATATGAATCTGCTGAATATTTATACAAACCTGGCTTATAATAGGTAAATCCTGCGCCATATTTTGGAGTATCTATTTTTATTTTGTTTCCGCAAATATCTTTTACAGTGACGGTATCCGTTTGAGGAAAATAAGCGTTTGATTGTTGTTTTATATCCTCGATAGTATCATGAAAAAGAGTGTCTAGACCCCGCGCTATTGAACCGACAGTCGATTTATCAGAATCTTGCGTTTTTGTGTTTAGATTTTTTTGTACCGATGACAGATTTGTTCCCGGACCAGCACTCGACGTCATTAAGCCTTCTTTGGTATTGTTGTTATTAATAAAAGTGTTATCGCCAAAATTTATGTGAATCCAACTCACTAAAACTACAATAATAAATATAAGAATCGATACTACCAATATATATTTCATTTATAATATCGAAATATATTTTATCGAAAAATTGATTTTAAAAATATGTACCGATACAATAAATAAACAATGATTATTCCAGTAAAGTGTTTTAGTTGTGGCACCGTTTTAGCGGATAAATACAGATTTTATCAGGCTGAAGTGCGTCGCATAAAGATTTCGCGAGGATTAAATGTCGACAAAGTAGTATATCTCACAAAGGAAAATATAGAAAAAACTCCAGAGGGACATGTTCTCGACGATTTAGCCCTAAAAAATGTTTGTTGCCGCCGACATATGTTGACCCACGTTGATGTAGAATAACCACTCTAATAAAAATCTATTACAACTTTTTTTGTCATCATTCTATATATGAGAAAAACTCAACATAAAAGGCGTCGTCAAAAGAAAAGAAAAACAATTCGTAAAAAGCGCGGAGGCGATTGTGGCTGTAACAAAAAACTATTTCCTCTTCCCGAATTTACTGGAGGCTATGGGCCAGCTAGTTATCTAGGAGGAATCAACGATAAAATTCTACCTCTAAACAGTATAATTAGCACAAGCTCGGACCCATCGGATTCGGCAAATATTGCACAAGAACGGTTTTCTACATTCCCAAAATTGTTTGGTGGTAAACGTAAATCGAAAAAGAGAAAGGGTGGTAGGTCGTTTGATTTGCTTTTAGGAGATTCGGTGAATACGAATGATTTTTTGGGCATGGGCACTTCGTCCGGTTCCATGAAGATTGCGAACGCAATTATGGGTAAACAATAAAAATATATATTTTTCTGCGTAAAATATATAATATGGCAATCGTCGGCCTTCGAAATTTATGTACTCCCGCTTATGTTTATTTGGTGATATCTACTTTAGCCATAATTATCATGATAGTTCAGAATTATGGCAATGTAAATACATATTGTGTTGGTTCATACACATGTAGCGTCACCAGCACTGTTTTGTTATTTGTAATTAAGGCGCTTTACGTTCTCTTTTGGACGTGGATTTTGAACTTGATATGCCGTTCCGGTTCTCCAAATATTGCGTGGTTCTTGGTTCTCCTTCCCTTCATTTTGTTTTTTGTACTTATTGCGTTATTTTTTGTTTATTGAAAATAAATAAATATGTATAGTATTTATTTATAATATGGATTCTACGCTATCCAAGGCTCCTTCAACCCAACCTTGGTTTCTGCTAATCATTTCTCCCACGACGAATAAGTTTTTATAAGGATGTTGAGCGTTTTTAATGAATTCTTTACGACTTTTAAATTCTGGTCCGAGTGGTTCGTAATAATGAGTGCCGATTTTCCAATAATATCCTTTGACCGATAGTAGGCGCAAAGAATTTTCGGGTGCGCCTAACGATTTTTCTAATAATCGCGCGAAAAAAACGCGGTTCTCTTTGGTGTCCGAGGAAAAGTTATTTAATAGTGAAGCTGACTTGTTGTCATTATAACATATCATATAAACTCCGTTTTGAACGTCCATAGGAATTATTTTTTGAATAGGCCCGGGAACAACAGTAAGGCCGTGAACATATTGTTTTAATGTGTCTCGAGAACTTTCGCTGAATTGTCCGTAGGTTCTCAAAAATGACTGTCCATGGATTTGTTTATATATTCCTTTATCGATTTGATTTGGTAATATTTTTAAAACCGTATCAATTGTGCTTGCGACTATTACTTTAGTTGCGCCAAATACTTTATTTTTTGTAATGACTTCGAATCCATCGTCGACTATATTTATTTTTTCGACTCCACAATTAAAATGTATGTTCGCTAATCCTATTTTATGAAGCAGAGTCTTTATTATTTTATCCCAATGCACGTATAATCCTGTCCATTCATTATAATTGTCATCGAATCCATATTGATAAAGAGTACTATATGCATCCTCGTTTTCATAATCGGAGTAACTGGAACAGGTTACAAAATGTTTATATTTTGGTTCTCCCAATATGGATAGCGCGAATTCTTTGAATGTTCGATGAGTTGTCTCTGTGCGATATGCTGCCTTCAATTCAAGAAACGTTTTTTTTACCGAACATTTTGGCTCAATCGTTTCTGCATAATGATGAGAAGCTGTAAATTCCTCGGTATCGATATCTAACTCTTTTAAAAGCTTTCTCAATAATACATCTTTTTTTTTCCTACCTACTCCGGCGCCAGTTACGACGTTTGTTCCCCGAAACAAGTCGTTTCCTGTTCTTCCTCCTGCGTTTCTCTTATGCTGTTTTTCTAAAACTAATATTTGGTCATGGGGATTTTTTTCTTTTAACTTATAAGCCGCATATAAACCTGCTATGCCTCCTCCGACAATAATAGTATTTGGCATTTTTATTTAAATATATAATAGTATATATTTAAATAAAATGGACATATTAATGCGTAAATTACCAGAAGAGATAATAGTAAATCATATTGCGCCGTTTATGTACTGCCCTCAAAACATAGTTCTATTGGACGACATACGCAGTTTTTATAAAGATAAACGGTTTTTAGAAAACTTATATTACACTGAGTTTAATGATACCATTTTGGTTTATGATTTGGTGCGATTTTGTAATTGTGGATTAACGTCCAATGGAATAAACCCGAGTTTTGAGAGAATACTTAGACGGAACCTCATTTTATCTAAAAAACCCAGCGCATACGTCGTTAGTTATATATTATCTAGCTTTGTGACATCAGTAACTCACAACGCTCTTGCTAAGACTAAATTTCTTTGGACTCTTTTGAGCCCAGGCGAGCGTACTAATTTTATAAATCGTGTTCTGTTTAATTTAGACCGATAAAAATTGATTTGTGAAATTATATAAACGTTATTTTATATACTATTGATACATTATGAATCCAGAATTAACACAAATTTCAGAAGAGAATAATCAATATCGGTTTACATTAAAGGGTCTTAACGTGAGTTTAGCGAATGCTCTGCGCCGTACCATATTATCTGATATTCGTACGACAGTTATTTACACAGAAACAAACAAAGACAATCAGTGTAACATTTTGGTAAATACATCAAGACTACATAATGAGATTTTAAAGCACAGGTTGAGTTGCATTCCAATTCATGAACCAGACATTTCGGTGTTGCCTGGAAACTATATTTTGGAAGTGGACGTAAAGAATGAAACAGATAGCATTATGTATGTAACCACTGAACACTTTAAGATAAAGAATAAGACGAATGGAAAATATGTCACGGAAAACGAACAGCGTAGAATCTTTCCGCCAAATCCAAGGACAAATTACTATATTGATTTCGCGCGACTCCGGCCTAAGGTCGGAGATTCTATTCAAGGTGAGCATTTGAAGCTTACTGCCGATTTCACAACAAGAACGGCGAAGGACAACGGCATGTATAATGTTGTTTCCAAATGCTCTTATGGTAACACGCTAGATGCGGTAAAGATTTCCGAATTTTGGGAACAATATGAGGCTAAGTTGCGGTCCGACCCCGCGAATACAGATAAGGATATCGAATTCGAGAAGAAGAATTATTATTTGTTGGACGCACAGAGAACGTTTGTGCCAGATAGTTTCGATTTTGTGGTTGAGACACTAGGTATTTATGAGAACAAGGATATTGTGAAAAAGGCGTGTAAGGTTTTAATAATGAAGCTTATTGAATTCATGAACGGCTTAGATTCTGATACGGTGCCTATTCATCCTAGCGAAACCACTATTGAGAATTGTTTTGATGTTGTTCTTGAAAACGAGGATTATACGATTGGTAAGGTGTTGGAGTATATTCTTTATGAAAAATATTTCGTTGGTGATAAAACGTTGACGTTTTGTGGATTTAAGAAGTTTCATCCGCATAATCAAGATAGCGTGATTCGTTTGGCGTATTTACAAAAGGGAGATAAGCATATTGTTCAACAAAATCTGAGAAACGCTGCGCAGGATGCTTCTAAGGTGTTCTCGCAAATACATAAGATGTTTGCTTAGATTAGTATATTCAGTAAAATTGATTTGTTTTTTATTATCAGAAACCAATCAATAGTATGTGTCTCGGTATCGTAAACTTCTGGTTTCATAATAAACATGCGTATTTGCGTGATATTGAGTATAAAGATACGGAAGCGTTCGTTGTTCCACTTCAATGTGGAAAA
>Ga0214921_10009672_pt1 | contig 12139 bp, 12 predicted proteins | sample LL1505_MetaG_FD_177992 | JGI IMG/M metagenome (GOLD analysis project Ga0214921, IMG submission 177992) | Freshwater microbial communities from Lake Lanier, Atlanta, Georgia, United States - LL-1505 | ecosystem: Environmental > Aquatic > Freshwater > Lake | place: USA: Georgia | collected... | reverse complement strand
TCCTGCCAAGCCTAACATTGTAGCACTCAAACAAGCCGCTAAAACTGGGTTCTTTTTACCTAATCCATTGAAGGCACTGATATCTTCTGAACCCGTAGATTTGAAAACTGCCATAGCAATTGCAAAGGCGCCAATTGTTGAGAGGGCATAACCAAATCCATAATAAAGAATTGATGAACTTGGAAATGTTGCAGCACCAATTAGGCCAATCAGTAAATATCCTGCATGGGAAATCCCAGAATAAGCCATTAGTCTTTTGAAATTGTCTTGAGCCAGTGCTGATAAATTACCGGTTACCAAAGACAAAATTGCCACTGTAACAATTAACCATTCAAATTTCAATGGGATGAGGTAAGCAAAAACATGTAAGAATTTATAGAAAGCAGCAAATCCTACAACCTTAACGAGCGTACTCATAAAAGCAGTAATAATGCTTGGAGCACCTTCATATACATCTGGCGCCCAGAAATGAAATGGTGCGGCAGATACTTTAAAAAACAAAGCAAATAAAATGAGTAAAACACCTGTAAGGAAAAGGGGTGTTACTACATCACCACTTGCATATGCTGCAATTTTATTCAAATCAAAACTTTGCGTTGCACCATAAACCAAGGCGATGCCAAACAGTAAAAAACCAGAAGCAAAAGAACCCATCAAGAAGTATTTAAAACCAGCTTCATTTGATTTGATATCAAATCTTTTGCTGCCAGACAAAGCATACAATGAAATACTCAAAGTTTCAACCCCAATAAAAAACATCACCAAATTGGTATAACCCAACATCATTTGCGCTCCACATAGCACAAAGGTCATAATGGCCATATAATCACTGATATGGTGTTCTTCATCAGCATAATATTCTGAAGCCAGCATCACAATTAACAAAGTGATAAATATTGCCAAGGCATTGAATGCAACTGTAAAATTGCTCACTTCAAGCATATTGCCCATAAAAGTGCCAGGCTGATTCCAGTCATGAATATTGATGCCAAAAAGGATACTCAATCCCAAAATTAAAATTGGGCTGATCCATTTACGAAGTTTGATTACTTCCAAAACCATCAAACCAAAACCCAATACAGAAGTATATATAAGCGTATTCACAGTGTAATTATATTAATTTGATTAATTGATCAATTGCTGGTTGAGTCAAATTGGTTACTATTCCTGGGAAAATACCCAAAATAAAAATCAATGAAATGATTCCAATCAAAACTACTTTTTCATTCCATTGCAATGCTTCCATTTGCTCCGAATGTTCAGTTGTATCACCTAAAATGGCGGTTTGATACATCTTTAACATATAAACCGCACCTAAAATGATACTGGTTCCTGCAACAGCACCCAACCATACATTGTATTTGAACAAACTGTAAAGCAACATAAATTCTCCAACAAATCCATTGGTCAAAGGCAAAGCAACTGCCCCCAACACAACAATCAAAAAGAAGGCTGCAAACCAAGGCGATTGCAATCGAATGCCCCCTAATTGGTGAATTTGTAAAGTGCCTTTTCTGTTTAAGATGATATCTGCACAGAAAAACAATCCAACCACGTTGATACCATGTGCTAACATTTGAACCAATGCCCCTTGAATACCCTCAAAGCTGAGTGTAAAAACACCAGCGGCAATCAATCCAACGTGGGCAATTGAGGAATAAGCAAATAATTTTTTCAAATCTCTTTGCATAATAGCGATGATAGATGCATAGACAATACCTATAACAGACAGTGTAATTACAATAGGTTGCCATTCTATCATTCCAGCCGGAAATAGAGGTAATAGCCATCTCAACAGACTGTAAGTTCCCATTTTTAACATGATACCCGAGAGCAACATGGTGCCTTGGGTAGGGGCTGATTTGTAAGTATCGGGCTGCCAAGTATGGAAAGGAATGATTGGTATTTTAATAGCAAATGCTGCAAAAAACATCCAGAATAACCAAGTTTGGTTGCAAGAGCATGTATGTTGGGTTGAAAGTACCGACCAATCTAAAGAGTGATTCGGCGTTCCCATATATAAATACAAGAATCCAAACAACATCAATAAACTACCTGCCAAAGTATAAATGAAAAACTTCAAGGTTACTTTAGGGCTGTTTTCGTCCCCCCAATTGAAGGCAATAAAGTAAATTGGAATCAGCGCCAATTCCCAGAAAATATAGTAAACAAAACCATCTAAAGCCATAAATACGCCTAACAATGCAAAGTGCATAAACGAAATCAAGGCATAAAAAACAGAAGTTCTTTTGGTATCTCTATTGAATCCTGAGAGAATGATAAAAGGTACCAATAAATTGGTCAAAATCACCATCAATAAGCTGATGCCATCCAATCCAAAATGGATATTTATTTGAGGTTTGTTTACCCAAGGCATTTGAAATTCAAAAGCTTCAGATCCATTTTGTTGAAAAACTTGATAAGCATATACTGTAAAAACAGCTTCAACCAAACTAAATACCAATGCCAATGGTTTAGCCGCCTTTTCATTTGCGAACAAAAGCAGAATGGCTGCCAATAAGGGTATAAAAAGTAATTCTAAACTAAGCATTATAAAATTATTTGAATGAACATAACAATAACCATACTCAAAACCATTGCAATTAAATAGAAGCCTGTGCTTCCAGTTTGTATCAAGCGGTATATTCTACCTGTAGAGTCAACAATCAATGCTGTTAAATTAACAAGTAAGTCAATCACCAATTTATCTACTAGAACCAACAACAAATCACTTAAAATGAGAATTGGATTGACAAAAACCTTGTGGTAAAACTCATCCACATAGAACTTATTTGCTACCCATTTACTGATTCCAGAAAGGGATTCATCATTTTCTGGCAAAACTTTCTTTTTCATATATAAATGAAAAGCATAGTAGATACTAACTAAAGCAGCCAAGGTAGCAATGCCCATTAATAGCCATTCTTGTTCATGTGACAATGCATGGGCTTCAGCTTTCAATGATTTAGAAGCCATAAAAACTGGACTCAAAAATTCTGACAATTGATGTGTAGAACTTAAAACTGCTGGTAAACCAAAGAAACCACCAAAGGCAGAAAGTACAGCCAATACCATCAAAGGAAAAGTCATTGATATTGGCGATTCATGGAGGTGCTTGGCTTGCTCTTCAGTGCCTCTAAATTCTCCATAAAACACCAAAAATAACAACCTGAACATATAAAACGCAGTTATCATTGAGCTGATACTCAACAATGCCCATACCAATAAATTGTGTTCAAATGCTTTGGCCAATATTTCGTCTTTAGAGAAGAATCCAGCGAAAGGAAAAATGCCAGAAATAGCCAAAGTAGCAATTAAGAAAGTCACAAAGGTCAATTTGATAGACTTGCTTAAACCTCCCATTTTACGAATATCTTGTTCTCCGCCCATCGCATGAATGACACTGCCAGCTCCTAAAAATAACAATGCCTTGAAAAAGGCATGAGTCATTACATGGAACATGCTGCTTTCAAATGCGCCAAGCCCAATGGCTGCAAACATTAAGCCCAATTGCGACACAGTTGAATAGGCCAATATTTTTTTGATGTCATTTTGCTTGATGCCAATAATTGCAGCAAACAATGAAGTTGCGATTCCTACTATTAAAATGATGTGCAAAGTAAAAGGAGCCAATGCAAACAAGAGATTAGACCTGCAAATCATATAAATACCTGCGGTAACCATTGTAGCAGCATGAATCAATGCAGAAACAGGGGTAGGGCCAGCCATTGCATCTGGTAACCATGTATACAAAGGAAGCTGTGCACTTTTACCAGTTGCTCCTATAAACAACATCAAAGTAATGAAAACCAAAACAGGCGCATTTGATTCAAATGATACCAATTGGTTTTGAATGTCCATAAAATCTAAGGTCCCAAAATGGAATACCAATGCAAAAATTCCAATTAAAAAGCCTAAATCTCCAATTCTGTTCATGATGAACGCTTTCTTGGCAGCATCGTTATAGGCTTGATTTTTAAACCAAAATCCAATGAGTAAATAAGAACACAAACCAACACCTTCCCAGCCAATAAACATCACCGCATAATTGTTACCCATGACCAATAAAAGCATGAAAAAGATAAACAAGTTTAAATAAGAAAAGAACCTTGTAAATCCTTCATCATGGTGCATGTAGCCCATTGAATACAAGTGAATTAGAAAGCCAATTCCTGTTACTACCAATAACATAATAATGCTCAAGTGGTCAATCAAGAATCCAAATTCTATTTGTAAGTCTCCAGCTGAAATCCATTTAAAAATGGTATAATTCAATTGTTGGTCTCCATCTAATCCTAGGAAAATGTTGAGAGAGCAGAGGAAAGAGCCTAAAATGGCCATACTTGCAACCCAGCCCGAAAATGTTCCTAATCTTTTCCCCAAAAATGATAAAATTAAAAATCCCAAAAGCGGGAAGATTGGAATCATCATAGAAGGAGTGATCAAATTCAATAAATTCATTGTATTGTCCATGAACTGTTAATTACCATTTTAATTTGTTAAGAGATTGAATGTCGATACTGCCGATATTCCTATAAATACTGACCATCAGCGCCAAGCCAACAGCAACTTCAGCTGCAGCTACCACCATGATAAAAAACACAAAAGTTTGGCCATCGGTATTGCCAGCATAAGCTGAATAGCTCACCAATAATAAATTAACTGCATTCAACATCAATTCAATGCACATCAAAATAATCAAAGCGTTTCTTCTGAACAATACACCCATAACGCCTATAGAGAAGAGGAGGCAACTTAAAAATAAGTACCAATTAGTGGTTGATTCTGGATTCGTAATAGGATTCATTATTTTACTTCTTTTTTGGCTAACAATACGGCTGAAATCATAGCCGAAACAAACAATACAGATGAAATTTCAAAAGGCAATAAGTAGTCGGTAAACAACTTCATCCCAATGTCTTGGGCATTGCCAATATTCATATTTGCAGGAGCTTGGTAAGTTAAAAGCGTGCTTGATTTAACAGAGGCCAAAATAACCAAGAAGAGGAGGCCCCCAGTGATAACTGCAATTAGTTTTGTGATATTGAATTTATGAACGCTGACATCTTCATTTAAATTCAGTAACATCACGGTAAATAACATCAATACCATAATAGCCCCTGCATATACAATGATATGAATGATGGCTAAAAATTGTGCATTGAGCATGATATAGTGGCCTGCAATGGTAAAAAAGCAAGCAATCAAAGACAATACGCTATAGATAGGACTTCTAGAGAAAACGACAAAAAAAGCCGAAATAACCGACAATGCTGATAGCAGATAAAACAAAATACTAGCTTCCATTTCTGTTTAGTTTACAATTGAATAATTCTTTTTTCTTTTGCTGATATCTACTCTATTGTCAATAGGTTCAACCAAAACATCTTTGCCAAATACGAAATTATTTCTGTTGTAATCAGAAGGAACAATTCTATCGGTCAAATAGATGGCATCTTTTGGACAAGCTTCTTCACACAATCCGCAATAAATACACCTCAACATATTGATTTCATATTTGGCAGCATATTTTTCTTCTCGGTACAAAGCTTCTTCCCCTTTTTTTCTTTCGGCTGCATCCATTGTAATGGCTTCAGCAGGGCAAGAAACAGCACACAAACCACAAGCTGTACAATTTTCACGACCTTGTTCATCTCTTTTTAATACGTGCATTCCCCTATACACAGGCGCAAAAGGTCTTGTAACCTCTGGGTACCTTAAGGTTGCTTTCTTTTTGAACAAATGCTTGATGGTAATGATGAGTCCCTGAAATATAGCTGGCAGATAAAGTTTCTCAATCCAGTTCATTTCTTTGTGAACAACAACTTTAGATCTATTGGTTAATTGATTCATGATAGCTAATTAAAGATGAAAAAAACTAATGATACCTCCCGTAATGAGCATATTGGCAATAGACAAAGGCAACAATACTTGCCAACCCAAACGCATGAGTTGGTCATACCTGAATCTCGGGATAGTCCATCTCACCCACATAAAGAAGAAAATAAAGAAGAATACTTTTGCGAACAATACTCCAACTGAAATGATACTTACGATATTGTTAGGTAAGATTTGCGCTAAATAATCAAGTCCAGGGAATTGATAGCCACCAAAATACAAACATGAAATAACAGTAGAAGAAATAAACATATTGATGTATTCTGCAAACAAGAACAAGCCCAATTTCATAGATGAGTATTCAGTATGGTAACCACCAATCAATTCCGATTCTGATTCTGGTAAATCAAATGGAGTACGGTTGGCTTCTGCAAACGCACAAATCAAGAAAATAAGGAAACCAAGTGGCTGGTAGAATACATTCCAGTTCATTCCTTTTTGTGATTCAACAATATGGGAGAGACTTAAAGACCCATCTGAAATTAATAAAATAGAGATGATGCTCATGCCCATGGCCAATTCATAAGAAATCATTTGGCTTGAAGCTCTTATGGCACCTAACAATGCATATTTGTTATTTGAAGCCCATCCTCCAATCATGATGCCATAAACACCAATTGAAAGTACTCCCATGATGTATAAAATACCAATATTGATGTCTGCAACTTGAAGGCTGTATTTCATTCCACCCAATTCAATTGGCAATCCCCAAGGAATTACTGCACTTGTCATTAAGGCTGTAATCATAAAAATACCAGGGCCTAAGATAAAGAGCCATTTGTTAGAATGATTGGGAATGATTTCTTCTTTCAGAAACATTTTAACACCATCCGCAATGGGTTGTAAAAGTCCAAATGGACCAGCTCTATCTGGACCGATTCTATCTTGGAGGAAAGCTGCTACTTTTCTCTCAGCATACGTTGAATAGGCTGCAATTCCTAAACTAATCAGGAACAATACGAGCACCAATATTGCTTTGAAGATAATTATGTCCATTAGTTGTTGTTTTGTTCGATTGCAATTGGTTGAATTTGATTAATTTTCAATTCTTGTGGCTTTTCGAATACCTCATAATGGTTGGCCGAAATCACAGAATGTTTATTGATTTGAGTAGGTCCTTCAATGGTCCAATCCGCAGCTTTTTTGGTTTCAAAACGGCAGGTATTACAGATAAATTCCTCCACTTCACCCCATTGGTCTTTTCTACCTGTTACCCTTAAAATATCTTCCCCTTTTTTCCAAACCACAACTTTTCCTGAACAGGTAGGGCAATCTCTGTGGGCATTTTCAGGCTTGGTAAACCAAACTCGGCTCTTGAACCTAAAAGTTTTATCAGTTAAGGCACCTACAGGACAAACATCTATTACATTTCCAGAAAACTCATTGTCAATTGCGTTTTCAATGTAAGTTGAAATTTCAGCATGGTCGCCTCTATTAATTACACCATGAACTCGGCCATCAGTAACTTGTTCAGCTACTTTTACGCATCTGTAACATAGAATACAACGGTTCATGTGCAACTGAACATAGTCGCCTATATTGATTTTTTCAAAATTACGTCTTTCAAAATCAGTTCTTGTTTTAGCAGAACCATGCTCATAAGACAAATCTTGTAGATGACATTCGCCGGCTTGGTCACAAACAGGACAATCAAGCGGATGGTTCAATAACAAGAATTCTACAACTCCTTTTCTGGCTTCTGTTACTTTTTCAGAAGAGTTGTTTTTAACTTCCATACCATCCATTACAGGAGTTCGGCAGCTAGCAACCAATTTTGGCATTGGCCTAGGGTCTTTTTCAGAGCCTTTGCTCACTTCTACCAAACAAGTTCTGCAATAGCCACCACTTGTTTTTAATTTGCTGTAATAGCACATGGTAGGAGGGGCTACATCCGGTCCAATCATTCTAGCAGCTTGCAAAATGGTGGTACCATCTGCAACTTCTATTGTTTTTCCGTCTATTGTAATTTTAGCCATTTTCTTTTCAGTTTCTGGTTTTAATGAATTGCTTTACTTGAATTGTTGTTGTTTACAAAAGCTTCAAATTCAGCTCTAAAATGTCTGATTGCACTGGCAACAGGCCAAGCAGCTGCATCTCCAAGTGGACAAATGGTATTGCCTTCAATTTTTGATTGAATTTCCCATAACAAGTCAACATCGTCAAGCGTACCGTGCCCGTCTAAAATTTTATGTAATAATTTTTCCATCCAAGCTGTTCCTTCTCTACATGGAGAACATTGGCCACAGCTTTCATGGTGATAGAATCTGGTGAAAGTGTATAGATTTTCTATGATACTTGTGTCTTCATCCATCACTATAAAACCGCCAGATCCAAGCATAGTTCCAGAGGCAAAACCTCCTTCAGACAAGCTTTCATAAGACATCAATCTTTTTTCTCCAGCAGGTGTAGTTAAAATTTTATCTGTCGGTAAAATTGGTACTGAAGATCCTCCGGCTACCACTGCCTTTAATTTCTTATCGTTTAAAATGCCTCCACAGTATTCATCACTGTAGATGAATTCCTCAACTGTAATGCCCATTTCAATTTCATAAACACCAGGTTTTTTAATATGACCTGAAGCCGAAATAAGCTTTGTTCCTGTTGATTTACCAATACCTATTGCAGCATAAGCATCACCACCCTCATTTACAATTGGCACAACAGCAGCAATGGTTTCAACATTGTTTACAACCGTTGGACAGCCATATAATCCTGCAACTGCTGGGAAAGGAGGCTTAATTCTGGGATTACCTCTTTTTCCTTCCAAAGATTCTAGTAAAGCAGTTTCTTCACCACAGATATAGGCGCCACCTCCAACTTGAACATGTAAATCTAAGCAGTATTCAGTTCCTAAAATGTTTTTACCTAACCAACCATTTTGGTAGGCTTCAGCAATTGCTTTTTCAAGAATTTGAGCAACATAATAATACTCACCTCTAATGTAAATATAAGAGGTATTTGCTCCCAATGCATAGCTAGACGTGATCATTCCTTCCACCAAGAGATGAGGGATTCTTGACATCAAATACCTGTCCTTAAATGTACCAGGCTCAGATTCATCTGCATTACAAACAAGGTATCTTGGAACACCTTCTGGCTTGGCAAGGAAACTCCATTTCATACCAGTTGGGAAACCAGCACCTCCACGTCCTCTTAAGCCCGATTTTTTAACCTCTTCTACAATATCCTCAGGCTTTAATGTTTTTAAAGCTTTTTCAACTGAACGATATCCGCCATTTTTTCTATAAACCTCATAGGTTTGAATACCTTCTATATGGTCGTTTGCAAGTAATAATTTCTTTCCCATGATTTAATATTTATCTACTACGACCTTGTCTAAATACGTTTTTCTTGTATTTTCAGCTTTCAATGAACTAAGTAAGTTATCTACTTTTTCAGTAGTTAAATTTTCATGGAATTGCGCTCCACACATTAACATTGGCGCAGTTCCACAAGAACCTAAGCACTCTACTGTTTTAAGCGTAAATAAGCCATCAGAAGTTGTTTCTCCTTCTTTGATGCCTAATTTATTTTCAATATGTGCTACAATTTCATTTGCACCTCTTAACCAACAAGAGCTGGTTCTGCATACTTCTATCAAACATTTTCCAACTGGTTTCAAGTTGTACATACTGTAAAAAGATGCAACTTCATAAACTTCTATGGGTTTGATATCTAGTAATATTGCAACATAATCCATCACTTCAGGGCTTAGCCATCCATCAAACTCTGCTTGTGCCAAATGCAATACAGGAAGCAATGCCGATTTTTGTTTTCCCTCTGGGTAACGGCTTTTCATTTTCTGAACAAGTCCTAATGCTTCAGTGCTAAATTTAATTTCTTTTTTCTCCATTTTGTAACAGCTTAAGCGTCTAATTCTCCTGCAATAACATTCATACTACTCATTGCGACAATGGCATCACTGAGGGTTGAACCTTTTACCATATCCGGAAATGCTTGGTAATAAATAAAACAAGGTCTTCTAAAATGTAGGCGGTAGGCAGCTCTTCCACCATCACTTACTAAATAATAACCTAATTCTCCATTTCCACCTTCAACCGAATGGTAAATTTCACCTACAGGAACATCTGCTTCTCCCATCACAATTTTGAAGTGCCATATCAAAGCTTCCATATTGTGGTAAACTTCTTCTTTTGGAGGCAAATAAAAAGAAGGGACTTCTGCAAAATATTTGCCTTCTGGCAAATTATTCAATGCTTGTCTGATGATTTTTAAACTTTCTCTAATTTCTTCTTGTCTGACCATGAAGCGGTCGTATGTATCCCCATTGATACCAACTGGGATGGTAAAATCAAAATCGCCATAAGAAGAATAAGGATTCATTACCCTTACATCATAATCTACACCAGTTGCTCTTAAATTGGGGCCAGTGAATCCATAATTCAGGGCCTTCTCAGCTGTAATTGGGCCTGTACCAATGGTTCTATCCATAAAAATTCTGTTGCGTTCTAAAAGGCTACAGAATTCATCAAAAACTTTTGGAAATCCAGCCAAGAAATCTTCAATTTTAAGAATGACTTCTTTTGAAAAATCTCTTTCCATTCCGCCAATTCTTCCAATATTGGTGGTTAGTCTCGCACCACAGATTTCTTCATAGATATCGTAAATTTTTTCTCTCCATTGGAACACATAGGTAAAGCCAGTCAAGGCACCAGTATCTACGCCAATCACTGAATTACATACCAAATGATCTGCAATTCTTGCCAATTCCATCACAATCACACGCATGTAATCAACTCTTTTAGGCACCGTAACACCTAAGAGTTTTTCCATGGTCATATGCCATCCCATGTTGTTGATTGGTGATGAGCAATAGTTCAATCTATCTGTTAATGGTGTTACTTGATAAAAAGGACGGTGTTCAGCAATTTTTTCGAAAGCGCGATGAATGTAGCCAACAGTTTGTTCAGAATCTACAATGATTTCACCATCCATGGTTAAGATATTTTGGAAAATACCGTGTGTTGCAGGGTGAGTAGGTCCTAAATTGAGTGTAGTGTAGGCCTTTGATTGTTCTTCAAATGTGGTGTTTAAATTATTTTCCATATTGTTTATCGGCCAAAATAACTGTCATTTTTATCTGTTCTGTGTTGATCTTCTAATGGATATTCTTTTCTCAATGGGAAATAATTCATTTCGTCAACATTGAGTATTCGTTTTAAATTTGGATGTCCAAGAAATTCAATCCCATAAAAATCAAAGGTTTCTCTTTCTTGCCAATTGGCTGATTTGAAAATACTACAAACACTTTCAATTTGGGGATTTGACTTTGGAACGAATGCTTTAATTCGTATTCTGTAATTATTTACAAGGCTATGTAAATGATAGACAACACCCAACTCTTTACCGGATTGATCTGGGAAATGAATTCCACATAAATCAGTTAAAAATTGAAATTGTAATGCTGGATTTGAATACAAGAACTGAAACAAGTTTTTAACTTGATTGGCTTGAACTTCAATAGTCATCATCCCATAGCTCTCCTGACTTGAAACCAAAAGATTTGGAAATGCCTCTTGAATATGATTTATAATTTCTTGGTTACTTAAACTTCCCATTATTTGATTCCATAAGATGCCATCAATGCTTGATATTCTGCAGAATTTCTTCTTCTCAGCGGTTCATTTTTAACCAATTCTTGGATCTTGGTGATTCCATCTATAATTTGTTCTGGTCTTGGAGGGCAACCTGGAACATAAACATCAACTGGAATCACTTTATCTATGCCTTGTAATACTGAATAAGTATCAAAAATACCACCACTTGATGCACAAGCACCTACAGCAATTACCCATCTAGGTTCTGCCATTTGTAAATAAACTTGTCTAACAACTGGCCCCATTTTTTTGGCAATGGTTCCCATGACCATTAACAAATCAGCTTGTCTTGGTGAAAAACTCAATCGCTCAGACCCAAACCTCGCCATGTCATAATTTGATGCCATGGTTGCCATGAACTCAATTCCACAACATGAAGTGGCAAAGGGTAGAGGCCAAAGCGAATTCGCTCTAGCCAAACCAACAGCTTTGTCTAAAGAAGTAGCAAAGAAACCTTGTCCCTGAATGCCGGGAGGCGCATCTGCAATTTGTATTGACATAGATTGATTATTTTTCCCACTGAAGGGCACCTTTTTTAATAATGTATAAAAATCCAATTAATAATGTACCAACAAAAATGAGCATTTCAACGAAACCTACATTTCCCAATTGTTTGAAATTAA
>Ga0214921_10009670_pt1 | contig 12139 bp, 10 predicted proteins | sample LL1505_MetaG_FD_177992 | JGI IMG/M metagenome (GOLD analysis project Ga0214921, IMG submission 177992) | Freshwater microbial communities from Lake Lanier, Atlanta, Georgia, United States - LL-1505 | ecosystem: Environmental > Aquatic > Freshwater > Lake | place: USA: Georgia | collected... | reverse complement strand
TAACCCAATCCCGCATCGCCTCGTTCACCGCTTCCTTCAATGTTTTCTGACCAGCCGTTACCCCCACCACCTTGGCCCCCAAAAGCCTCATTCGAGTCACATTCAGCGCCTGTCTCCGCATGTCCTCCTCCCCCATGTAAATAATACACTCCATCCCATACCGTGCCGCCATGGTGGCCGTCGCGACTCCGTGCTGCCCAGCCCCCGTCTCGGCAATAATCCGCTTTTTGCCCATCCGACGGGCCAGAATCACTTGGCCAAGTGCATTGTTGATCTTGTGCGCTCCCGTATGAAGCAGGTCTTCCCTTTTCAGATAAATTTTTGCCCCGCCACACTTCTCGGTTAATCGTTCCGCAAAGTAGAGGGGCGTGGGTCGACCCGTAAAATCACGCCTCATTTCCTTTAGTTCATGCAAAAAGGCGGGGTCTTTCTGAGCGCGAGCAAATTCGGCCGCCAACTCCTCGAGCGGGGCAACAAGCGTCTCTGGAACATACCTCCCCCCATAGGCCCCAAAGTGACCTGACGCGTCCGGCATAGCCTTGGAATCGATGGCTGTTCCCATACCTGGACTCTACCTCAAAATCCCCCGATGAGAAACCTTCCTACATTCCTAGGAAAGTAGAAAGGCTACCCCCTAAGATCCCTTAAGGCGTTTACGGGATCCCCATCCCTCATCAGCGTCTCTCCCACGAGAACACAGTGAATCCCTTCTGCCACAACCGCTTTCACATCTTCCCTACTTCGAATCCCACTTTCACTGATTCCAAGGCAATCCGAAGGGATTTCCTGTGCCAACTCCGCCGTTGTTTTCAAATCCACCTCGAACGTATGCAAGTTTCGGTTGTTGATCCCAATGATATCCGCATCGATCTCTAGGGCTCGATCCATTTCCGCCAAGTCATGCACCTCGACCAACACATCCGACTGCAGGGTTCTCCCTAGTTGATAGAGCCTTTTCAACTCCTCATCTGTCAGCGCCGCCACAATGAGAAGAAAAGCATCCGCCCCCGAAGCCACGCTTTCATAAACCTGAGCCTCCGTAAGAATGAAGTCCTTTCGCAAGACAGGAAGGGAGATTTCCTCTCTGACTTTTTTCATATCCGACAGACAGCCCTTAAAATACTCCTGATCAGTCAGAACTGAAACCGCCCCGGCTCCTCCCTGCTCATACAACTTAGCTTGGGCTACCGGATCATACTTTCCCACAATAGTCCCCGCTGTCGGTGAGGCTGCCTTGCATTCGGCAATCACCGTGACGATCCCAGGTTGGAATAAATTGGAGCGAAATCCACGGAAATCGTTTCGCAAAAGAGCCTGCTTTCGGAGTTCAGCCTTTTTTCCCTCGATGGCTTCCGCCTCCTTTCGCTTATTGCTGAGAATCGCCGCCAAACGGTCTTTTCCCGTGCTCATTCGTCCTCCTCGTCCTCAACTGGACCCGTTCTTTTTTTACCCTTCAGAAAGGCATTCAGAAATGGGTCAATCTCTCCGTCTAACACCGCTTGCACATCACTCGTTTGCTCCCCCGTCCGCAGATCCTTCACCATCTGATACGGTTGCAGAACATAGGAACGGATCTGGTGACCCCATCCAATCTGACCTTTTGCCGCGTAATTCTGCTCCTGTTCGGCCATTTTCTTATCCAACTCAGCTTGCTTGATCCTCGCGGCCAGAACCTTCATTGCCGTGGCCCGATTCTTGATCTGGGATCTCTCATTCTGGCAGGTCACCACCAAACCCGTGGGAAAGTGGGTAATGCGGACTGCCGAATCAGTCGTGTTCACCCCTTGCCCGCCGTGACCCCCCGCACGAAAGACATCCACTCGCAAATCTTTATCGGGAATCTCTACCTCCACCTCTTCATCCGGTTCAGGTACAATCTCGGCTGACGCGAACGAGGTTTGTCTCTTTCCCTGCGAATTGAATGGGGAGATGCGAACCAGACGATGCACACCTCGGTCAGCCTTCAAATATCCATATGCATTTTCACCTGAAATTCTCAACATGGCGTTTTTAATGCCGGCTTCCTCCCCCGACAAAATATCCAGCACCTCGACTTTAAAGCCGCGTCGTTCTGACCACCTCTGATACATCCGCATTAAAATATTCGCCCAATCACATGCCTCCGTTCCACCTGCGCCAGCATTGAGACTCAAAATCGCGTTTCGACGATCATCCGGTTGCGAAAGAATGAACTGAACCTCGGTCTGCTCGAGCATCGCGACTCCCTCACGCAGTTCCCGGGCATAATCAGCCTGAGCTGTCGGACTTCCATCTTCCTCCGCCAACTCTTGATGCACCGGCAGATCAGCGACCTTTCGCTCCAACTCCTTCATCAGATCCAGTTTTTTTCGCAAGGCGTTAGCCTCCGCAGCGATCTTTTGGGCTTTCGTAGAATCGTTCCAAAAATCTGGGGCCGACATCCGCCCCTCGAACTCCTTCAGTTGCGAATCAAGTTTTGCCGGGTCAAAGAAACCTCCGTAACTCCCGCAAGCGGGAGTTCACGGAGGTGAGATCGATTGTTTCGGCCGGTAGAGTCATAACTCCCTCAAAATGCCCGAAAATGCCCGAGGGCTCAAGTGACATCCCGAAACCGAATCAACCCCATCGAAACCAACACCATGGAGACCCAAACCATCCAATCTCCCCAACGAGTATAAAATGTGATTTTAGGTTCACTTAACTCCAATTCGCCCGAAATAAACCCAGGGGATTGATAAGACTTTCTCTCTGCATCCCAAACTTCAGCTATGATTGTGCCACGCGGATGGATCAAAGCTGTCACCCCATCGTTCGTAGCCCTTAGAAGAGGCAACCGAGTCTCGATTGCGCGAAATCGTGCGTTCTCCAAATGTTGTCTTGCTCCCGCCGAACTACCAAACCACGCATCATTCGTTAAATTCACCAAAAGGTGGGGAAGTTGAATGGCAGCACGCCGAACTAGACTTGCTACCGAATCTTCAAAGCAGATCAAAGGAGCAACTCTCACTCCCCGTTCCGCTAATTCCAGAACTCCGAGAGTTTTTCCTGCTGTTAAATCCCCACCTGGTGGAACCAACTTCCTTAGCCAAGGAAAAATATCCGCTAGGGGAACATACTCCCCCATGATCACGAGGTGGGATTTATCGTAGACTTGCGGAGGTCGACCCTCCTCGCCTGTAAAAAGCACCGCACTGTTAAATGTTTCTGCACCACGAATATCCAGCGAACCTGCTAGCAAGCTTCTTGCTCCCCACTGACGAGCTTTTTGAACAGCGGTTTGAAATGCGAGTTCCTCCTTCCATCCCGTCCCTGCCAAACTCTCTGGCCAAACCAAAAGATCAACTGGACCGCCTCCAACTAGCACAATCTCCGACCAACGCGTTAACTCCTCCGCGACTTTGACCATCTTGGCAGATCGCCACGGATCTTGTGGAACAGCAGGCTGAATCGCAGCGTATCGCAACGTCACAAAAGGCTTCTCATCCTTCTGTAGCATCCCTCGCGCACCATAAACCATCGTCATCCCCAAAACAAAAACCCCAGCCGTAAAATCCCAACGCGGTTTCCACTTCTGCATTCCTCGAATTTCCAGCTCAAAACGTCTTGCTGTTAGAGTCAACGTCAACCCCCCAAACGCAACTACCCAAGATATCAGCGGAACTCCCCCTAAATCCGCAACCTGTGCCAAAAGGAGAAGGTTTCCTTGAGATACCCCCAACCCGTTCCAACCAAATCCGCTAAAAACGATCCCCCGAAGCCACTCGGTTAAGACCCAAGCCGAGGCCCCGAGAAACACATGCCGGATATTTCCGGCGCTCGTCATTCGCCCAACATCACCACCTGCAAACCGAACCCAAAGGACAAACCAAAGCGCCGGATAGATCGCCATGTACAGACACAGAAGCACCCACCCCGCCACGGTAACAGTCGTTAGCCAACTGAAGGTCGTCAGAAAGTGGGTCGCACCCGCAAACCAACCCAATACGAAGCTTTGCTTCAGGTTTGGCCTCTGTCGAACTCCATAGTACGCCAGTGGAATTAATCCTAACCACCCGGCCAAAGGTTGACTGAATGGCGCAAAACCCATGGTTAATCCCAAACCCGTGCACCCAGCACAGAACCAACCGATTGTCGGAATTCCAAACATGTTCTTTTTTCGTCCCCTATCGCCCCCGAGTCAACGCCGACCGAAGCTTGTCGCGGAAGCTTTCCTACTCTTACCTCAAGGGGTGATCTCTGCACGCCTTCGCGAATGGCTCTGGAAATTCTTCCTCATTTGGGCCGGAATCGGTCTTCTGGCTGTAACCTTTCGCCTGACTCCAGATTGGGCCGCCACTCTTCCACTGCCCTCTTGGTTAATTCTTTTTACTACTTTTTGCCTTCGGAATGGTGACTTTATTTCCATGCTTCTTGCTGCAAGCCATGTCTACTTCTCAGCCGTAGACCGATTGGGCCTACGCCGTGCCCGCATTACTGCGGCTGCTATCCTGACTTCCTCCGCACTACTTGAAACAGTCGGAACCATGAGCGGGATTCCATTCGGATCCTACTCCTACACCGACGCCTTCGGCCCGCGCATGGGCGGAGTTCTCCCTTTAGCAATTCCATTGGCATGGTTCACCGTCGTCGCAGGTGCAAATCTAAGCTTAAGCCAGTACTGGCGCGATGGTTCCCGCGCACCGATTGCGATCGCCACCGGCGCATTTGCCATGATTTTCGATTTTCTTATGGAACCTTTTGCCTACGCCATTCGAGGGTACTGGCACTGGGCTGGAAATATTGTCCCTCCACAAAACTTTTTTTCATGGTTTATTTTCAGTGCTTTGATGGCTTGGGTCACCCCCATCTATGCCAAGCCTGCTCAACGAGCCGACCCTCGCCCTGCCATTACTTTAGGCTTAATGAGCGGTCTCTTTATTGCCGCTCGGATTGCTCATGGCATTTAAACGGAATTACAGCCAACAACCGCTTCGTCTTTTCCACCATATTCCCAACGCCCGCACTACTTTTTGACCTATAGAAAGGGAGTGTCTTTTTTGAAACACGTTGTATCCAGAAGCCTCAATCGGATCTAGAATTCCTGCATACAACTCTCTCATAAACCAAACCGACATTTGAGGCCCGCCTTTCGGCAACAAGGCAATACCAGGCTCAGCCAATCGATACTGCTCCCTCGCTCGCGAGACTTGAAACTGCATGAATTCGGCCCAATGGCCCGACATCCTTCCCATAAGAAGATCATCTGTCCGTACCCCATACTTCTCCCTTTCTCGTGCAGGAAGGTAAATTCTCCTCGCTCTAGCATCCTCCGCCACGTCTCTTAAAATATTGGTCAACTGCATTCCTCTCCCTAAGTCCACGGCCCTAGATTCCGCTTGAGGATCTTCAGACCCGAAGACTCTCATCATCATCAATCCCACTGTTCCTGCCACACGATAGCAGTAGCGATCCAACTCTTCCCAAGTCTGTAAATTGACAGGTCCCGCATCCCCCGCGACCCCGATCGCCAAGTCCTCAAACCACATTCTTCGTATTTTCTTTCGGCTGACTGTATCTCGAAATGCAGGCATCCACTCTTCACCGGACTGATCCCCTCCCGATTCAAACGCCCTCACTAACATCTCCCCTGCTACTTCAGGACGCACAGTCCCCCCTCTTCCAGCAACCTGATCCACTGCATCATCAATCGAACGACAACATGCGTACACAGCGTAAGCATCCTGACGGACGGACTCTGCTAAAACATGGGATGCAAAATAAAAGGTGCGTGCGTGCGTGCGCGTGATCGTCTTCGCCGACCGAAATGAGTCCGCCAAACTTGGGGACGAAAAAGAGCCCAACCGACTAACTCCCCAAACGAACCGTCTGCCTTACCCAAGCAATCGCCTCTGAAATTGAGGCCTGCTCTTCCTGCGACAAGTGGGACTCGAGAAGGAGTCGGTTCGACTGCTCAAATAACACGCGGCAACGCTCCTGCATGACTTGGATCGCCCCAGACTTTCTCAAAAGATCCTGCACCTTCGAAATCGATGCCTCGCTTCGGGCAGCAGAGTGAAAACACATCTGCAAGAAAGACCGATCCACCTCACCCAACCGCTGATAGGCCTCATGAATAAGAAGAGTCTTTTTCCCCTCCATCAGATCCGTGGGCAGGAGTTGGTCCTTCCCATCAAGGTGGGAAACTTCAAGTAGGTCATTTTGGATCTGAAAAGCTAATCCCAGAGGCTCCATCACCTTGGCCAAATCCTCCGCTTTCTCTGCACTCGCTCCTGCAAGTAATGCCCCAATCACACAAGGTGCTTCAAAGGTATACTTTGTGGTTTTCAAAAGGTAAGTCAGTTCGATCTCTTCACGGGTCACTCGCCCGATATCCCGAGAACCCAAAAGAATATCAAAGATTTCACCTACTCCCGTATCCGTCACATAAGAGAGAAGTTTACCCAAGGCCTCCTGCCGAGGACCCGCATCAAAAGAACTCTGCTGGAGGGTCTCAACCGAAAGTGCAAACAGCAGATCTCCCACCACTAGTGCCACGCCTTGCCCCGTCCGCTCCGCATGGCTCATCCTACCCTGCCGCTGCTCCACTAATTTATGGAACGTGGGCAAACCCCGCCTTTTTTCAGAGTGATCAATCAAATCATCGTGAACAAGAACGAATGCATGCAAAAGCTCAAGAGAGAGTGCTGCCTGAACTAAAGATTTATCCGCCCAGCCCTTGGAACCTCCTAAGGCCCGATAAGTGAGAAGAAAAAGAAGAGGGCGGATTCGCTTTCCTTTTCTGCCAACAAATTCGCACATATCGAAAAAGATCGGTTCAAAAAGATCCCCGAAGTCATACCGCTCCTTCTGCCGATGGAAAAAGCCCTGCATCTCCTGCTCAAGTAGCAGGGGGAGGCGCTCCCGTTCCACAGTTTGGGGGGACGAATTCACAACGTACAATACGGACAATCAAGGGTGGCAGGCCAACCGGAAAAGATGAAGTTATTCATATCGTGTATTCACTGCCCTGAGGCCTTTCCGCCTTTGGAATGATTTTTAATGTCGCATGCTCAGCAAATACGAGGTGATGAGGAGGAACACTCTTCGTAAGAAAAACCCCCCCTCCAATTGTGCTCCCCTCGCCCACTACCGTCTCACCCCCAAGAATTGTGGCCCCTGGGTAAATAGTCACGCGATCCTCAATCGTCGGATGTCGCTTACGACCTCGCAAGGTCTGAGCTCCTGCAACCGACCGGGCGCCTAGGGTCACGCCGTGATAAATTCGAACCTCTTGCCCGATCTCTGTTGTCTCTCCAATCACAACTCCCGTTCCGTGATCAATGAAAAATGAATGGCCAATCACTGCCCCAGGGTGGATATCGATTCCCGTGCGACTGTGAGCCCACTCGGTCATCATTCTAGGAAAAAGAGGGACCCCAAGAAGATGAAGTTCATGAGCCATTCTCTGAACAGCGATGGCCTCAATACCAGGATAAGCCAAAAGAATCTCCTCAACATTTCGCGCCGCAGGATCGCCTGCCATAACGGCCTCCACATCCGTCTTTAAAATTTTTCGGATTGCAGGAAGTCGCTTTAGAAACGCCTCCACTTTACCTGCTGCTGTTTCCCCGGCGCCCCCAGTGGCAGGTATGCTTTTACTAATTTCTTTTGTTAGTGCCTTTTCAACTGACCGGAGAAGAGACGTAATGGCTGGTCCAAGCTCCTTCCCCTCCAGATCATCCCCATCATAAAAACCAGGGAAAAGCAGGTGGAGTAGATCCTCCGTAATTGCCGCAACAGCCGCCTTTGAAGGGAGTTGGGTTCCCCCTAAATGGTTAATCGCAGCTAATTCGGCGTAAGAGCGAACCATCTGATCTGTTAATGGGTGATGTGCGTTCAAGAGGAAATCCTATGCGAAACTTTCTCAAGGAGCAACTTGGGCGGAGTGCGTTTTTGTTGGGCGGAAGTCCTTTCCGATGGCTCAATAGGGAGGTGCAAGCCGAGGTTTTTACCCCCACGACACTTCCCCCGCCCAAAACGGGTGTGTTGCGATATGGGGTCATCGGTTCTCCAATATCCCACTCTCTATCCCCTTCCATGCAACTAGCAGGTTGGCAGACTTTAGGTATTCTAGCCGAATACTTCCGTATCGAAATTCCAGCAGGAGAGCTGGAAATGGCCGTTCCTCAACTTATCCAAGCGGGGCTTTCGGGGTGGAACTGCACCCTACCCCATAAGGGGGAAATGTTTCGACTCTCGCAAATCAAAGACTCATCCGCACTGGAGGCGGAATCCGTGAACACCGTCCAGATCCTCAACGGCAAAGTTCATGGTTCAAGCACCGATGCGGCAGGTTGGGCTCGGGCGATAAGTGAAGTCTGGCCTAATTCCCTACCTCCTGGGCGAGTCCTTCTATTAGGATGTGGCGGCGTGGGACAATCCATCGCCCGCTTCCTTGCACGCACAGGGTGCGACTCTCTTACCTTGGTGAATCGAGATCCTCTGCGAGCCCTTAGACTTTTGCGCGAGCTAACCCCTCTTGTTGCTGGGCGATTTCCCATCTGCCAAATGGATTGGGATCCCTCTATACTTCATAAAGCCTTAAAAGAAACTGATCTCCTTCTCCACGGCACCAGTCTCGGGCTTAAAGAAAAAGATCCTTCTCCTATACCAGAAGAGCATCTCAATCCACCTATGCGAATCTACGACACTCTGTATCGAAAAGATTTACCCCCCCTTGTACAAGCAGGGCGTAAACGGGGATGCCTAGCCGTAGACGGGTTGGGAATGCTTCTACATCAAGGAGCGCTCTCTTTAGAGCTATGGTCTAAAAAACCCGCGCCTATTCAGGCTATGCGTACAGCGCTGGAGCTGGTCGCCGGCCGAAATCTATGATTCCGCCCTTCCTTGTTGCAATTTTTGTTTTTGTTTTAGGCGCACTCTTAGGCTCTTTTCTGAATGTCTGTATTCTTCGCATCCCTTTGGGCCAATCGATCGTTCATCCGCCCTCACGTTGTGCAGCCTGTGGTTTACAACTTCCAGGGTGGCTCAATATACCAATTTTTGGTTATTTTCTGCTTCAGGGAAGATCTCGGTGCTGTGGAGTTCATCTAGATCCTCGCTACCCCATCGTTGAGGCGGGCACGGCTTGCGTCTTTACCGCTCTTTGGATCCAGTACCCACCACAACTTTTCGCGGCCTACGGCCTTCTTATTGCCAGTCTCATTGTGGCCTCGGGTATCGATCTTGATTACCTTGTCATTCCCGACGCCTTAACCATGGGAGGTGTGGTTGCCGGAATTTCACTAAGCTATCTCATCCCCTCTCTTCAAGGAAAAGAGGATGCAGTGGATGCAATGATTCGATCCGCCCTCTCTGCAAGTGTCGCTGGAGGTTCACTCTGGCTCGTTGCAAAAGCTGCCTCTTGGCTTCTTCAAAAGGAGGCCATGGGAATCGGCGATGCAAAACTTCTCGCTGGCATAGGTGCTTTTTTAGGATGGCAAAGTTTACCTTTTATTTTAGCCGTTTCCTCCCTCATCGGAACCATCATCGGAATTGGAATTTTAAAACAGAGAAAGCAGAAACTCGGCGTAAAAGTTCCCTTTGGTCCATATCTTGCCGGCGCAGCTCTCTTGTGGCTCCTAGGAGGCGCCAAAGTAGTAGCAAAATATCTTCCGAATAACTTTTCTTAAAAACCCATAGATACCTATATAGCAATACTTTATATACAACACCCATAAGCATTAATTACTCCCATCCGCCGCCTGCTTGAGTAGACTTTTACTAAACCTTACCCCTTTATATAGGGATGCGGAACAGCCAAGGCACAACATATTGTATAATGGGTCTGCTACTAGTTCTATCGCTACCTGGCCGTACTGCGGAAAATGCCCCAACAAATCTCTCCCTTCAAGAAGATGGTTCTCTTGTTGTTTTTGATGCGAAAGGAGGCGTAGCAGAGTTTGTAAAACAAGGTACGCCCAGACAGGCGATTCAACTGGACGGCCAAAGTTGTAACGTCAGCTACGGATTTAATTCAGCCGGAAAACAGACTATTCTCGTAAGTCTCTCTGCATCCGCTACCACTCCGGTGATTTTTCTTTTGGGTGATTCCCAAGTCACAATCCCACCTAAATCTGGTTTAAGAATTGCCCTAAACGAGTCTCATAAAATCGAAAAGATGGACGGAGCCCCTGCAGGCACAGTTCAGTTTCAAAACATCTCCACCCGCGCACAACCCCCTATCCAACTTTCTCCAACCCCGGTTCCTACGCCAGTTTCTACCCCCATTCCAAACCCTGCTCAGGTTGTAGCTCCTGCCCCACAAATCACACAACCTGCCCCTGCACCAATACCCGCCCAAAATACTCAAACTTCCGAACCTGCCCTTGATAAAAATCTTGAGCCTGTTGAAACCAACATAAATTTGCCCCAACCAGCCCCAACTAGCACTCCCGCTGATCCAATGGCTGGACAAGTTAATGCCCTGTCCTCTCCCCCCACAGAAATCGGTTGGCCCGGAAAACTCCTTCAATCCCCGCTCACCGAATCACAAATGGAGGAGGACTACTTCTACGTCCGAACTGAGGGTGGAGCCCGATTCGTCAGCTCTATGAACATTGTTAATATCGTTGGACCGATAGGAGCAAGAAATCCGATGATCGAAAAAGAAATCGCCTTCAGCACAGGCTATCGCCAAGACATCGATATCGGCGTCTGGCTGACCCCCTGGTTCGGACTCGCGATTGAAACAGGATTTGCCCTCAATGCTATTCGTGGAAATACCCAAGGTATGACCGTTTCCAGTAGCACCTACTGGAGCGTTCCCATCATGGCTCAACTTTGCTTCCAGTATCCAAACGATACCGGATTTATCCCCTACCTAAACTTTGGCTTCGGGGGTGGTTGGAACTATTTTAACATTGGAAGTATTTCTTATCCCCCCGCTGGCCAAGGCTCAACTTTGTCTGGCTCTGGCAACGATATGAACAACGCTTACCAAATCGCTGCAGGCGTTCGTTGGCGAATATGGGAACAGCTAGGCCTCACCTTGGCCTATAAGTTTTACGGGACCAGCCAACCCACCGTGGATATGAGCGATAATCAACAGGTCACTTTCGGGTCCCCCGTCACTAACTCCATTGAGTTGGGCGGGAACTTCTCCTTTTAATTCTACCCTACTTTCGGGACAGGCTCATCTGCGCGCGATCCCGCAAATAGTGATCCGCCAAAACCAGTAAAGCCATCGCTTCCACCATGGGAACTGCCCGAGGCAAAACGCACGGATCGTGTCGTCCCCTTGCCTTCAACTCCACCGCCTTTCCTTTTGTGTTCACGGTCTTTTGAGCCTGGGAAATCGTAGCAACAGGTTTAAACGCAACCCGAAAAACAATCTCCTCCCCGTTGCTAATTCCACCCTGCACTCCGCCACTTCGGTTTGTTCGAGTTCGCACCCTACTTCCCTCAAGGAAAAATTCATCGTTATGCTCCGAACCCCGCATCGTGACCCCATGAAAACCTGACCCAATCTCAAACCCCTTACTCGCAGGCAGGCTCATCATTCCTTTGGCTAAATCCGCCTCCAGACGATCAAAAACAGGCTCCCCCAAGCCCACGGGGCACCCCCGAACCACACACTCCACCACACCACCCAAGGAGTCCCCCTCCGCACGCACCCGCTCAATTAACTTCACTATCTGGTCTGCCTCCTTGCGATCTGGCCAACGGACTGGGTTCGATTCGACCTCTTTCTGGTCCACTCTACCAGCGTCAACCCGTGCCACGACCGAGCCCACTTGACGAACGAAGGTAGTAACCGAAAGATGAGGAGCCAGTTGGCCAAACATCTTCTTCGCAATCGATCCCCCAATCACTCTTCCAATTGTCTCTCGTGCAGATGTTCGACCCCCACCTTGCCAATTTCGTATCCCATACTTGGCTTGGTAGGTATAGTCCGCATGACTCGGCCGAAACATCGTTTCCATCTCCTTGTACGCCTCGGGCCGCGCATCCTCATTTCGAACCCAAACCGAAATCGGTGTCCCCAATGTTTTTCCATCAAAGACTCCGGAAAGAATCTCACATCGATCCGCCTCTTTCCGTGGAGTTACGATCTTACTTTGACCAGGACGCCTACGATCCAAATCAGGTTGGATATCTTTTTCCGATAGGGCGATCTGAG
>Ga0214921_10009669_pt1 | contig 12141 bp, 6 predicted proteins | sample LL1505_MetaG_FD_177992 | JGI IMG/M metagenome (GOLD analysis project Ga0214921, IMG submission 177992) | Freshwater microbial communities from Lake Lanier, Atlanta, Georgia, United States - LL-1505 | ecosystem: Environmental > Aquatic > Freshwater > Lake | place: USA: Georgia | collected 2015-05-28 | reverse complement strand
GCCGTTCCGCTAATACGCCCAAGATATTGTAAAGAGATGCATGATCACCGCCTCGATCAATCGCCTGATCAACAATAAATTTGGCCACCGAGTCCTTGTTGTCCTTGAGATAGCTAAATGCGAGTGCTGCGTAACCTGGTAAAAACGTTCGGTCCTTACCGACGAGGTCACTCAAGATAGGATGGGCTTTGGCTCGGTCATCATTAGCTAGGTAGGTCATGGCCAGCGTATAGCGGAAGCGAAAAACCTGCGCTGGATCTACAGTCTCGCTGGAACTTAGTTGCTCACGGGCTTCGGCAAGAGCATCAAGGGCCGCTTGAATGCGTCGTTGCCTTTGAAGTGTGGCTGCTAGCTCGATCAATGCGTCTGTATTTTTCTGATCTTTGCGTAAGGCTTGGCGAAAGCTAACTTCCGCTGCCGGCAATAATCCTAGGGCAAATTCGTTTCTGCCGCGCTTAACAAGCTCCTCGGCACTAGATGAGTTTTCCAGCTGCTTAATCGCTGCCTGCAGGGCAGGTCTCTCGTTTGAGCTAGGTGGACCCTTGAAAAACTTTTGCCAATTAAAAGCTGCATCCGCCAGGATCGGCTTACTCGGATCCGCATTTTTTTGATCCTCAGAATTGGCATTAGGTGATTCGGCCATGTCCATCACATGCTGCGTTATTTCCGTCTTATTAGGGGTGGAAGCGCAGCTAGTCATCAATATCAAACTCGCGATAGAAAGATTTCTCATGATTAGTGACTCCACTGCTGAGGCATCTCGGTGCTCGATGCCGTTGAAAGTTGATCAGCCCGACTCCGTGAGGAGGTCTTTGCCGCGTCTGAATTAGATCCACTAGCTAGTGCCATTGCACTGCGACTAATCCACTCATTGCCAGCATAGGCCTGCGGAGCTCGCTGCTTGGCTAATATGTTATTACCATGATACCGAGTCGCCATATCACGAAGCCTGCTTATGTTTTGATTAAATCTAGTTTGGCTTTTCAGAGTTAACGGTTCTCCCGCGCGAGCCGGTATGCTGCTAATTTCGTCTGCAAAAGCTGCGGCGGCTTGGGCAATCGAAAAGCGTGCTTTTGGACCTAAATCTGGCTGATCAAGGCTAGCTACTTTATCAAATCGTGTGGCTAGCTCGGAAAAAAGCCTGCTTTTAGATTCGATTTGTGTATTTAAGTCACCCCGAGAATCGTCGATCTTGCGCTCCTGAAATTTCGACATCGCATAGTCACCTAGCAGCATATTTGTCTCTGCCGAAAGTCTGCGGTAACTATCACCAAGATCAAATCTCGCACGCTCAATTTGTTTGGCAAGACTGTCCAAATCATCCATAGCAGTTTGCTTATCGTTAGACTCATAGCGAATCTTCGCCAGATTAAGCTCAGACTCGATCTTCTCTCGACCTGTTTTTGATTCTGACTTTCTTCGTTCAGCCAATGCTAATGCTTGAGCTGACTGTCCACCCTGAAGCAAGTACGAAACAGCGGTGTCGTAACCTGCCAGCTTTAGACTCCGATCTTTTTCTCGGGTCGCCTTTGTTCGTACGGCAGTCGCGGCGCTGATGAAATTATCATCCGCGAGAGCTAGTTTTTCTGCTCTATCGAGTGCGGCAAGTGATCTAGAATGAGTGGGGTTTTTCTCCGCCAGTTCCAGATAATATTTCACCGCCTGGTTGAATCTCAATTGGTATTCATGTGATCTAGCCAGAAGGTAAGTCATATCAGCAGAAAACTTGGTCTGTCCGTCTTTGAGGTAGGCTTCAGCAGACTTTTGGGCGCGAGACCATTTACCAGAAATGGCCATAAAGTACGCACCATCTCTCCACATCTGCTCACGATTTGGTACGCTTTTGAAGTCAGACGCTATAGTCAATAGCAAATCACCCGCTTCTTCTGCCGCCCCAGATTTTGAAAGTCTCGATGCTTCTTCGTTAGCTGCGCTGCCCAATACTCCCAGTAGTTCTGTCCGCAAATTTTCCGCAAGTGACTCCGAGTTTTCAAGGCGTAGGAACTTCGAAGCACTTTCGATGATTTCGGTGGGTTTTCCAGTGCGAATTTTTGCGAAGACAAGACCTCTAATGGCAATGGCACGCTGACCGATTGACGGATTTGAAAGAAGCGCCCGCTGCCAGAATCGCCCAGAATCCGTGAAGCGATTGTGATCCCTGTTCGCACTTGCCGCTACAAGGAGCAAATCCACAGAGCGTGACTGATTCGGGAATCGATTGGCGTGTTCGTCTACGGCAGCCTCAAGGCGCCGCAGCTGCTCGAGAGCTGCATTATTATTGACTGGATCAATATTTTTCTGAACTGCTGATTCATAACTAGAGCGCCAAATTTTTTCGAGCGTTAAAACGCGTTGATAGTGGGCTGTTGTCAGAACGTCCTCGGGTGTCTTCAAGGCTGACACAAGTTCAGAATAGCCGCGCTCAGCTGCGGGGAGATTGCCAGCAAAAAACTGGCAGTTTGCGATACTGAGTCTTAAATTAGGCGCCTTGTCCGTGTTGGGTTGATCCTCAAGAAGAATCCCATAGTGCGTTGCAGCCATATTAAATTTCTTAGGGTTGCTCGATCCTAGTCCTTCTTCATAGTAGGTTGCTGCAACTGATTCGGCAGCGTTCCTGGCGAGGTCTTCCATGTGCCGCACGGCTTCCGGCTCGTTGCGGTGGCGGTGTCTCCAAAGCGATTGGGCTGGTAAGAGTAGACTCAGCTTTTCAAGAGATTCAAGTCTTGATGCTTTTCGTCCTGTGAGATCTTCCGACCGCGATTTTAATTTTAGAATATCCGGGTACTCGCGGGCGAGAGTGAACTCATTGGCCGCGATGGTCCCAATATTTGAAGCCTTGCTAGGCATGTTTGCGCCGAGATATTGAGTCATTAATGTCAAAGCTGCAGGGGCGCCTATTTGTTGGAAATCTTTTGATGAAAAAAACTGCCGAACGGCGCTCGCATCATTCATTTCAAATAGGGCTTGGCCCGCCAGATCGGCAATATCTTTAGTGATTTTGTCTTTTTGCCGAATTGATTTAGACATAACGCCCGGGGCAAGAATATGCTTCGTCGCGGCTAGAGCTTCATGGTTCTTGCTTGCCTTAAAATTGGCCCAGGCAAGCCTATAATAGATGCGAAGTTCGTCGAAGCCTTTGTCTGTGTCCTCTAGTTCTGCAAAGATGTCCTTAGCTTGCTCATAAAAGCGAATGGCGGAGCTAGGGTTTCCATTTTCAAATTCCATATCCCCGGCCACAATATTTCCGTGGAGCGCAAATTTGTCGCGACCTGATGTGGCCAGTTTTTTCCAAATAACTAAGGCATTCGTGCGTTCGCCGTCAGCTTCCAATAGATTGGCCCGCAAGTAAAGCGCATCAGTTGTGTGCGGAAATGACCTGTGATTCTCGTCTAATTCTTTGAGGCAGGCTAGGGCTAGTGATCGAGATTTTTTTGCGGCCGACTCATCGGAGTTTTTTTGCAGAGAAGCCATCTCTGCATGCATCTGAGCGAGGTTTAATAGAACGTATGGACGATTGGATGCGCCTGGCGTCTTGTCCAGGTTTACCTGGTATTTTTTGATAGCTTCCTCAAGGGTGTTTAGGCGATTTTCTGTAAATTTTTGATCGTTCTTTTCATAAATACTGTCTAGGCCATCGCGTGCTTTTTGATACTCATTAACAGCCGATTTCCTTTTTTGCTGCTCGTAGTCTTGAAATGCGTCCCAGAATCTTTTGTAGGCAGAAAGAGCTTCTGGGTTCGGAATATCCTCCGACGCAAATGACATGGGTCCAGCCAAGCATAGTCTTGGTGTCATGCTAGTGGAAAGGGTGATAGCAGACACCCAAAGTAGGCTTTTTAAAATTGACGTCATTGTTTCGACCCTCCTTGTTCCAGATCGCGAACATTATCGTTTAAAATTTGAATTTCCAGGGCGTGTTTTTTGGCAGCCGCATCTTGTTCGTTCGTAGTTTTTGCGTAGCGCAGATACTCCAAGTCACCCGCCCATTTGTGTTGGCGCCCGAGGCGCTGGGACAGCGCATAATCATAGTGTGCGAGGATGCCTGAAAGACTCTCTCCTCCGTAGACTTCTAAAATCTCACGAAGATGCTGGATGTCCTTTTGCAGCTTTGCCCGCTTGTCGTCGACGGTGCTCAGGCTTGCGAGAATTGCAGCGAGATCGTCAGCACTTTTTATCTTAAGTTTTTTCAGATTGGCGTAAAGAGTTCCCGCACAATCTCGCCATAGATTCCACGCCCGTCGACTGTCATCGTCATCAAGTCTATCTAGCGTTTTGCCGGGAGCAGGTTCATAAGCGTTCAATATCTGATGCTCTTCGTCGAGAGCTCGTGAAAACTGTTCAACTATATTAATTGTGTCGCTTAATTCGCTTTGGTCTACAAGGTTTTGAACTTGTTTTTTGCGGATATCGTTTAATGTGTTTAGCATTTCGCGACGGGCCGATAAAATCTTAAGAGATAAATCGTTCGTCTCGACAATTTGAGCATTCGCATGATCACCGGTCTTGCTTGTTGTGGACGCCGCGTTCTTTTCTGATTCAAGTTTATTGAGTTTCTCCCACTCGGTTGCTAGTTTGACCAGCTGTTCGGCTGGCCCTACCCAAGTTGCCCAGCGTAAGGAGCGGCGGGACAATTGAGCCTGTTTGCTGAAGAGTTTTTCTCTGCGTTTAGCACTGGCGTTTAGTTTTTGCAGGTCCAGAGCACTAATTTTTCCTTTGAGACGTTCATTGTCCATAAACAAGAGCTCAGAGCCTGATTTTAGTATTTCATCGGCCAGGCCGTCGTATTGCGTGATTTGATTGGCAAGAGCTGGCTTGTATTGATGGATGTCGCTTTTTGCAAGAGCATAAATCATGCTGCGCTCGAGGCTGTCAATTTCCAGGAGGCGCTGGTTCATCTCGGCAAGCTGGCGAAATATGGCAAGAATTTCTTCTAAATCAGAAGATGGTCCGACTTGTCCTCTGGTTAACTGTGCGATTTTAGCGGCGTCATCTTGAGTTAGCACGTTTTTTTGAAAGTCATTTTTTAGTGTTTCTTGGAGGCTAGAGAGATTTTGGCTTGTTTTTTCAATTCCGGATTTTGCGGCGTCAAGCTCTCCAGCACGTAAATCAAGCCATGAAGCTAAAATACGAAGTTGCAGGGAGTCTTCGTGCTCAGGGTATTTTGCGATCCAATCACTGGCGAGTTTTCTAGCAGTCGCGTCTTGATTTAGTTTGATCAATAAAAATATTTTTTCAAAAGAAGCGTCTCTGTAGGATTCGGAGTCACTTGCTACTTGCTCGTAGCTTTGAAGGGCTAAATTAGGCTTCTTTAATTTGATCAAAACCCGCGCAAGGGAGATTTGCGCGCTATTTCTGGTCTTTGCGCTGATCCCATCAAGATGGAGAACCGCCTCAAGCTGATCGGCGGCTGTTGGCCAGTCTTTACTGTGAATGGCAATGAGGGCTCGGAAGTACTTTGACCTTGCTTTGGTTTCAGGCGTGCTTGACCGGGCATCAACGTCACTCAGCCATGAAATTGCCAGTTTTCGCTCGCCTATGTTTGACCCAGCAACCGCTGATAAATAACGAAGTTCTTCGGAGACGGTGGAAGGATATTCCATGGCGGCAATCGATGAAAGAAACTTGGTTAATTCAGATTGATTGGCTTCCGAAGACTTTGTAGCAATTCTAACTAGGCGTTCAAAGACTTCCGTGAGTTCCGCTAAATTGTTATTTGGCTTTGTGGTGAATGTGGCTAGGTAGCGGGTGTAAGCACGGGTAGCACGCAATGTTTGTCCGCGCTCTTCGTAGGCTCGGGCGAGCATGAATTGAGCTTTAAGCCACGTCGCAGGATCTGGTTTTTGTGTCAGATTTAGAAAGGTTGTGGACTCGCTAATGACGACTGACCAGTCCTTGGCAATAAAAGCTCCCTGAGCTCGTTCAAATGCCTTTTGAGCGTCGAGTGTTTGGGCGCCGAGACCTGGTGCTGTGGTTGTGCGTGGCAATGCGGCAAGTGTTAGTTGTATTTCGCTGAGCTTGGCGCTGATTTTCTTTAGTGCCTTCTCGGTTGGATCAAGACTGATTTGATTTGTCTCCGTGTCTTCAGGAGATTTATCAGCTGCATCGGCCAGGTTAGGACTGGCAATCATTAGGCCAAGGCAGGTTAGTTGAAGAAATGATTTTTTCATTTGAGATCACCTTCCGTAAGTTTGGCGACGGGCCTTGTGCCGTCGTTACCCTGATCCGTGATTTCAATAGACAAATGTTTGCGAGCTTTGCCGTCGGGAATCGCAAAATTGAATGATTGCTGCAGGCTTTTATTCTTCCACGTTGGCGATTCAAGTCCCGAAGATCCCGCCGGTGCAATGGTGGCAACCACCTCTAACTGATGATCTCCGGGCTTTAGCGGTCCAAAAAATAGCGGGATGGACCTAGACGGCATCCATAGTCCGGAAGCCTCCGATTGGTCGTAAAGTGTACTGCCGTCGAGCCTTGCTGTGAGGGTTTTGATGATGAAGTTAGTGCCATCGTTTGATTTTACTTCCAGCATGACTTGGTTATCCGTTACAGAGGTATCATAAATGCTTGATCTTAATCGACGAAGGTCGGATTCAAGGATCTCAATGCGGTTATCATATTCGTTAATTTTGCTTTGAATTTCTTTGATGTTTTTGGCAGCAGGAGTTTGACCTGAGACTTTAGCGGCAGCCTTTGGTGCGTATTTTTGCGTTGGGTTTTTGCCTGATTTTTTGTCGAATTTTTGGTTTTTTGCGGCATTGTCCTCACTTTGTGTGAGTGGATCTGCCTCTCGATCGATCAGTTGTTTTTCAAGTTTGTCCAAGACACTGTCTAGCTTTTCGCTCGATTTATCCGGCGTGACAGCAATGGCTGCAGTCATAAGCGGGCAGAAAATGGTAAGAGTCAGCGAAAATGCAATGACCACTGTGTTTTGATGCTTGCTGACCATCATTACCTCCGATTCGTTCGTGAGTAGGTTTGCCTTGAGTTATTGCTGGCGAACTTTCTTCGCATGATTGAGCTTTCCTGCTTCGGCAGGCGAATTTCATAGGATCTTGGTAGGGGTGCATCTTGTTTGGATCCAAGTGCTGTATTTGTGAGGCATGGGTTTAGTTTGGATAGAGCGTCCGGTGAAAGCTTTGTGATTTGCGTGATTTCCCGTACCGACATTGGGCGTGGTATTTGTAGGATGTCGATAGGAGGTTGTTTTTTGCGGGCGCTGACTAGGCCGGTCCGTGTGACTAGCTCATAAGTCCGCGCGGCTGCCAAAAATTCGGCATAAAAATTCTTACTAGCAAATCCAAAGGAGGGAGAACGGTAATTGTTAATAATGGTGCCGAGCTGTGCCGTTCGAGTGTCGCGCACGGCTTTGGCCATGCCACCACGGCCGTGATTATAGGCGGTCACGGCCAGAGGCCATGCGCTTAGCTCTTTGTAATTAGCCAAGAATAACTGCGCAGCTCCATGGGTTGCTTTGTAGGGATTATTTCTCTCGTCGACAAGCTGTCCAACGAACATATACTCGCGGGCTGTATCTGGCATAAATTGCCATAAGCCTGATGCGCCAACCTTACTGCGGGCATTATTATTAAACATGGACTCAACGAATGGAAGTCTTGTTAGAGCTACCGGGAGTCCATATTTTCTAAACGTGTCTTCCATGTAAGGAATAAACTCCTGAGCCCTGTTAGCAGCGGCGATAAATGTATCTGCCAGTCCGCCTTGCCCTCGGAATTTAATATTGCCACTGTATAACCTGGCTAAAGTTTGTGGTTCACGGCTATAGACTTCAAATATTCGCTGTTCGATGGCCCCAAATTTTAATGCGCCGTCTTTGAGCTTGGCAAACCGCTCTACAGCTACGTTGTAGCGGTCGATATATTTTTTGACGAGAGCCGTCTCATCGCTATCTTCGATCGACATGACTTTGCCGTCGTTAGTGATGTAGCGGTCAAAATCGATGACATCAATCATCGCAAGTGGATCATCGACATCATGAATGACCACGCTGTTGGATTTATATTTTTGGAAAATCGCCTCCCAAAATCGGACCTGACGGCGTACAAAAGGATCTGTCGGGAAGTCTTGCTCCGTGCCGACTTGACGAGGGCTCGTGGTATTCAAATTTCGACTTCGCACTGTGGCCAAACTACTGGTGGCATTTGCCAGTAGAATGGTGGCGAGTAAAATTCGAACGCTATTGATGGCAGATACTCTTGGCATGCCCACTCCGCGATCTGTTCTTGTCCGTCACCCAATTAGCGCATGGTTGCCAACAAAATTGGCAACCGATCATCTTAAAAAGATGATATTTAATGACGCGCTGCTTTAATTTTACTCCTCGTTTCAGGGGGATCCAAATGCCAGAGGGGCGTCAAATCGTTGACGGGCTTGGGATAGGCGTGCTAACTTTAGGCACTTCCGGGAATATTTGGTTTTTACCAAATTTGAATTAGGCCCTGGAAACAGTCGGGCTGTAGCGCAGTTGGTAGCGCGTACGCTTGGGGTGCGTGAGGTCGTGGGTTCGAATCCCGCCAGCCCGACCAGTTCTTACAATATCCGAACAGAAAACCACTTCATCCCGATATTCGTCGGTCGTTGGTTTTACCGTTTGCTTCTGAAGGTTTTCAAACGGAAGGACCTTGGCCCCGGACTTAGAGTCCGAGGCCTTTTTTGTTTTTGAAGTCTGGCGTTCAGATCTTTGCTTCTTTATCCCAGACTACAAAGTCTTTGCCCAAGTGATGCAGCAGTATACCCATAAAAAAAGGATCACACTTGGCATAGAGTGAGCCGCCGAAGTGAACGCCTACGATGTTGCGATTAAACCATGTTTTTCTTAGTTATATGGTGATTTTTATCATCTCTTTGTCGGCATCGATCACTTTGATGCCGACGCCAAGAAAGGGGCCCCAGTAAATAATGCCGTGCCTCATGAGAAATCCAGCGTATTTAAGTTTGAAGCTCATCGGGGAATTCTAACCCTTTGGTTCTTGTGCCAGGTGGAATATCTGGGACTATCTGTGACACCCGACTGATTGCGTATTGATGAACCATTTCGCTAAATAAACTTTGCGTAGATTTCATGTCCGCCCGTAAAGGGTTACTCCGACGTTGTGGCGTGTCGGATGAAGTCGTGAGTAGTCGTAGCCCTGACCTGGAAAACCGATCTCGGTAGCTGAGGTCACCACGTTCAACCGTTCGGACGATTGATACAGGATCAGAATATCGTTGCCCGCTGAGTACGTAGACTCGCAGCGTCCAGACGCGCCAATCCCCGTTAGGGACGTAAATCTATAGGCGAGCGTCCAATTTTCTATGAAATTTTGAGCAAAAACAAGCTTAATTGTCTTGTTGTCCGGGTTTGGGGCGTTTTTAATATTTGGACGTCGTGATATAATTCGCTCTGCCAAATATCATATAAAACATAGTCCGCGACTGAAGGAATAGCCGCCTTTTTTTGAAAGAGTTGCTAGTAGTATGAATGCAACAAAACTCATCGGAATCATGTCGCTCACCATAGTTCTCATAGCATGCAAGACGTCTGACAAGTTTGGCGGTGCCTCTGTCTTGAGGACATTCTCCCCTCCCGATTCCGCTAACACGGCAGTGGTATTAGTTCATGGCTGGGGGAAGACACCCCGTCGACCAAACTTTGTTTGGCGTCTAAAAATCAGACCCTACACAGATCTTTCCGCGTTGCTAGATAGCTTTCTGGCAGCAGGGTTTTCAAACGTCAATCTTGTCGACTATGACGATGAGGCGAGTCTTGATGATATGGCAAAGTCTGTTGCCGAGCAAATTCAAGCAATTGTCGCGAAGGCTAATAACCCCAATTTAAAACTGGACGTCATCGCCCATTCGCTGGGACAGTTTGTCTCGCTAAAAGCGATTTTGGACTATTCTATGAGACCGGACTCCCAAGAAAGAATATCTGAGCACGTGAGAATATTTGTCGGGCTTGCAGGCGCTGCGCGAGGCCAAGACGAAATTAGACCTTGTCGCGTATTTCCAAACCAATGTGGTGGGGCTGAGCTGCTAACACCGTTTTACAAAGGGCCAGGGCAAGGATCTCCCGTAATTGATAAGCTATTTTCTGCCAACAGTGAGGCTATCAATAAACTCAAAAAATGTTCTCTTTTTGCACGCGGGGATGAAATCGTCGACTCTCCCTACAATTCCGGAAGCTTTAGCGGCTTGCAATTTGCGCCAGATAACATGAAAGATGTAGAGATTTTGTATCAGGGTTCTAGATTTCATAAAGATGTCAAAGACAGCCCTGAAATAATCAATACGATGCTCACATCGTGTTACTCTATGGTGCAATAATCGATCAATTTTTAGGTTAATCTGCGCATTAAATTAGGATGGGATAAGGCGATCTAGACGGAGTGTAGCGCAGTTGGTAGCGCGCGTCGTTCGGGACGATGAGGTCGCAGGTTGGAATCCTGTCACTCCGACTCGTTTCTTTTAAATTCATGCGGCGTCAAACATCGGCGCTTCGACCTCTCCCTCTCGTTTGTGATGGAAAATCAATAGAATTTCTATGGAGCAAAAGATGGAATTTGAAAAAATGAACCTTACGCAGCTAGCTCAGGGTTTAACCGAAGGTAGCTGGACTAGCGAAAGGTTGGTGACTCATTTCCTTAACAGAATTCAACGTCTCAACCCCTCGACTCACGCAGTTGTAGAATTACGGTCTAAAAAGGCTTTAGCTGAAGCGCGAGCCTCTGATCACCGTCGTAGAAGCGGCAGACCTCTCGGACAGTATGATGGCATTCCTCTCACAATCAAAGACGCGTTTCGGGTCGCAGGCTCTAGGACGACCTATGGAATGTTGATGTTTAAGTATTACCGACCTTCAGCCAACAGTAAGATCATTCAGTGCCTCGTGGACCAAGGAATGATCGTCATTGGGCGTACTGCTGTTCCGACAGCCAGTTTTGACTGGAATGCAAAAAACCAAGTTCACACAGAATGTGTCCATCCATTGAATTCAGCTTTCGTTCCAGGCGGTTCTTCTGGTGGAGCTGCCGCTGCGGTTCTCTCCGGGCTAACGACTGTAGAAATCGGCTCGGATTTGGCGGGATCTATTCGGAATCCGGCACATTTTTGCGGTATCTTTGGACTCCGGACCTCGGATGGTTGGATTCCAATTGATGATATGGGTCCAGAGAGTCTTCCTACGGGTTTGAAACACCTGGTGACCTTTGGCCCAATGACTCGTTGTATGGTCGATATGCAGGTTATAGTTGAAATGCTCAAACAGACATTTGCTGCTCCTCGTCCTGCAGTTTCCAGGCCCAAAACGTCGAGTGTTAAAATTGCCTATAGCCTGGACTATGGTAGCTCGACTTTGGAGAGCGAATCTAAACTGGCCGTTCAGAAATTTCTGTCCAAACTTGAGCAGCGGGGTTTTACAATGGAGATGGCATCGCCTCAGGCCAATGCCGAAGATTTGTTTCAAACTTGGGGAACAATTGCTGGTTATGAGTATATCCACCTTGTGCCTCCTATCTTTAGGTCTCGTCTCGTTATCTACACCTACGGAAAACTACTATTGAGACGATTAGGACCTGGTCCTCTGAGTCGGTATTTTATCTCAGGAATGCTCGCTTCAAAGGCAGAATATGAACAAGCAATGAAAGCAAGGGATAGCGCTCACCACGCCGTCGATAAATTCTTTGATCGGTATGATTATTGGATTTTGCCGGTAGCTCCGACCTCGGCGCTAAAAAGAGATCAATGTGGGAAATCTATTAAAACGGACAGGGGTCTTATTGAGTACACCCGCTATCTCGGCGGCTTTACTGTTCCTACAACGGTGTTTGGCACCCCGTCACTGTCGTTTCCCATCGGAAATGGTGAAAATAATTTACCAGTTGGCGTCCAGATTCACGGAGCAAGGTACTCGGATAGAGAACTTGTAGATTTTTGGCGAGAATTTGAAGCTGGCGCCTGAGTTGATTGAGATGTCTTCGAAGGGACGATCTAACTAAGATCCTTTTCACTGAGGCTTTACTCAAGATGAAATTGTGATTTTGCGTCATCCTGAGTCCCATAGGGACGAAGGATCTTTCGCTTCGCTCAAGATGACGATGCTTCGCTCAAGATGACATCGTGATTCTGCGTCATCCTGAGTCCCAT